>Ga0181516_10000218_pt1 | contig 59642 bp, 56 predicted proteins | sample PEATcosm2014_Bin_25_FD_121104 | JGI IMG/M metagenome (GOLD analysis project Ga0181516, IMG submission 121104) | Peatland microbial communities from MTU Mesocosm Facility, Houghton, MI, USA - PEATcosm2014_Bin01_10_metaG | ecosystem: Environmental > Terrestrial > Soil > Wetlands > Peat | place...
GGCGGGGCACGGCGGCAAAGGCTGCGTCGCGTTCCATCGCGAGGCTTACATCACCAAGGGCGGCCCGAGCGGCGGCAACGGCGGGCGCGGCGGCAGCGTCATCTTGCAGGCCGACCACGACCTGAACAATCTCATCGGCCAGTATTACGTCCCGCGCCTCATCGCGCCGGGCGGCGACGCGGGCATGGGCAAGGGCATGGACGGCCACGCGGGAAAAGACCTCATCATCAAAGTTCCCTGCGGCACGCTCGTGTGGAAATTGCCGTCGGCAAAACCGATTGAAAAAATCGAGGACGAGGATGAGGACGATGACGAAGCCGAGCAGGAAAATAAAAATCCGATGTTCAGCACGAGCACGGGCAAACGTCCGTTGTTGCGCCGCGCGGCCAGCGGGCGCGCGCTGGAAATTGATTTGTCGAAGGACGACGCGGACGCTGAAAAACTTTCCGTTCTTTCGGCCAAAGGCGAACTCGTCGCCGACCTCACGCAGCACGGACAGCAATTTGTTTTATGCAAAGGCGGTCGTGGCGGATTGGGCAACCGCAATTTCGCCACCGCCGCGCGCCAGACGCCGCGATTCGCGCAGCCGGGCGAGCCGGGCGACGAAGGCGATTTTCTTCTCGAACTCCGCATCGTCGCGGAAGTCGGCCTTGTCGGTTATCCGAACGCGGGCAAGTCCACGTTGCTCACGGCCATTTCCCGCGCCCGCCCGAAAGTCGCGCCGTATCCGTTCACCACGCTGCATCCGCAGATCGGCATCGTCGAATACGCCGACTGGAAACGGCTCACGGTCTGCGACGTGCCGGGACTGATCGAAGGCGCGCACAAAAACGTCGGCCTCGGCCACAAATTTCTGCGCCACATCCAGCGCTGCAAAATCCTCGTGCTGTTGCTCGACATGGCCGGCACGGACAACCGCAAGCCGTGGGACGATTACAAACAATTGTTGAGCGAACTGGAACTTTACGATCCCGCGCTGCTCGAAAAACCGCGCCTCGTCGTCGCCAACAAAATGGACGAAGCCGTCGCCGAGAAAAATCTGAAGGAGTTCAAAAAGAAGATCAAAAAAGTTTCCGTGCTGCCGATCTCCGCCGCGTTTGATCAGGGCATGGAGAAATTTCGCGAGACGATTCGCAAAGAGGTTGAGGAAGCGGAAGAAGATTAAGCCGCGACCAATTGTTTTTTCCGCGCGACGGCCTTTTGCGCGAACTTGCGCGCTTCTTTTGCGCCACGCAGGAGACAATCCGAACTGATGTCGCAGTCGAGTTTTGGCCAATGGACGGAAGAATGCGTGATTTCAAAATTCGCGCGGTCGCGGCCCGACGCGAGCAGCAGCGTGGGATAAAAAGCCAGCGGCACGCTGACCGAGCGTCCGTCTTCCAAATCAAACGCGAGCCGGTCTTTTGATATATGAACCGCCGCAATGTCCGGCGGTGGATTATTATTCAGTTTCATTCCAAAGTTCCAATAATTCAGTTTCGTGATTTTCCAAAATGCGGATGATTTCGCGCAACTGCACTTCCCGAAAATCTTTGTTCCAGCTTAATTGAACCGGCGAAAGCCAGAACTTCGCTTCGCAACCGGATTTGATCACATGCACATGCGCCGGCTCATCCGGTTCAGAACTATAAAATCCAATGCGATAACCTTTGATGTGCAAAACCGTTGGCACCGGACAACTCTAATTCGACGCCGCCAAAATCGCAAGCGGGCAGTGGTTAAACAATTTCCAAAAACCGCATCACAGTGTCGCCGTGCTTGAGCATTTTCACTTCCGTCCACGGCGCGACGATTTCCAGCGTGTCGCGTTTCGTGTGGCCGAGGACAAATCTTCCGCCAGCCGCGAGCAACTTCGGCAGATTTTTATCGTCGAGCAATTGCTGCGCGAATGAAGTCGAGCGGCGATTCACATTTTTTTCGCCGTAAGGCGGATCGGCCAGAATCAGATCGAATTGCCGTCCGCTTTCCGCCAGTTGATTCATCACCGGAAAAACATCCTGCGTCCGCACTTCCAGAATTTCACCGTAACCCGCCGCGTCCGCATTGCTGCGGATAAATTCCGCGTGCCGATGCGATTTCTCGACGCACATCACCGCCGCCGCGCCGCGACTCAAACATTCGAGACTCAACGCCCCGCTGCCCGCAAACAATTCCAAAACCTTCGCACCGACAACGCGCGCGCCGAGCGAATTAAAAACCGCCTGCTTGACCAAATCCGGCGTCGGGCGGACGTCGAGTCCTTTGGGAACTTTCAAAATCCGCCGAGCCGCGTTGCCGCCGGTGATGCGCATGGTTTCGTTGAATTGTTAAATGGTTGAATCGTTGAATCGTTGAATCGGAAAACAATTTAACTATTCAACCCTTCAACAAATCACTTCACTGAAAAATTTCCGCGAAGAAAGTTTTCATCGCTTCCCACGAACGCTTGTCGGCTTTTTCATTGTATTTCGCGCCCGCATTGACGAAGCCGGGATCGGGCTGCGTGAAGGCGTGAACCGCGCCGCCGTAGAAAACAATCTGCCAGTCCACTTTATTGTCGCGCATCTCGCTTTCAAACGCGGTCAAATCGTCGGGTTTCTGGAACGGATCATCCGCACCCGCGAGCGCGAGCACTTTGCATTTGATATTTCTCCCGTCGGCAGGCGTCGGCGAATCCAGTCCGCCGTGGAAACTGACGACGCCGTTCAAATCGGCGCCGCTGCGCGCGAGTTCAATCACCGTCGTGCCTCCAAAACAATAGCCGATGGCGGCGACGCGCTTTGTGTCCACAAGCTCATTTTTTTTCAATTCATCGAGCGCGGCGTTCACGCGGGCGCGGAGCAACGCGCGGTCGCTTTTATATTTGCCGGCCTGCGCGCCGGCTTCCTGGACATTTTTTGGGCGCGAATCTTTGCCGTAAATGTCCGCGCAAAAAGCGACGTAGCCGAGTTGCGCGAGTTGCGTGGCACGGCGCTTTTCGTAATCGGTCAAACCAAACCACTGATGGACGACAAGCACGCCGGGACGTTTGCCGGAAATGGAATCGTCGTAGGCGAGAAAGCCTTCGAGCGTCGTATCGCCTTGTTTGTATTCGACGGTTTCAGTGTGGATGGCGGCGCGAGTTGTCATGGCGCAAATTAAAACAAGAATGGCCCAAATCAAATTTTTCATAGTCCAAGACAAATAAACCGTTGAATGGAAAAATGCCAGTATGTTTATGTCCAAAACTTGAAACCGCCAAGACTCGAGACAAATTCCAAATTGGCCACAGAGGCGCAGAGACACGGAGCTTTAAAAGTTTTTCTCTGCGTCTCTGGGCCTCCCTGGCTGATTCAAAACTTTGTGCCTTGGTGTCTTTATGGTTAAAATCATTTGCGTGCAAAGAAAAGTCATCCTCGAAATCTCAAACCTGCGGATTCAGCGCGACGGCGTGGTGATTCTGGACGACGTGAACTGGCGCGTGGAACGCGGACAGCATTGGGTGATTCTCGGCGCGAACGGTTCTGGAAAAACTTCCTTGTTGAGCGCGCTGACGGGTTATCTGATGCCGACGGCGGGAGAAATTTCTTTGCTCGGAAAAATTTACGGCCAGTCCGACTGGCGCGAGTTGCGGAAGAAAATCGGCATCGTCAGTTCCGCCGTCCGGCAAATGATGGCCGACGAAGAACCGGCGATTGAAACTGTCGCGAGCGGGAAATACGCGATGATTGATTTTTGGGGGCGGCTGAGCCGCACCGATCAAGCCAAAGCGTCCAAATTGTTGAAACAAGTTGAGTGCGAATATCTCACCGAACGTCCGTGGCGCGTGCTGTCGCAAGGCGAACGGCAGCGGGTTTTGATCGGGCGCGCGCTGATGGCGAAGCCGCGCGTGTTGATTCTGGACGAGCCGTGCGCCGGACTCGATCCCGCCGCGCGCGAACATTTTTTGCAATTTCTGCAACGTCTCGGCAAAAAGAAAAATGCGCCGACCCTCGTGCTGGTGACGCATCACGTCGAGGAAATCATGCCGGTGTTTTCTCACGTGCTGATTTTGAAAAAGGGAGGTGTTCGCGCCGCTGGAAAAAAATCGGCGACATTGACGGTAAAAAATTTGTCCCGGGCGTTTGACGCAGAACTGAAGCTCCAATCGAAAGCGGGACGTTGTGTGATGAATGTGTCGCCGAAACGAGGCGATGTGGTTTAATTTTTATTTGCTCAACTTGCCTTGACCGCCGCAACGAGCGCGTTGATCGAGGCTTTGGCGTCGCCGAAAAGCATCCGCGTGTTGTCCTTGTAGAAGAGATGGTTTTCGATGCCGGCGAAACCGGCGGCCATCGAGCGCTTCATCACGATGCACGTCTTGCAATGGTCGGCGTCAATGATCGGCATGCCGTAGATCGGGCTGGATTTGTCCTCGCGCGCGGCGGGATTCACCACGTCGTTCGCACCGATGACGAGGCACACGTCCACGCGATCCATCGAGGGATTGATCTGCTCCATTTCGATGAGCTGGTCGTAAGGCACGTTCGCCTCGGCGAGCAGCACGTTCATGTGACCGGGCATGCGGCCGGCGACGGGATGAATCGCAAACTGCACTTCGACGCCGCGCTTGCCGAGCTCGTCGGAAAGTTCGCGCACGGAATGTTGCGCCTGCGCCACGGCCATACCGTAGCCCGGAACAATCACCACGCGCTGCGCGTAGGCCAGCAGCAACGCGACTTCATCGGCTTGAATCGGTTTGACGCTTCCAACAATTCCAGCCGCGCCGGCTTGCGCTGTGCCGCTGGAACCGAACGCGCCGAACAAAACATTCGTGACCGGGCGATTCATCGCCTTGCACATGAGCAGCGTGAGCAGCGTGCCGGAGGAGCCGACGAGCGTGCCGGCGACGACCATCGCGAGATTGTTAATCGCAAAACCGTCCGCCGCCACGGCGAGCCCGGTGAAGGAATTCAGCAGTGAAATGACAACCGGCATGTCCGCACCGCCGATGGGCATCACCATTGCCACGCCAAAAAACAGCGCGAGCGAAAACATCACGATGAAAGCGATGGTGGCGTTGCCGCCGGAGGCGTTAAAAGTAAGCCAGCCACACAGGCCGAGAATCACCAATAGAATCAAGCCGTTCAAAATGTTCTGACCGGGGAACGTCATCGGCTTTTCAAATTTTCCCTCGAGCTTGAGGTAGGCAGTGATGCTGCCGGAAAACGAGAGCGAGCCGATCAGCGTCGCAAACAACATCGAGCCGGCGATGAATGCCGTGATGCCTTCGAGACTGTGCGCGCCACGCTGAAATTCCAAGCTCGCCACCAGCGCCGCCGCGCCGCCGCCGAGACCGTTGAACATCGCGACCATCTGTGGCATCGCCGTCATTTTCACCGAATACGCGCCGATTGCGCCGATGATCAAGCCAATGATGGTGCCGATGACGATGAGCGTGTAATTAAAACTCCAGCCCTGCGTCCAGACGGAGTTACCGTCGGTTTTGTGGAGCGCGAGCAGCGCGATGATCATACCCGCCGCCGCCACGAGGTTGCCGGTCCGCGCAGTTTTCGGCGAACTCAAAAACTTGATGCCGAGGATGAACAGAACCGCGACGCCGATGATGATGAGAGCAATGGTGGAACTCATGACTATTTCTTTTTCTTGAACATTTGCAGCATGCGATCAGTGACCATGAAGCCGCCGAACACGTTGGCTGATCCGAAAATGACCGCGACAAATCCCAGCGCCTGCGCCAGCGGCGTGGCCGCGTCCGCCAGCACCAGAATGCCGCCGAACAAAATGATGCCGTGAATGGCGTTCGTGCCGGACATCAAGGGTGTGTGCAGCATCGAGGGCACTTTGGAAATGACTTCAAAGCCGACAAAGACGGCGAGAATGAAAATAAACAGAACATTTGTATCCATAAAAATTTAATCACTTAGTTAGTTTGATTTGGCGATGAGTTTTTCGTTCACGATTTTGCCGCCGTGCGTCACGAGGCAGCCTTTGATGATTTCGTCGTCGAGCTTGAGGACGAAAGTCCTTTCCTTCTTGTCCCAGAATTCTTCGACGAGCGCGACGAGGTTCGCCGCGTAAACCTGGCTGGCGTGCAACGGCACGCGACCTGGCAAATTGGCGATGCCGATGATTTTCACGCCGTTGCGGTCGGTGACTTTGTCGTAAACGACGCCCTCGACATTGCCGCCGGTCTCGACCGCGAGATCAACAACGACGCTGCCGGGCTTCATGGCATTGAGCATTTCAGCGGTCACGAGGATCGGCGCTTTGCGGCCGAACACCTGCGCGGCGGAAATCACCACATCGGAATCGCCGCAGGTTTTTTTCATCGCGTCGCGCTGTTTTTGGATCTGCTCCTCGGTCAACGCTTTCGCATAGCCATCTTTCGTCTGGCCCGTTTCGCCAATGTCAATCTTGAGAAACTGCGCGCCAAGCGATTTCACCTGTTCCTCGACGACGGGCCGCGTGTCATAAGCCGTGACTTTCGCACCGAGCCGTTTCGCGGTGGCAATCGCCTGTAATCCGGCAACGCCGACGCCGATGATGAAAACTTTCGACGGCAGAATCGTTCCCGCCGCTGTGGTCATCATCGGGAAAATTTTGTTGGAATAACGCGCGGCGAGAATGACAGCTTCGTATCCGCCAAGATTGGCCTGCGACGAAAGCACGTCCATCTTCTGCGCACGGGTGGTGCGCGGAATGAATTCCATGCTGATGGCGCTGACGCCGCGTTCGGCGAATTTTAGGACGAGGTCCTTTTCGTTGAACGGATCCAGCAGGCTCGCGTGGATGGAACCTTGTTTGAGCCAGGCTATCTCATCCACCGGCGGTTTGCGCAGGCGCAGCACGATGTCGCCGGAACTGATGAGCGCTTTTCGGTCGGTGGTGATCGTCGCGCCGGCTTTGGTGTAGGCATCGTCGGGAAAGCCGGCGGCAAGGCCGAGTCCGGCCTCGACTTCGACCTGCGCGCCGAGCTTGACGAGCTTGGCGGCACCGTCCGGCGTCAGTGGGGCACGGTTTTCGCCTGGATACGTTTCGCTTGGAATTGAGATTTTCATGTCAGGAAATCCGGGCGCAGAATATCAGAAGCCTGGAAGCGCGAAACCCTTTTATTGCCTTTTACCCCACTTAAGTTGCTCTGTTTCCAGCCACCTTCGGCGTCAATCCGTCACCGTCATCTTTTGCCGCCAGCCGAAAAGTTTTTTGGCTTTGATGACTTTGAAGATGGTCTCGGGAATCAGTTTGCCCAAACTTTCGTCGCCCGAATGGATTTTGGCGAGGATTTCGCTGGAATAAATTTTCAGCGCGTCGGCGTTGTAGCCGGTGATGTTCTCGATGAATTTATTTTCGACGAGGTGCGCGTAGAGGTGGCGCAGGTTCGGCGCGACTTCCATGTTTTCCAAGGTGGTGAGCTGGCCGGTCTTTTTGTCGAGCGAGGGATAGACGTAAAGTTTCGCGCCGTTCTTGAAAAGCTGGCCGAGCGATTCCATGAGGCCGCCGGGCAGGTCGGTGTAAAATTTTTCGTCCATCACGTCGCGCAGGCGCAGGAGGCCGATGGGCAGGGCGATGGGTTTGTCGGTCTGGCGCGCGAGGTAATTGACGAGGCGGTGGTAGCGGAAAAAATTGGAGATCAACACGGGTTTGCCGAGCGCGCCGAGCGTGTCCACGCGGTCGAGGAAATCCCGGTGATCAATGGCGTCGCCGACCTGCAACTGGTGCAACGTCATCTCGAACATGACGACGGGCGGATCGTTTTGCAAGGATTTGTCCTGAACGAACTGTTCCCGCGCGCGTTCGAGCATGTCGAGCATGGGATTGGTGAGCGGACGAAAACTGCCGCGTTCGAGCAGCACGGGTTTTTTCCAGAGCAGTTCGGCGGGGATGACGGTCTCGCCGTCGGCGGTGAACATGGCGGCTCCGGTGAGCGATTGCTGGACGAGCTGCAGGGCGAGCAGGCGGTTGTCCACGCCGATGAAGGCGGGGCCGGAGCATTTAATCATGTCCACTTCGACGCGCTCGCTGGAAAGTTCGTCCAGCAGCGAACCGATCAATTTGACCGGCTCGGTGGACTGATAAAACGCGGCGTGGATGAGGTTCACGCCGACGATGCCGAGCGCTTCCTGCTGGCGCAGGCTTTCTTTGTCGAGCGTCCGCACATGGATGATGATGGTGGAGGGATCGCCGTGCGGATGAACTTGAAATTTTATGCCGAGCCAGCCGCTGCCTTCGTCGCGGCGCGTGGCGACGGTGTCGGCGAAAACGAAAAAAGTGCATTTGTCGCCGCGCGTCTTGTCGAGCCGCTCGAGCAACAGCTTGAATTCGTAATCCAGCATCGCCTGCAAACGCTGGCGGCTGACATAACGGTCGGATGTGCCATAAATCGCGTCGCTCACCGCCATGTCATAGGCGGAGATGGTTTTGGCGACGGTGCCGGACGCCTTGCCTACATGAAAAAACCAGCGCGCGACTTCCTGTCCCGCGCCGATCTCGGCGAACGTGCCGTATTTCTTGGCATCAAGATTGATCTGCAACGCCTTCTGGCCAGTGCCTAATTTTTCCTCGGTCATAATTTTCCCCGCGCGTCACGATACAGAAAAAACCCGGCGTGTCCAATACGCTGCGATTCGACTTTCCGCGAAATGGAAATGCGCTATACTTGTTTTCATGTATCGGACGCAGGATTTACACGTCAAAGAAATCGTCCGGCTCTCGACGCCGCGCGAATTGAAGGCGCAGACGCCGTCGGGTGAGGCCGTCAATGCCACCGTCGCGCGCAGCCGCGAACGGGTCATCCGCATTTTGCGGCAGGAAGACCCGCGCCTGCTCGTCGTCATCGGGCCGTGTTCGATCCACGATGAAAAGGGCGCGCTCGAATACGCGACGCGGCTGAACGTGCTGCGAAAAGAATTTGCCGACCGGATGGAAATCGTCATGCGCGTTTATTTTGAGAAACCACGGACGACGATTGGCTGGAAAGGCCTCATCAACGACCCGCATCTGGACGGCTCGCAGGACATCGAGAATGGATTGAAAATCGCGCGGAGGTTGCTGCTGGAAATCACCGGCATGGGTCTGCCGGCGGCGACGGAATTCCTCGACCCGATTGTGCCGCAATACATCGCAGATCTGGTGACGTGGGCGGCGATTGGCGCGCGCACGACGGAATCGCAGACTCACCGCGAAATGGCGAGCGGACTTTCGATGCCGGTCGGCCTGAAAAATTCCACGGACGGCAGTTTGCAGATCGCGATTGACGCGATGGGTGCGACGCGGCATTCGCACAGTTTTGTGGGCATCAACGAAGACGGCGTGACGAGCATTGTCCGAACCACCGGGAATCCGCACGCGCACGTCGTGTTGCGCGGCGGGCGTGCGAAGACGAACTACGACGCGGAAAGCATCCGCGCGGCGGAAGAAAAATTGATTTCTGAAAAGTTGCCGGCGGTGCTGATGGTGGACTGCAGCCATGCGAACTCGGAAAAAAAATTCGCGAAGCAGGAGGATGTCTGGCGTTCTGTGATTCAACAGCGCGTGGAAGGCACGCGCTCGCTCATCGGCCTGATGGTCGAGAGCAACCTGTTTGAAGGCAGCCAGCCGATCCCGAAAAATTTGAGGGACCTTCGCTACGGCGTTTCGCTGACCGATTCGTGCATCGGCTGGGAAACGACGGAGAGGATGCTGCGCTGGGGTTACGAAACCTTGGCGAAGGCGACGCCTGAAGCGGTTTCAGTGGCGTAATTCAATCCTGCAAAATCAAGGCCACGTCCAAGCATAGGGAAAACGCAGCCGGTAGAATTGAGCTTCGTAATACCCGATATACGACACCGCGTTCGTCGCCCCTGAAATGCCTGAACCAATTGAACCGGTTCCGCTTGAATCACCCGGAAGCCAGGACAACTGCGGCGCAGTGACAAAGATGGATTGCGTGGTGGTGCTGTTGGTGAAACTTGTCACTGGCGTCCAGCCTGCCGCCAGATTCGTGCTGCCATCCACGAAACCACTCAAGCCAGCCGGATAATTGACCACGTCCAGCCGGTTGCTGCCATTGAGCACTGTGATCTGGCTGATTTGCACCGGCGAAATGACTTGCTGGGCGACATCTGCAATCACCTCGTGAAATTTCGCGGACGGATCCGTAACATCCCAAAAGATATAATTTGTGCCCAATCCATTGGTATTGCATGCGGCTCCCAAAGCCTCATATGCATCAATGCTCACATTACCGTGACCATAATTATAGAGGGCATTGGTCAATCCATAGTCGGCAGAGTTCGCCAGTACATTGTTGAGCAAGGTGAAGAAGTCCGGGACATAAATTTTAAGTCCGGGACACGCCGCCATTGCCTGATTCAAGGTGTTGGAAAAAGCCACATTGTAAGCGATGCACTCCTGATGGATGAAATTCGTGGAGGAATAATAAGTATCAAATTCCGGAACCCTGGAAACGTCCACTGCGTTCGGCATGATCAAGGTACGGACACCCTTGGCATAAAGATTGGTGATGGCATTGAAATGATTGGTCTGGGAATTATTGATGGCGGTCGTCCATTCGGTCGGGTTCGTGTCGCCGTATGACGTCTCATCATACAAATCGGAGTTGTTGACCCAGACGACAAACAACGCGTTTGAGGCAACCGATTGTGCGATGTTGAAGTTTTTGACATTCGTCACCAACTTGCTGCTGTTGCAGTCAAAATAAGACCAGTTGTTGCTGATGGTCAGTCCCTGCCGCTGTGCCAACACTTCGACCCAGACCCTGCCGTTGGAGCGGCGCAGACCGTAATAATATTTGCCAGCGGTTGGATTGTTTGTCGTGGTGGAAAGACCGTCGCCAAAAACGTAGAGCGACGTGAAGGCGGCTTGCGTTGGAACAACGACTGATCCCAACAACAAAATTCCGATTATAAACTGGTACAACATTTTCATGCTGTGAATGTTATTTCATGCCGGAGCAAAGTAAAGGCGATAACGACGCTTGCGGCAGCCGGATATTTGCTGGCATGGCGCAAGGCGATAGGTAAGCTGCCGGTGCGAACGCAGCATGCGCTTGACCACCGTGCCGTTCGATTGTTCGAGCGGATGAATCGGGCATTATGAACAGGCGGAATACATTCAGATTTTTGCTGGCGATATTTATTTCAGGCGTTTCAGTCTGGAAAGTTTCGGCGAACGGTTTCGGGCTTCCGGATCAGGATGCCTTTGCGACCGCGCGAGGCGAGGCGTTTGCCGCCACGGCGGATAATCCGTCCGCCATTTTCTACAACCCGTCGGGCATCACGCAACTCGAAGGCGACAATTTTCGCAGCGGCGTTTATGGAATCCATCTTGATCCAAGCTATAGTCCTCCAAACAGTGGCCAGACTTATCACAGTTCAGATGATTTCGCGGCTGTTCCCCAGCTTTTTTACACCCATACTTTGAAAAATCTGCCGTTGAGTTTTGGCCTGGGTGTTTATGCGCCATTCGGCGGGAACATGACCTGGCCGCAGGACACGGGTTTCCGCACGGTCGCCATCAGCGGCTCGTTGAAATACTTCACCATCAATCCGGTCGTGGCTTGCAAAATTTTGCCGTCACTTTCGATCGGTGGCGGCGTGATGGTGAATTATTTAAAAATGGATTTGGAACAAGGCCTTCGCCCGACCTTTATGCCGCCTAACATCAACTTCTTTCGCTTTAGCGGCAATGGCTGGAGTGCGGGTTACAATCTAGGTCTGCGCTGGCAGCCAGTTGACCAGATTTCTATCGGCGCAACCTTTCGCAGTTCGGCGACTGTCACCTTGAACGGTCACACGGAATTCGAACAAACCTCGGCAGGCGTAGCGGATACGACCCTGCCTGCGCGGATGGACTTCACATTTCCGTTGACCGCTGTTTTTGGCATTTCATACCGGCCTACGCCAAAATGGAATCTGGAATTTGACGCGAATTATACGGATTGGAGCAGCTTTGGAAAAACAGCCATTGATCAACTGGAACCCACCCCGCTAGGCGGGCCGCAAAACCCCTCTGTGACGCTCGATTGGCAGACGAGCTGGATGTTTGAATTCGGCGTGACGCGGTATTTTGACAACGGCTGGCATGTGAGTGCCGGTTACGTTTTCAACGAGAATTCCGTGCCGGATGCCTATTATACTCCGCTGGCCGCCGACATGGACCGGCATTTCTTCAGCATCGGAACCGGATTCAAAGGCAAGCAATTTGATTTCGATGTGGCCTATCAATTTGGGTATGGCCCTGCGCACACGGTGACAGGCAGCACTCCCTCATCCACACCCGGGCAATTTGGCGGACAATCCGCCGACGGCCAATATGGTTTCAACAGCAGCGCCTTGATTTTGTCGGTGGGAATGCATTTTTAATCCCGCCGCCATCCTCGCAACCGTGTCGCCCCAAACCGCACAACTAACTGTTTGCGGGTACAACCTCATCCGCGTAGCATCGTCCGATTGATTGTGATGAGAAAGGGAATTTTGGAATGACTAAAAATATCCGCTCCACAGGCGTGGCCGATGGCAAGTCGCATTTTATTTCCGTCGGCACGAGCCGGATCCATTACGTCACCATCGGCAAAGGAAGTCGCACCCTCGTTTTCGTCCATGGCTGGGCGTGCAATCTTGATTTCTGGCGCGAGCAGGTTTCGGCACTGGCGGACAAGGCGCGGCTCATTCTCATCGATCTTCCCGGCCACGGCCAGAGCGACAAGCCGCAGACGGCTTACACGATGGATTTTTTTGCCAAGGCCGTTCTTGCGGTGATGCGCGATGCCAAAGTGGACAAGGCCGCCTTCATCGGCCACAGCATGGGCGCGGCGGTTCTCTGCCGCGTGCATCATCACGCGCCGGAAAAGGTCGCCGCGCTGGTGTCGGTGGATGGACTGTTGCGCCGCCTGACGGGCACGCCCGAGGAAGCGCGCGCGCTGGTCGTTCCGTTCGGCTCCCCGCAATATCGTGAACACGCACAAGAATTCATTCGCACCTTTTTCCCCGTTCCCGGCACCGAGGACTTGCGCGACCGTGTGACGTCCGAAATGCTCGCCACGCCACAGCACGTCATGCTCGGCGGGATGCTCGCCATGGTCAGCCCCGATCAACCTGACTGGATTTTGCAGCGAGTGAACGCGCCCGTCCTCGCCATCAACGCCCGGACTCCGTGGTGGAATGACGGTTACGAAAACTATGTCCTCTCGCTCACGCCGCAGTCGGATTACGTGGTCATGGACGGCGTCGGACATTTTCTCATGCTGGAAAAACCCGCCGAATTCAACGCCACGCTCATGGAAAAGCTGCGGAAGTTTGATTTGATCGCGGAATAATCGCCGTTGTTTTGGCGTGAAAAATGTTTCATTCTGGCCGTGAGATGAGCCTCGTTATCAAATCCAACGGCCACGGCACGGGCAGTTCGGTTCGCCAACCTGAAAAGAAGGCGGTCCGGACGCAAGCTGTCCCGTCATCTCAAAACGCCACGGAAAACGAAGTCACGTTCCAGACGGCGGACGGCGTGGAATTGCACGCCAAGCTCTCTCGCCTGACGCGCCATGCGGCGACTTTTGAGGCCGGCAATTTTGCGGCGACCTTGCAGACTTCGGAAGTGTTGAGCAGTTTCAAAATCACCACAGGCGATCGCGTCGTTTACTTCGGACGCGCCGTGGTGAGCAATGTCGTCCACACCGGCGAATCTCTCCTTTGCGAAGCCAAGCTCGATGAACTCGGTTCGGAGACGGCTTATTTTTTGCCCGTGCCGGGATTTGATTCCAACCCGCGGGAAGCCTATCAAAGCTTTTTCCAGGGGTGGCAGAAAAATTATCGCATCTCGAATGAGTTCAAGGTGCTGGTCGCCGATGTCCAATCCTACCTCACCGGCGTGCGTCACTGGCTGGAAGAATTGGAATTCGGCCTGAAGGCGCAAGGCGACAAGGCCGGACAGGAAGGCGTCATTCTGGATGCCGTCGCACCAAAGATAATCGCCGCCTTCAACGGCCAGCACGAGCGGTTTGAAGAAATCATCCATGCACTGCCGCCGGAATCACGCGGCGTCCATCAGGATTTTACACGCCGGCACTGGCACAAATTATTTTTGGGCTCGCCCTTCGGCCATCGCACCTATCACAAGCCCATCGGCTATGCCGGCGATTATGAGATGATGAACATGATCCACCGGAACCGGCCGGAGGGCCGTTCGCTTTACGAAAAATTGATCCATCTTTTGCTCGTCAGCCAGTGGCCGGCAAAATCCGTCCGCAACCGTGTCGCCCATCTTGGCGAAAACATTCTTAACGAAACCGCGCGAGTCGCCCGCACCGGAAAAACCGCGCGCATCCTGAACGTCGGCTGCGGCCCGGCTTGGGAAATTCAGGATTTTTTGAAGGAAACCCAGTTGAGCAACCAGGCGGATTTTACGCTGATTGATTTCAACGAGGAGACTCTGCTTCACGCCGCCCAGAAACTGGTTGAGGCCAAACGCCTATTCTCCCGGCGCACACCGATCCGGACGCAGCAGATTTCGGTGTACGAACTTTTGAAACGCACGCAGCGCGGCGGCAACGACGCGGAAAAGTTCGACCTGATTTATTGCGCGGGGCTTTTCGACTACCTCGCGCCGGACACCTGCCGCGCACTGATGGAGCTTTGGTATGATTCGTTGTCGCCCGGCGGCCTGATGCTGATCGCGAACATGAACGACACGAAACCGTTCCGCCATTTCATCGAATTCATTTTGGACTGGCAATTGATTTATCGGAACAGCGCGGAAGTTTTATCGCTCGCTCCGGAACATTGCCGGGAAACGGCACGCGTCATCGCAGAGCCGACCTCCGTGAATCTGTTCCTGCACATCCGCAAACCGGACTGATATGCAATCCATCCCCGACATCCCCAAGGAATTTCTCGCCGCCTATCAGGAGTATGACCGGGAAATCACCATCCGCAAAACGCGGCTGGGATGCTTTTTGGGAATTGTGCTGGTGCCGCTCTTTGGCTGGCTGGATTTTTATGCCTATCGCGATCAGGCGTTTCATTTTTTCCTCTTGCGACTGCTCTGCTCGGTCCTGATGGCGGGACTCTATTTCGTTCTGGGAACGGGTTTCGGGAAAAAACATTATCATTTTCAGGGACTCGTCCTGCTGTTCCTTCCCTCAGCGACCATTGCGTGGATGGTTTATGCGACCGAAGGAACCGCGTCGCCTTATTACGCGGGGTTGACGCTGGTGCTGCTGATTCTCGCCGTGGTGCTGGACTGGACGATCTGGCAAAGCGTCGTTTCGGTCGTGCTGGTCTTGCTGCTTTATCTGGCCGCCTGCCTGTTTTCCGCAGCGGCGGTTGACACGCGCCTGTTCATAAACCACTTGTTTTTTCTGGTGTCCTCCGGGATCGCCATCATCGCGGGCACATACTTTCACAGCGCCGTGCGAATTCGTGAATTTGTTTCCCGCAGCGAACTGGACAAGAGCCGCAAGGCGCTTGAAGTGAGCCTCCAGCAGCTCAAGGAAAACGAGATGCAACTGGTGCAATCCGAAAAGCTCGCGTCACTGGGTCGCATGAGCGCGGGCATCATCCATGAGATCAACAACCCGCTGAACTTCGCCACGACCGGCCTTTTCACATTGCGAAAAAAAGGCAAGCACCTCGCGCCCGAACAGCAGGAGGACTACGCCGAGGTCCTCACCGATGTCGAGGACGGGCTCAAGCGCGTGCAGGCCATCGTTTCCGATCTGCGGATGTTCACGCACCCCAACACCGAGCAGCTCGACCCGGTGCCCGTGGCGGAGGTCATCACGCCGGCACTGCGGTTCTTGAGCAACGAGTGGAAGGACACGGTGCAGATCGAGCAGAAGTTCGCGGAGCACCAGACGATCTGGGCGAATAAAAACAAACTGATCCAGGTGATGGTGAACATCCTGCAAAATTCACTCGATGCGCTAAAAATAAAACCCTTCGCCGCCGGTGAAAAACCAACCGTCTGGATCGAAGGCCGCGTCGAAAACGGGCAAAGCATTTTGTCCATCCGCGACAACGGCACCGGCATTGACGCAAAGCATCTGGGCAAAATTTTCGACCCGTTCTTCACCACGAAAGACGTGGGCGAAGGCATGGGTCTGGGCTTGAGCATTTCCTACAGCATCGTGCAGGAATACGGCGGCAAAATTTCGGTGAAAACGGAGCCGGGGAAATTCTGCGAGTTTGTGCTCGAATTTCCCGTCAAAACAAATCAGGCTGCGGGCTGAAAATCGGCATGGAAAGTCACTACGACTACAAAAAATTCGCCATCCTTTATGTGGATGACGAGGAGAAATCGCTGAAGTACTTCGAGCGAGCGTTCGGCGACGACTTCCGCGTCTTCACCGCCGCCAACGCGCAGGTCGGCTTCAAACTGCTCGAACAGCACGCCGACGAAATCGGCCTGCTGCTGACAGACCAGCGGATGCCCGGCGAAAAAGGCGTCTGGCTTCTGGAGCGCGCCCGCCAGTTTCGCCCGCGCATTTTGCGCATGCTGGTCACGGCCTATGCGGACATGGACGCCGCGATCGCCGCCGTCAACAGCGGCTCGATCTACAAATACATCACCAAGCCGTGGGATCCGCCGCAGTTCGAACTCACCCTCCGGCAGGGGCTGGAATTTTTCATGGTGCAGGCCGAGCGCGACCAGCTTCTCCTCGAAAAAATGTCCGTTCTGCGGAACATGATGATCGCCGACCGCATCGTGAGCCTCGGTCTGCTCGCCGCCGGCCTGAGCCACCACATCCGTAACTCGCTCGTCGCGGTGAAAACGTTTCTCGACCTCGCACCCGCGAAAATGGCCGAGGAAAAGGCGAGCATGAACGGCCTGCGCAATCCTGATTTCTGGAAGGACTACCACCAGAACGTCCAGTCGCAGATCGAAAAAATCAACAACCTGCTCGCCGACCTGCGGACATCGTCAGATAACAATCCCGCGACACAGTTCGCCGACGAAGTTTCGCCGGCCGCCGCCGTCGGCGCGGCGCTGGAGGTGTTCAAGGAACAATTCGCCGCGCGCAAAATCGAGATTGAAAATAAAATCTCCGGTTCACTCCCGGTGTTGCACGCGGACAAATCGAAATTTTACAGGCTGTTTGAGCTGTTGTTCAAAGATGAACTGGCGATGCTGCCCGCTGGCAGCAAAATTTCACTTTCGGCGGAATTGCAGAACGCTGGCACAAAACCGGAAATCGTTTTGCAGATCAGCGACGATGGGCCCGGTCTGCCGCAGGAGGCGTTGAGCGCGATTCTTGATCCGTTCGTGGTCAGCGGCGGCGCGCCGTCGGAATACGGCATCAATTTGATGGCCTGTTTTTTCATCGTCCACCATCACGGCGGCAAGATCGAAGCCAAAAGCCAGCCCGGTCGCGGCACGACCTTCACAATCCGAATGCCGCTTAAACCTGAAATCGCCCCGGCTTCACCGACCGAAAACGATTTTCTCCAAAAGGCGCTGCTGAACGACGGGCTTTGGGGAAAACTGCTCGCCGGCGGATGATTCTCCCCGCCGCGTCAAGATTCGTTTGACCAGAAGGCCGGTGTTGTGGAATCATTTATCTTCAGTGAAGGCGACCAGGCAAAACCATTTTTCTTTCGGCGCGCGATGAAAACCATCTTGGTTTTATCCAATCATCCCGACTTCGCCGAGGCAATCCGCGCAGGCTTGGATTCCGCGCAATATCGCGTCGTTCATCGTTTGACTGTTGACGAGGCTGAACCGCTGCTGGCGCATGGCCTGGTTGCGGCGTGTGTTCTGGACGCCGATTTGATGGACGTTGAGATCGTCTGGGCCGTTGACCGGCTCCGCCGGTACGATTCCAAATCCGCTGTCATCGTCTATGCTTCCACCAGCGAATCAGCCTGGGAAGAGGAAGTTTTTTTGCACGGCGTCACTCATGTCTTGACCAAACCTGTCAGCGCCCGGCTTTTGAATGCCCTGCTGGAGCGGTTGGAAGCTGCACCGGTCCAGCGCATCGCTCCTGTCACGCCCGCGCCCGCGCAAAATTCATTTTCCCGCGCGCCGGAATTGAGCCGCTCCGTCAATCCTTCACCAACGCTCGATGTGCTGCGCGATTTTTCGTCCATCCTCACCTACTCGCTCAACGGCGAGGCGATGTTGAAACAGTTCCTGTCGTTTCTCCGTGAAATTCTGGGCGTCAACCGCGCCGCCATTTTTCTGAACCGCCCGTGCAGGCCGCACGTCGGAACATTTTCGCCGGAAGACAGCCGCCGTCTCCGCACCGCGTCAGCCATCGGGCTTTCGCCAGGCCTGCTCGAACACTTTGAACTCTCATTTGATTCGGGCATCGGCGGACAGATTGTCCGGCTCGGGCGGATTTTGCGCCGCGACAGCGACGAGGTGCGCGCCGACGCCGATGCGCAAAAGGAATTTGAAGTGCTCGGCGCACAGGTGGCCGTGCCGGTCGCCGACCGCAATGGAATCGTCGGCGTCGCCGTTTTTGACGGCCGCGTCACCGGCGAACCGCTCGCCAACGCCGAGCTGGAATTGATTTTCCACCTGCTTGAACAGGTCGGGCTCGCACTCCGCAACATCTGGCTGCACGACCAGCTTGCGGGCAACAACGAAATGATGACCGACGTGCTGCGTGAATTGAGCAGCGCGTGCATCGTCGTCGGGAGCGATTTGAAGGTGCTGCACGCAAACAAATCCGCTAAACGGCATTTCGGCCAGAAAAACAAACGCACCGGCGAATTGGAATTCAGCGACCTGCCGCAGATTCTCGGCGCGAAAATTTATCAGGTCTTGAAAACCGGCGCGGCGATGGGGCCGTTCCGTTACGAGCCGGAAAATTCCTTCGGCACGGTCTACAGCATCAACGTCGTCCCGTTTCAGCGCGCAAATTCCCCCACGCCGGTCTCCGCGCTGCTTACCGCCGAGGATCTCACGCAGACCGAGCAGTTGCGGAAACTGGAGGTCGAGGCCGAGAACCTGCGCCTCGTCAAATCCATGGCCGACCGCATGGCACACGAGATTGGCAACACGATGGTGCCGCTCTCAACACACCAGCAGTTGCTCGCGGAAAAATACGACGACAAGGAATTCCGCGAATCGCTCGACCACGCGCTCGCCGACGGCGTCAAGCGCGTCACGCGGCTGGTCAGCCAGATGCGGTTCCTCGCGCGCGAAGGCCAGATCGAGCAGCAGACTTTTCCGGTCGGAAAACTGATCGAGGAAGCCTATCAGGAGGCGCGCAAACACCAGCCGGGCGATGCGGCGAAGCTGCAATACGAAAAAACCGGCAAACCTATCAATATCACCGGCGACCGCGCCGCGCTCAAGCACGCGCTTTCCGAAATCATGCTCAACGCATTGCAGGCGAATCCGAAGACGCCGACCGTGGATGTCCGCCTGCTCACGGAAGACAGCGGCGGCCCTCAGGGCGTGCGGATTGAAGTGCAGGACAACGGTTCCGGCTTCACCGCCGAGGCCGCGAAAAAAGTTCCCTCGGCATTTTACACGACTCGCAACGTCGGCCTCGGCCTCGGCCTGACCGTCAGCCGCAAAATTATCGAGACGCACCACGGCAAACTGGAGATCGTCCCCCCGCAATCCGGCCAGCCCGGCGTCGTTCGCATTTCATTGCCGGTTGATTCGGGTGTTTCCACGGCGGCTTGAACGCGAATAGTCCACCAAATCAAGGCAAGGCCAGGCAGCTTCCTTCTTTCAACGGGTGGAGAGCCGTCGCCATTCTTTTGGTCCTTGGGGAACACACCGCATTTACGAACGGATTTCCGTCACATTACCACAATTTGATTTACAACTTATTTGATGGAAATCTGGGTGTTCGGTTCTTTTTTACCATCAGCGGATTTTTGATAACGTGGTTGATGGTGAAGGAGGAAAAAGAGTTCGGATGCATGAGTTTGAAAAATTTCTACATTCGCAGGGCATTGAGAATCCTTCCCGTTTATTTGGCCTGTGTTGCGATATTGGCGCTTATCCAAATCCTCGGAATTTCAGGGCAAAAAGGATATGTTTGGCTTCAACTATTCACCTTTACCCGTAATTTTTATCAAACGAGCTATGCGGAATGCACGATCAGCGCGCACTTCTGGTCTTTGGCCGTGGAAGAGCAGTTTTATTTTGTCTGGCCAGCTATTTTTCTGTTGCTAGGACGTTCACCCAGAAAAAGGGTCTGTTTTCTGGTTTTCATGATTATATTTTCGATCGCGTGGAAAATAATCGCTCTTCTGGGATGCTACAACCGGCATTTATATTTCCTGTTTGAAGAACAGTCCACATTCCTATACTTGGACTGCATTTCTTATGGATGCATTGGAGCGATTCTTCTGGATACCAAGGCGGAGAACCTGAAGATTTTCTTTGAAAGGTTTTCGCTGCCCATCTTCTTTCTTTCCTGCTTTTCACTGCTGATTCCAGAAATTGTCGGACTAGGAAAAGGGATGCAATCTTTCGGGTTTGTTTTCCTGCTTCTTCAGAGTGTTTTGCTTCCAGAATTCAGGCCCTTTAAGATTCTGAACAATCAGTGGATGGCCAAGATTGGGGTTCTGTCCTATTCTCTTTATGTCTGGCAGCAAATCATCCTTTTCCTGTGGCCGATTCCAAAATTGTGGTTCTTGTGGCTTCCCATGACGTTTGTGGCGGCATGGATGTCCTATAATTGTTTGGAGAAACCTTTTTTCTCCTTGCGCTCAAAATTTAGAATGCACAAAGCTAATCAAAAATATGAAACCAATTAGTTTTAAGATTCAAGCTCCATGACAGCCAGCGTGAGCCGGTGCAGCTTTCAAAATAAAAAACCCGCAGGAAAATTCCTGCGGGTTTTTTCATCAAAGATTGCCGGCGAAATCAGGCCCCATTGTCGCCGATGGCCTCGACCGGGCAGCCTTCCTTGGCTTCCTTGCAGCGCGCTTCCTCTTCCGGTGTCGTCGGCTGCTTGTAGACAAACGAATAGCCGCCGTCGTCGTTGCGCTTGTAATTGTCCGGCGCGGTCTCGCGGCACAGGTCGCAGTCAATGCACTGGTTGTCCACGTAGTATTTGCCCGCCACGTTTTCGGGATATTTATTTGCAGCGTCAGCCATAAATTTTGTCCGAAAAATATGCCCGTCATCTTCTCCAAAAGCAAGTTTGATTTGCCGTCCGGGTTTTTTGCGCCCGATTAAAAACTTTTAATCGGGCCATGAATTTGTATGTTTTGCCCATGCAACGAGGAATCGTGCGGCGGACAAAAATCATTTCAACGCTCGGCCCGGCGACGGATTCCGCCGCCATGATCGGCCAGCTCATCGAGGCCGGCGTCAACATTTTCCGCCTCAACATGTCCCACGCGCCGCACGACTGGGTGCGCCGCGTCGTCAAGGACATCCGCGCCCAATCCGCCGCGCGCGCGCAGTTCATCGGCATTATGATGGACACTCAAGGCCCGGCCATCCGCACCGGCGACATTGACGTGCCGCTGGATTTGCAGCCCGGCCAGAAATTCACCCTCACCGTCCGCGGCGAGCGCGACCTCGAACAGCATTCCGTGGACGTGAACTACGAAAATTTCATCAACGACATCAGCATCGGCGACGTGGTGCTCATTGACAACGGCACGATCCAGATGAAGGTCCTCGCCAAGGACGGCAACAAGGTCGAATGCGAAGTCCTCACCAAGGGCACGCTTGGCAGCCGACGCCACATCAACCTGCCCGGCGTCAAAGTCAGCCTGCCTCCGCTCACCGCCAAGGACATCAAGGACGTGAAGCTCGGCCTCGAGCTCAACGTGGATTTAATCGCGCTCTCGTTCGTGCGCGAGGCGCACGATTTGGTGCAATTGAAGGAACTTTTTCCAAAAGACAAGCCGCAGCCGATGGTCATCGCCAAAATCGAAGACCAGGAGGCCATCAAAAATCTGGAATCCATCGTCCTTGAAGCCGATGCCATCATGGTCGCACGTGGCGATCTGGGGATCGAAATCCCTTATGAAGAATTGCCGATCGTCCAGCGCCGCATCGTCAAAACGTGCCTGCGCATCGGTCGTCCCGTCATCGTCGCCACGCACATGCTCGAAAGCATGATTGAATCGCCCATGCCCACGCGCGCGGAAGTGACCGACGTGGCCAACGCGATTTTTGAAGAGACCGACGCCATCATGTTGAGCGGCGAAACGACCGTCGGAAAATACCCGCTCAAATGCATCGAGGTTTTCGACAAGATCGCCGTGCGCATCGAGCGCAGCGGCAGCGCGCAATTCCACGACGCGGCGGAACTCACCAACCCGCGCCAGAAACTCGTTAAGAGCGCCGTCGTCATGGCCAACGAACTGAGGGCCGCCGCGATCCTTGTCTTCACCCGGCACGGACACATGGCGCGTTACACCGGCTGGATGCGTCCGCGTTACTCGCCGATTTACGCGATGTGCGACAGTGAAAAGACGGCCAATGAAATGGCATTGAGCTGGGGCGTCACGTCGTTCGTCATGCCGTTTGATTTCATACAGCCGCAGAACACGATTGAAACCGCGCTGAAAAACCTGGTCCAAGATGGCCGGCTGTTCCCGGGCGCGACCGTCGTCATCATCGGCGCGATTTCAGTCGGCACGGAAATTGTGGATGCGGTGCAGATGCGGACCGTGTGATTAAATCCCTAAAACCTTCGCCGCATCGTTGGCAAGATTCAGCACGGTGTCCGGGAAAATGCCAAGCCAGAACATTCCCGCGATGCAGATGGTGATTGAAAATTTCGCCGCGCCCGAAAGCGGAATTGGCGACAAATCCGGCGCGTCCTTGCTCCAATAAATCGCCCGCACGACTCTAAAATAATAATAGAGCGAGATGACCACGCCCGCGAGCGCCGTGAATGCGAGGCAATAGTAACCGTGATTTCCGGTGGCTTGAGCGGCTTCAATCACAGATTTCAGCAGCAGAAATTTTCCGAAAAATCCCGCCAGCGGCGGAATGCCCGCGAGCGACATCATCGCCAGCGTCATGGTTGACGCGAGCAGCGGCGAACGCTGGTTCAGTCCAGCCAGCGCGGAAATATCTTCATTGTCCAGATGCCGCAGCACGAGCGCGATGACCGTGAATGCGGCGACAACCGTGAACAAATATCCGGCCAGATAATAAAGCAGCGCCGCATTACCGCTCGCGCTCAATGCCGCCACGCCAAGCAGCAGATAGCCCGCGTGCGCGATGCTCGAATAGCCGAGCAGCCGTTTCAGATTGCGCTGTGGAATCGCGCAAAGATTTCCGTAAAGAATCGTGATGCCGGAAATCATGATCAGCAGATTCGCCCAATGCTTTGTCACATCCGGCACGGCGACAAAAAGAACGCGTAGCAGCAAAACAAATCCGGCGGCTTTGGAGCCGACGGCTAGAAACGCGGTCGTCGGCGTCGGCGCGCCTTGATAAACGTCCGGCGCCCAAATCTGAAATGGAAACGCGGCGATCTTGAATCCAAGCCCAACCAGCACGAACAAAAGGCCGAGCAGAAAAATTTTATTGTCCAGAAATTGCCCAGAAACTTGGGCGAGATCGTTGAAATTAAATTTTCCGGTCGTTCCCCAAATCAGCGCGATGCCGAACACGAGAAACGCCGACGACAGCGCGCCGAGAATCAGATATTTCACGCCCGCTTCGAGCGACACGAGCCGACCGCGTTGAAAACTGACGAGAACATAAAACGTGATCGTGATGAGTTCGATGGAAACGAACAGCATCGCAAAATCGTTCGCCGACGCCGCGAACAACATTCCCGCCAGCGCGAACAAAATGAGCGAGTAATATTCCGAAACGCCTGCGAGCCGGTCGGAAAATTCTGCCGACAAAAACAGAACGAGAATCGCCGCGACGAGAAAGAAGCGCTTGAAAAACAACGCGAGCGGGTCTTCGACAAATGAGCCGTTGAACGCCGTGCCGAACTGGCTGCAAATTCCGTCGCCGCCAAGACTGACTAGCAAAAGTCCGCCCAGTGCCGCAATCGCCGCGTAGGCGAGAAATTTTTTACGTTCGGGCGGCATCCAAAAATCCGCGAGCATCAGCACGATGCCGATGGCGATGACGCAAAGCTCGAGAGTGATCAATGAGGAGTTCATCAATTTGGGATTGCGGATTGCGGATTGCGGATTTCTGAAACGGCGGCGACGTTTTGTTCTTCAACAGTCGAATTTGCCAGGCTCACAATTTTTTTTGCGTCGGGATTGATTTTTTCCGTGAGCAATTTCGGCAGGAAACCGAACAGCAGCAGGCTCGCGAGCAGCAGCGCGTAAGGCAGTTTACGCCAGACGTTCGAGGCGTCGGCGAGGTTTGAAAATTTTTCCGGCACCGGACCGTGCAAAATGTTTCTGATGGCGCGCGTCATGTAGACCGCGCCGATGATGAGCGCGCCCCAAACAGCGAGCGTCGTTACGAGCGGAAAAACTTTCCACGAACCGAAGAACACCGTGACTTCGCCGACGAAATTCGCGAAGCCCGGCAATCCGCATCCGGCCATCGCCGCCATGAGCAACGCCGTGCCGATGAAACGCAGCGGACGGCAGAGTCCGCCGAGTTCGCTGATTTGGAGCGTGCCGGTTTTTTGATAAATGTAGCCGCTCAACGCAAATGTCAGCGCGGCCAAAAATCCGTGTGCGATCATGATCAACACCGCGCCGGTCACGCCGATGATATTCAGGCTCGCGATACCGAGGAAAATAAAGCCCATGTGCGCTACGCTGGAATTGCCGATGAGCAGGTTCAAATCTTTTTGTTTCATGGCAACCCAGCCGACATACAAAATGTTGCCGAGGCACAGCCACGCGAGAATGTGCATCCAGCTTTGCGCGGCTTGCGGCATCAGCGGCAGTGCGATGCGGATCAAACCGTAGAGGCCGAATTTTTTCAGCACGCCGGCGTGAAGCATCGCGGTCGGCGCTGGCGCAACGCCGTAACCGAGCGGCGCCCAGGAATGGAACGGCCAGAGCGAAACCAAAATTCCGAATCCAAACAGCAGCAGCGGGAAAATAAAATTCTGCGCGTTCGCCGCCAGCGGATGCGACGCGATATATTCCGTGAGTTTCGGAATATCAAACGTGTTCGCACCGGATTTCAGGTAGAGCGCGATGAGGCCGATGAGCGCGATGAGCGCGCCGAGGCTCAAATAAAGCGTGATCTGGAACGTTGCGTAATTTTTCCGTTCGCCGCGACCCCAGACGCCGATCATGATGAACGTCGGGATCAGCGCGAATTCGTGGAACGCGTAGAAGAAAAACAGATCGAGCGACGCGAACGCGCCGAGGATGCCGCCGGTCATCACGAGCAGCAGGATGTAAAATTCTTTTTCACGCGTCTGGATTTCCCACGAGCAGAGCGCGGCGGCGAACGCGACGATCGCGCCCATCAAGATCAGGCCGACGTTCAAGCCGTCCACGCCAACGTGATAGCTGATGCCGAGCGATTCGACCCACGGGATTTGCTGCACGAAGCGGTAGCCGTCCGCGTCCACCGGCGCGCCGGCGTATTGGCAGAACATTTTCACGGCGAGCGCCGCCGAAATGAGCGTCGCCAAAACCGCGATGGCGCGGATGATGACGCGATAATTGCGCGGCACGAACACCAGCAACAGCGCCGCCAGCAGCGGCCAGCCTAAAATGTAAGTTAAAATGGACATCAGTTTTTCAAAACCTGTTCTGGATGGTTACGGGCGTAATTCAGCCAATAGGACATAAGGCCGTAATCTTTCGACTCCGAACAAATCTCCCACATCTTTTTATTGAGCGGTGAAAGCGCGGCTTCCAAACCGGAATTTTTATACCAATCCGAAAAACCTGAAAAAGCCGAATCTTTTATTTGTCCGATTTTTTCCCAATGCGGTTTAACAAACTCTCTGGCTTTGCTGAAAACCACAGCCGCTTCGTGTGCTTCCAGTTCTTGCAGTCCAGATTGTGTTTCGTCAGAAAATTCCCAATTGTAATTGTTGTAAAAATGCCAACCCAAGTCGTTAGTTGCCATGCTCACGTCGAGACGATGGGTTGCCGCCATCGCGCGAAGGCCACGCGGTAATTCACGCAAAGCTTTCACCAAAGCGCTTAAATCTTTTTGCACTTGTTCAGGCAGACACCTTTGCAATTCGGAAGAAAGCATTTTGAACAAATGCTCATCCGATTTTACTTCTTTAATGTCTTTCACACTCAAACTCATTTCAAAATTATTTTCCCAAAACAAAATAGAGCAACAGCGCCACGCCGAGCACGAACAGGAACGCGTAGGTTTGCAGATTTCCGGTTTGCATGAGGCGCAGCGCGCGTCCGCTCAAATCCGTGCCGCCGCGAATCGCGCCGATGCAAAATCCTTCGACGAGCCAGCGGTCAATCCAATCGGCGACCGTCGCGATGAAATCATGCGCGCGGATGAAAGTAGCTTCGTAAATTTCGTCGAAGTAAAAGCGGTTTTTCATCGCCTCGGCGAGTTTGCCGAGTTTCGCAGGCAACGGGTCATTTGTGGCATTTTTGTAAAGTGAGAACGCCAGAAAAATTCCAAGCAGCGCCACGCCGATACCGATAAGCATCGGGATGGGAGTTTTCAACGGCTCCATCAATTGTTGGGCAAAGGAAAGCGTTTCGTGGTCGGGAGCGAATTGTGAAGCGTAATTGTTCACGACGCCGATAAAACCGCCAATGGCCGCGAACACGGCCAAAACAATCAACGGCAGCGTTATCACCAAAGAAGATTCGTGCGCGTGCTTCGCGTGTTCGGATTTTTCCTTGCCGAAGAAAACGACGAAAAACAAACGGAACGTGTAAAACGCCGTCAAGGCGGCAACGAAAACGGCCACGCCAAAGAGCAGATAATTTTTCTGTTCCAGGCATTGCGCAAAAATCGAATCTTTCGAGTAGAAACCGCTGAACGGCGGAATGCCGCTCAAGGCCAGCGCGCCGATGAGAAATGTCCAGAACGTGACCGGCATTTTTTTGCGCAAGTTGCCCATTTGCCAAATGTCCTGTTCGTGGTGCATGCCAAGGATGACGGAACCGGCGCTCAAGAACAGCAGCGCTTTGAAAAACGCGTGCGTGGTCAGATGAAACATCGCGGGCGTCGGGCCGTTTAAGCCGACAGCCATGACCATGTAGCCGAGTTGCGACAGCGTCGAGTAGGCGATGATGCGTTTGATGTCGTTTTGCTGGACGGCAATAAGCGCGGCGAGCAACGCGGTGAAGCCGCCGATGTAGGCGATGACGTGGAGCGCGTCGGCATCGAGCAAAAACAAAACGCGGCAGAGCATATAAACACCGGCGGCAACCATCGTCGCGGCGTGGATCAAAGCGGACACGGGTGTCGGGCCTTCCATCGCGTCGGCGAGCCAGACGTGCAGCGGGAATTGCGCGGATTTGCCGACGGCGCCGCAGAAAATCAAAAGTCCGGCGGTCGTCGCCATTGCGCCGAGCGCGGCGGGATTGGCGATAATTGAATTTTGCAGCGCGGAAAAATTCAACGAACCGAGCAAACCCCAGACCATCAAAATTCCAAGCAGAAATCCGAAGTCGCCGAGGCGATTGACGATGAACGCCTTTTTCGCGGCGTCGCCGGCGCTGGGTTTTTCAAACCAGAAACCGATGAGCAGGTAGCTGGACACGCCGACGAGTTCCCAGAAGATGAACATCTCCAGAAAATTGTTCGCCAGCACGATGCCGAGCATCGAAAACGTGAACAGGCTCATGAACGCGAAGAAGCGCGCCTTGCCCGGATCCTCGTCCATGTATGCGTAAGAATAAATATGGATCAAACCGCCGACGCCGGTGACGACGAAGAGCATCATCATGCTCAACGCGTCGAGCTTGAGGCCGAAATCAACATTGAGCTTTCCGATGGAAAGCCAGTTCGTGGAGGTTTCGCCGCTGAAATGAATTCCGTTGGCGTTGACGAAAATCACGGTCATCACGAAACCCGCCGCGACCGCGCCGATGGAAATCAGGCTGCTCATCGTTTTGCAACGCAAAGTGAAAAGCGTTATCGCCGCCGCTGACAGCAGCGGCAGGAACAAAATCAGCCACGGTAAAATTTCGTATTTCATCCGTCAGAGTTTCATCGAGGTCAAATCTTCGACGTGCGCGGTCTGGCGTTTGCGGTAAAGCGCGACGATGAGCGCGAGGCCGACCGAGACTTCCGCCGCCGCCACGGTGATGATGAAGAACACCAGAATCTGGCCGTTCAAATTGTCGTTGAAGCGCGAGAACGCGACGAGCGCGAGGTTCGCCGCGTTGAGCATCAGTTCCAGCGACATGTAAATCACGAGCAGATTGCGCCGCATGATGACACCGAGCAATCCCAGCGCAAACAGCAGGAAGCTGACGGTCAGATATTGTTCGAGTCCGACGTGCATTTTTATTTTGTGTTGAATCGTTGAATTGTTGAATCGTTGAATCGGAATTGCACCGGCGACTGGTTGCCGATGTAACGATTCAACTTTTTAACGATGCAACGTCTTTTCATTTCAAATCCTTTTTGCTTAACAAAATCACGCCGATCATCGCCACGAGCAGCAGCACGGAGACGACTTCAAACGGCAGAACGTATTGCGTGAACAATAATTTTCCGAGTGCGGCTGTGTCGCCTTCAATTGAAGGCGAAGATTGCGCGTTGAGATTCGTCGCGCACAGGCTTTTCAAAAAGATGGCGAGGATTGTTCCGACGGAAACCAATCCGGCGACAATTCCGAACATTTTAATCCGACGACGCTGTTCCTCTTTCAAATCCAGCAGCATGATGACGAACAGGAACAGCACGATGACCGCGCCGGCATAGACGAGGATTTGCACCGCCGCGAGGAAGAACGCGTGCAGCAGCACGAACAGCCCGGCCATCGAGATGATGGTGAGCACGAGAAACATCGCGCTCGTGACCGGGTTGCGGCTGAACGGGTTCGCGATGACGAGCACGCCGCACAACAGCGTGAGCGCCGCGAAGACGTAAAACAAAACGTCCTGCACCGCTCCACCTGCCAGCAGATTGTTGATGGCTTCCATTTCTGATTAAACTTTGACCGGAAACGTTTCCTGTTCCTTCGCTTCTTCCAATTTGTTTTTCCATTTCTGGACGCCGCCGACCGTGCCGCCGAGCGCGAGAAGTTTTTCCTTGTCGTAAATCATCTCGGCGCGCGTCAGGCCGGTGAGCGAATAATCTTTTTGCAGGAAAATTGCCTCTTCGGGACAAACCTCCTGGCAAAAGCCGCAGAAAATGCAGCGGAGCATGTTGATCTCAAACGCCTGCGGCATCTTTTCCGCGTTCGAGCGGTCGGCGAGTTGTCCAGCCGGGCCGGGCGGAATGATTTTGATCGCCTTCGGCGGGCAGACAAATTCGCAGAGCTGGCACGAGACGCATTTCGTGTTGCCGTCCTGATCCTTCACGAGATACGGCGCGCCGCGATAATCCGCCGGCACGGCCCATTTCTGTTCGGGATATTCCATCGTCACGACTTTTTTCAAAATCAGCGTGTTGTAGGCGTGACGGAGCGTGACTTTAAGTCCGCCGATGATTGCGGGCAGATAAAGTTTTTCCCAAAACGTCAATGCTTTCCGGTTTACAATCATTTCAAAATTTTATTTGCCACAGAGTCGCAGAGGCACAGAGTTTAATTTTAATTTTCTCTGTGACTCTGTGTCTCGGTGGCTAACTTTTCATCCACAAAATCACCGCCGTTATCAAAATGTTCACCAGCGCGAGCGGCACGAACCGTCGCCAGCCCAGATCCATCAATTGGTCGTAACGAAAACGCGGGAACATCCAGCGCACCCAGATGAACAGCACCATCAGCGCGCAGACTTTCACGAGGAAAATTAAAATCTGCAAAATGCCGATGCCGAGCGAGTGCGCCGGCTGGTCGAGTCCCCAGAACGGCAGCGTCCAGCCGCCGAAAAACAGCGTCACCATCATGCCCGACGTCGCCACCATATTGGAATATTCCGCGAGGAAAAACAGCGCGAATTTCATCGAGCCGTATTCCGTGTGATAGCCGCCGACCAATTCGGTTTCCGCTTCCGGCAAATCGAACGGCGTGCGGTTTGTTTCCGCAAAACTGGCGACGATGAAAATGATGAACGACAGCGGCGCGTAAATGACGAGCCACCCGTGCGTCGTCTGCCACGAAATAATCTGGCTCAAATTCAAATTGCCCGCGATGAGAAAAACCGGGATGACACTCATGCCCATCGAAATTTCATACGAAATCATCTGCGCGCTCGAACGGATGCCGCCGAGGAACGGATATTTTGAATTCGCCGCGTAGCCCGCCAGCACGATTCCATAAACGCCGAGCGACACGATCCCGAACGTGTAAAGAATCCCCACGTTCAAATCCGCGATGACCATTTTTTGATTGCCCATTTGCGAGCCGAAAGGAATCACCGCGATGACGAGCAGCGAAGGAATGACCGCGAGCGCCGGCGCGAGCCAGAAATACATTTTGCGCACGCCCGCCGGGGTGAAATCTTCCTTGAGCATGAATTTCAGGCCGTCGGCCAGCGGCTGGAAAATTCCCCAGCGCGTCAGCATCGGGCCAAGGACCGGAATGTATTTCACGAACGGCGGCGCGGCGCGGTTCGGCCCGACGCGGTCCTGGATCCACGCCGAAACCTTTCGCTCGACCAAAACCGCGTAAGCCGCGATGGCGTGCAGCACGCCGATCGCCAGCGCGATTTTGACCAAACTGAAAATGATGAAACTCCAGTTCATTTTAGATTTGCACCGTCACACCGGTGTCGCCAAGGGTTTGCCATGTCAAACCGTTGAACACAGAAACGTCCTTCGCCATTTCATTGAACAATCCTTCAATCGTCAGAAAACCGTTCTGGCCGGTGACGTTGAAAACGAGGTCGTGCAAAAATTCCCATTCGGCGCGCGCGTCGCCGGGCGCTTCCACGGCTTTCATGAATTTCTGGACGCGGCCTTTCGTGTTCGTGAACGTGCCGCGCTTTTCCACGTGCGCGCAACCGGGCAATAAATAATGCGCAGCGCGCGTCGTCGCGTTCGGCAAAATGTCGCTGACGATGAGCGTCTCCAATTTGCCGAGCAAATCCGCGCCGATGCCGTGCTTCGTCACATCTTCGCCGAAAACAATTAGCGTTTTGATTTTGCCGCTGGAAATTCCGTTTGCGATTTGCGGCAAATTCGTTCCCATTTCGGTGAAACAAATTCCCGTAAGCCGCGCGCCGTTGCTGTTGGGATTTTTGTCCGCGCTGACGAGCAGCTTGTCGCCTTCGCCGGTGCGCGCAACGGAATCGCTGATCGCGCCGAGCTTCGATTTCAGTTTTGAAATCAGCCAGAGCTCTTCATTTGTCTGCCGCGCCGAGGCAACAATCGCAATGGAACCTGCCGGGGCCTTTTTCAACTTGTCAGAAATTTCATTGAGCGCCGCCGTCCAAGTGGATTTCTGGCTGCGGACCAAAACATCTTTTAGTCTGTCTTCGCGCCCGACCCACTTGTAATTCAAACGTCCGGCGTCGCACATCCACGTTGAATTGACGGCGTCGTTTTGGCGCGGCTCGTAGCGATAAATTTTTTCTTCGCGTGAACCAATGATGGTGTTGCAGCCCGTTGCGCAGCTCGTGCAGACGCTTTTGGTTTCCTTCAAAAACCAGACGCGCATCTGGAAACGAAAATCCTTCGACGTAAGCGCGCCGACCGGGCAGATGTCCACGGTGTTCAGCGTGTAATTGTTATCGAACGGCATGCCGGGGAAGGTCGCGATGGTGTTGTAGCTGCCGCGATTGATGATGCCCAGCGCGTCGTCACCGGCGATGTCGCGCGTAAAACGGATGCAGCGCGTGCAGAGAATGCAGCGTTCCGCGTCAAGCATGATGCGCGGCCCGAGATCAACGGCCTTCGGCTTGTGAACTTTCGCCTCGACGAAGCGGCTCGCGCTCTGGCCATAGTCCACGGAATATTCCTGCAGCTTGCATTCGCCGGCCTGATCGCAAATCGGGCAGTCGAGCGGATGATTGATGAGCAGCGATTCCAAAACGCCTTCACGCATCTGCTTCACACCGGGCGTCGAGGTGTAAATTTCCATTCCCGGCGAAATCGGCGTCGCACAGGCAATGGCCGGACGCGGCGACTTGGCAATCTTCACCGAACCGTCCGGATTTGAAACCGGTTTGCGATCCGGGCCGAGCGCGGGCGTGCCGTATTCGACAAGGCACATGCGGCAGTTGCCGACGACCGGCAATTTCGGATGATAACAATAATGCGGCACGTCCTGCTTCGCGATCTCGCAGGCCTGAATCATCGTGGTCGCGATCGGTTTGCCGGAAACCGGATCGGGCATCGTCTTCGGCACTTCGATTTCGCGCCCGTCCACCTTCACCTTGATTTTTTCAATCGGAGGCGCGGGCTTCGTTTCAGTTGTGGCTGCGGTTGACATTGAAATCAGTGATGCGCTTCGGCCAATTGTTTTTGTTCCAACGGCGCGGCAATTTCCTTCGCGCGACGCGCTTCATCGGCGGCACCTTTGGCGACAAATTCGTCTTTGAACTTTGCAACGAAACTTTGCACCGGCCATGAGCACGCCTCGCCGAACGCGCAAATCGTGCGTCCGCCGGGAATGTTGTCGGCGATCTTCACGAGATAATCCGCATCGCTCGCGCGGCCTTCACCGTGCGTAAGGCGATGCAGCGCCTTGCTCATCCAGAGCGAACCTTCGCGGCAGGGCGTGCATTGGCCGCAGCTTTCGTGGGCGTAAAATTCGGAGATGTTCGTAAGCGCCTCTACGATGTCGGTCGAGTCGTCCATGACAATGATCGCGCTCGAACCGCTCATCGAACCAGCCGCTGCCAGCGAATCAAAATCGTAAGGCAGATCGAGCATGTCGGTTTCGACCAGAATTTCTTTGCCCTCGGCGTCCTTTTTCTTGAGCTTGAATTTTTCGCCCGCCTTGAAAACTTTCGCGGATGAACCGCCGGGAATGACGGCTTTCAATTTTCTTCCGTCGCGCAAACCGCCGCCGAATTTCGGATCATTGATGAGTTCGCCGATCGTCGCCTTGCCGACTTCGATCTCGTAGTAGCCGGGTTTCTTGACGTGGCCGCTCAAGCTGACGATGCGCGTGCCGGTGTTGTTCGGCGTGCCGAGTTTCGCGAATTCCGCGCCGCCCATCGCGACGATGTGCTTCACGTTGCAGAGCGTTTCGACGTTGTTGACGATGGTCGGGCACATCCACAAACCGAGAATCGCCGGAAAATACGGCGGCTTGATGCGCGGATACGGACGCTTGCCTTCGAGCGATTCAATCAAACCAGTTTCTTCGCCACAGATGTAAGCACCGGCGCCGCGATGAACGTGCATCTCCAAATCGTAGCCGCTGCCCAGAATATTTTTGCCGAGGAAATTTTTCGCGCGCGCTTCCGTCAGCGCCTGGTTCAAAATTTTCGCGCCGTCCACCATTTCGCCACGGATGTAGATGTAGGCGAGATGCACGTCGTTCGCGAAGCACGAGATGATCATGCCTTCGAGCAACTGGTGCGGGTCTTTATACATGATCTGCCGATCCTTGAACGTGCCGGGTTCGGATTCGTCGGCGTTGCAGATGAGATAAATCGGTTTTCCGCTTTTGCGATCAACGAAACTCCACTTGAGTCCGCAGGAAAATCCCGCGCCACCGCGACCGCGCAGGCCGGAACTTTTCACGTCCTCGCGAATCTGTTCCGGGCCGGAAAGTTTTTTGCCGTCGGCCAAATCCTTCGGCTTGATGGCGAGTGCTTTCTTGAGCGCGTCGTAGCCGCCGTGACGCAAATAGCATTCGATGTCGGGCGTGTAGCCCGGTTCATCGGCATATTTCAAAATCAATTTGTATTCTTGCGCCATGTTTAATTGCGTTGAATCGTTGAATCGTTACATCGTTGCATCGGAAATGCGCGAGTGGACGCCGATTCAACAATGTAACGATTCAACACTTTCACGATTCTTGACTCTTCTTTCAAAGCGTCTATTTTAACCGTTCCATCCTGCCCGATGGTGTAACGGTAGCACAGCAGACTCTGAATCTGTTTGTCATGGTTCAAATCCATGTCGGGCAACCATTCTCCAATTTTCTTAAAGACAGAATTAACAAAATTTACAGAATTAAATCCGGCAATTCCTAATTCGGTTAATTTTGTTAATTCTGTCTTCATTTGCATTTTCCGACAATCTCATCCGCTTTCGTGTGCGAAACAGCTTCGTAAAAATCGTCATTGCACATCATCACCGGCGCGGTGCCGCAGCTCGCGAGGCACTCGACAAATTCCACGGTGAACTTTCCGTCCGGCGTCGTCTGCGCGCCGTGCGCGTGCGCGTCCAGGCCGAATTTTTTGCACAGATGCTCGCGCAGTTCATACGCGCCGCCGAGCGCACAACTCAACGTGCGGCAGACCTTGATCTGATATTTGCCCATCGGCTGCGAGCGCAGCATCGGATAAAATGTCAGGAGTTCAAAAACATTGATCGGCTGCAATTCGAGTTTCTTCGCCGTCCACTCGACGGCTTCCTGCGAAATCCAGCCGAACTGGTCTTGGATCGCGTGCAGCACCATGAGCGACGCCGCGCGTTTTTCGGGATAATGCGTGACCAATTCGTTCACCTCCGCCTCGAGCGCGGCGGACGCGACGAAATCGCGCTGGTGTTGCAGCGGATTCGGAATCGGTTCTGTGTGCGCGGTTGAATTCATTTCGAGTGCAAAGCGATGCGATTGCCTTCGCTGTCCAAAACGATGGCGCGAAAACCGTGCGGTCCGATGGAATGTTTCGGCTGCAAAATTTTTCCACCGTTTTTTTCAACGGTGGCAATCGCTGCGTCCAGACGTTGATCGCAATTCAAATAAATCATCGGGCCATCAGCAGATGGCTTGGCGTCAAGAACGAGACAGCCGCTAACGCCGCTGTAGGCATTCGGCAAAAGTCCGAAAGTTATTTCACCAACAGTTTCTTTCGAGACGGTTTGGCCGAGCGCCGCGCCATAAAATTTTATCGCGCGGTCAAGGTCTTTGACCGGGATGTCGCACCAACCAATTGTGTTAGGCATAATTTTCCTTTTTCATCGGTCGCTTTCTCCCATGACAAAATCAATCGAACCCAAAATCACCGGCACATCGCTGACCATCGCGCCAGGCATCAGTTCGCCCAAAATGCTCAAGTTGATGAAGCTGGGTGAACGAATTTTCAGGCGATACGGCACTCCGCCGCCCTTGCTGCAAATGTAAAAGCCAAGCTCGCCTTTCGGATTTTCGTGGCCGAAATAAACTTCGCCAGGCGGAACATTCATGCCTTCCGTCACGAGCATGAATTGATGGATCAATTCCTCCATCTTCGTCATCACACCCTGTTTCGGTGGTAAAGTGATTTTTCCATCGGCGACGTTGACCGGTTCTTTCGATTTATTTTCTGCGCCGCCGGGAATTTTATTCACGCACTGTTCCAGAATTCTCATGCTCTGGCGCATTTCTTCCATGCGAACCAAATAGCGGTCGTAGCAATCGCCGACGCTGCCAGTTGGAATATCAAATTGCAAATCCTTGTAACAAAGATACGGCTGGTTCTTGCGCAAATCCCATTCAATGCCGCTGCCGCGCAAATTCGGGCCGCTCAAGCCATAATCAATCGCCATCTCCTTCGAGATGATCGCGAGGTCGCGCAGGCGATCCACCCAGATGCGATTGCGCGTGAGCAAGACTTCCACTTCGGCGAGCGCCACGGCAAATTCTTTGAGAAACTGGCGGACTTGATCGCACCAGTTCGGCGGAATGTCGCGCATCACGCCGCCGATGCGCGTGTAGGTCGTCGTCAATCGCGCACCGCTCGCAGCTTCAGCGAGGTTGTAAATCTTTTCGCGCTCGGTGAACGTCAAAAGAAAAACCGTTACCGCACCAACATCCATTGCAAATGCGCCGAGGCCAAGCAAATGCGCGGAAATACGGGCTAATTCCGCGCACATCACGCGGATATATTGGCAGCGCGGCGGCAATTTGTCGTGGATGCCAAGGGCTTTTTCCACCGCGAGCGCGTAGGCGACGTTGTTCGCCAGCGGCGCGAGATAATCCAGCCGATCCGTGTAAGGGATGAACTGCGTGTAAGTCATGTTCTCGGCGATTTTTTCGTCGCCGCGATGCAGATAACCCACGTCCGGATCGGCCTTCGTGATTACCTCGCCGTCCAGTTCGAGCAAAATTCGGAGAACGCCGTGCGTAGCCGGATGCGACGGCCCCATGTTCAGTACCATTTTGTCGCCGACGGCATCTGGAAGTTCGTCAACCGCCAGCGCATGGCGCGCGGCGGAATCGGGAACTTCGATGTCTTGAACAGTGGCCATTAAAGTTATTCTTCGGGATTGCGGATGCGCGGCTCGCGCGCGGTCGCGGATTTGGCGCCGGAGACCGTCACGAACGGTCCGCCTTCGAGCGGCGCGGGTTTTGAAAATGCGACACCGGGTATGTCGCTCGGTTTGCCCGCGAGCGGAAAATCCTTCCGCAATGGAAAATACGGATAGCCTTCCCACATCAAAATCCGGCGCAAATCGGGATGCCCGCGAAAACGGATGCCCATCATGTCGTAGATTTCGCGCTCGTGCCAGTTGACCGTGCGCCACACGCCGATGACGCTGGGCAACTCGGATTTCTCCTCGCTCACGTCGGTCTTGAGGCGCAATTCGCAGCCGCTCTCAAGGCCGCGCAGTTCGTAAACCACCGTCCAACGCGGGTCATCGCCATAGTTATCGAGGCTGCTCACATCCACGAGATAGTCGAAACCAAGCTGCTTCTTGCAAAATTCGCAGACCGCGACGATTTGTTCCGCGTCGGAAATTTTCACGGAAATTTCGCCGCGAAACTCCGTGGGTTCGGAGATCAAATCGCCGAACTTCGCTTTGAGCTTTTGGGCTGTTTCGAGTGAAGTCACGTTGGAAAATTAGGCGAGGGAAAATATTGATTCACGCCGCGACTTTCTTTTGAAGATTAAGCGCAGTCAGATTCTGCAAGACCGGCTGCGTGCTGATTTTCTTTTGCAATTTCATCAGCGCGTCGAGCACGGCTTCGGGCCGCGGCGGACAACCGGAAACATAAATGTCCACGGGAATGATATTGTCCACACCTTGCAGCACGGCATAACTGCGATACATCCCGCCGGTCGAGGCGCACGCGCCCATCGCGATGCACCATTTCGGTTCGGGCATTTGATCCCAGATGCGGCGGACGGCGCCAGCCATTTTGTAAGTGACCGTGCCGGCGACAATCATGCAATCGGCCTGACGCGGTGAAAAACGCATGACCTCGGAACCAAAACGGGAAATATCGAACCGGCTCGCGCCGACGGCCATCAATTCAATCGCGCAACAGGCCAGACCCATCGGCATCGGCCACACGGAATTCGCGCGAAACCAGTTCAACGCCGCATCCACCGTGGTGACGACAACGTCCCCTTCGATTTTTGAATCGTAACCGATTTCGCTTTGCGTTGGCATAAATTGCGTTTCCTAAAACAAAAACAGGATGAGCGTAACCGTTGGGGAAAATGGCGGCAAGCTCATTTGTGATTTTTTTCACAAGGAGTTGGTTGTGGGTCGTGCTTTGCTGCCGGAAGCCGCTGAAAAGATCGAAGCCATTTTTCCGGCGCAGCGTCCTGAAATTGAAGAATGGTGCGCGGTGCAGGGCTTGAACCTGCGACCCCTTGCGTGTGAAGCAAATGCTCTACCACTGAGCTAACCGCGCGTCGCCATTTCAGGCTATCGGGCGGAAAAAAATCTGCAAGGTTTTGTTCGGCTGTCCGCGTATCGCCGGAACAGCTTATCTTTTGGACACAAAAATCAAGGGGCAATCGTCGTAAAATCATTGGTTTTACAAGTGATTTTTGAGTTGGCATGGCTGCTGCTTTAAGTCGTGTGTGCAGAAAACTGGATATTTTGGTCGGTTATTTCGTCTGTTCGCAGCGAAAAAAATTTCCCGCATCGCCGTCACGTTCGTGATTTTTGCCGCGGTCCGGGCGGATTCGGCAAAACCGGTTCCGACTCCGGCAATGGTTCGCCACAACCCGGCGGCGAAAACCCCAACTGTCGTCGCTTACAATCATTCCGCGACCAACATCCTTGGCCCGTCCCCGATTTTGATTCTGGAAAATGGAAATGGAATTCCCTCAGATCAAAAAACCAACCGGGCAACCAATTTTTTGCCGGACGCACACCTTGAAAGGCAAACTGACCCGCAGCAACGCTGCCTAATCCGGCTTGCCCACAAAAAACTGGGCGCAAGCCAATGCTCGGACCGGTGGCTGGACATCCAGGCCGGATATGGCCGGGTCTGTTACGACCCGGCTGACCTGAAAAAGATTGCACCCGACTGGGAAGAGCCGGGCTGCATTTACGTCAAGGCCAGTTTCAGCTTTTGATTTTCTGCAAAACCGTGTCGCGCTGTGCCCACTCGGGATTCGCGGCGGGAAAATCCAGATTGTAATTCAATCCCCGGCTCTCCGGGCGCATCAGCGCGCAGCGCACAATGAGTTCCGCCACCGTCGCGATGTTGCGCAACTCCAGCAAGTCGCTCGTCACGATGAAGTTCCAGTAATACTCGCGGATTTCCTGCTGCAAATGCGCCAGCCGGCTTTGTGCGCGCTGGAGCCGTTTGCCTGTGCGCACGATGCCGACGTAATCCCACATCAACCGCCGGATTTCGTCCCAGTTGTGCGAGACGACGACGAGTTCGTCCGCGTTCGTCGCGTTGCCCGACTGCCACAACGGAATCTTCAAATCAATTTTCCGCGGCGGATTTGAACTTATTTTTTCCGCCGAGCGGTTCGCGCAGACCAGCGCCTCCAAAAGCGAATTGCTCGCCAGCCGGTTCGCCCCGTGTAATCCGGTGCAGGCCACTTCGCCCACGGCGTAAAGACCGGCGATGTCCGTCTCGCCGTCCACATTCGTCACCACGCCGCCGGCCTGGTGATGCGCCGCCGGCACGACCGGAATCGGCTCCTTCGTGACGTCAATGCCGTAGCGCAGGCACGTTTCGTAGATGTTCGGAAACCGGTCGCGGATGAATTCCGCAGGCCGGTGCGTGATGTCGAGCAGCACGCAATCCGCGCCGCTTTTTTTCATCTCGCTGTCAATCGCGCGCGCCACGATGTCGCGCGTCGCGAGCGATTTCATCGGATGATACGCATCCATGAATTCCTTCCCATCGAGCGTCTTCAAAATGCCGCCCTCGCCGCGCACGGCTTCGGAAATCAAAAACGATTTTGCCTTCGGATGGTAAAGGCACGTCGGATGAAACTGGATGAACTCCATGTTCGCGATGCTCGCGCCCGCGCGGAACGCCATCGCCACGCCGTCGCCCGTCGCGATGTCGGGATTCGTCGTGTAAAGATAAACCTTGCCGCAACCGCCCGTCGCCAGAATTGTCACCGGCGCGGAAAAAATTTCCACGCCGCCGGATTTTTTGTCGAAGACATACGCGCCCAGGCAGCGGTCCGCGCCGCCGACACCGAGCTTCCGGCTTGTGATCAAATCAATCGCGATATGATTCTCGAAAATCTCGATGTTCGGCTGTTTGGAAATGGCATTCAGCAGCGCGCGTTCAATCTCGCGCCCCGTCACGTCCTTCGCGTGCAGGATGCGCCGTTCGGAATGCCCGCCTTCGCGTCCCAGATCCAGTTCGCGCGAACCGTCTTCCGCGTGATTTTCGGACTCGGAAAATTTCATTCCGAGCTCGATCAATTCCTGGATCCGCGCCGGGCCTTCCCCGACGATTGTTCGTACGACGCTTTCCTTGCACAGACCCGCGCCCGCTTCAAGCGTGTCGCGCACATGCGACTCGAACGAATCCTCCTTGCTCGTGACCGACGCGATGCCGCCTTGCGCGTAATTCGTGTTCGACTCCGCGCGGTCTTTTTTCGTGACGATGGCCACGCGCCCGCGCGGCGCGACCTTGAGCGCGAACGTCAGTCCCGCGATGCCGCTGCCGAGGACGAGAAAATCAAATTGTTTCATGGGTTGAACAACCAAGGAGCAAAGTAACGAAGAAAAACAAAATCTGCCGCACTTTGTTTCTTGGTTGCTTTGTTGTTTTTACAATTTTGCATTATCAATCAACCGCGTTTTGCCGATAAAGACCGCCAGCGCCATTTGCGCGCCGCGCGTGACTTTTGAAACTGGCGACAAAGTTTCCGGCTCAAAAAATTCAATGTAATCCAATTTTGCGTCCGGCTCGCTTTCAATCAACTTTTTCAAATCTGTCTTTAGTTTTGCTGCTGAAATTATTTTTGATTTTTTCACGACGGCTTGCGCAGTTTGAATCGCGCGCCAGAGAACTGTCGCCTGGCGGCGTAAATCACCGGTGAGATATTTGTTCCGCGAACTCATCGCCAGCCCGTCGCGTTCGCGCAACGTCGGCGCGATGATGATTTTTACCGGAAAATTCAAATCGCGCACCATGCGCTTGATGATGGCTGCCTGCTGAAAATCTTTTTGGCCGAACACCGCCACGTCCGGCAGCACGATATTAAAAAGTTTTGCGACAATTGTCGTCACGCCGCGAAAATGCGTCGGACGTGACGCGCCTTCCATCGTGCGTGACAATTTTTCTTCGACGACGTAAGTGCTGAATCTATTTTCAGATTTGTTCGGATACATTTCCGCGTCGCTGGGTGTGAAGACAACATCCACTTTCAACTCACGCAACAATTTCAAATCACGCTTCAAGTCACGCGGATATTTTGAAAGGTCTTCCGTCGGTGCGAACTGCGTCGGGTTCACATAAATGCTCACGACAACTTTGCCATTTTTGCCGACGGCTTGGCGCGCGCGTTTCACGAGGCTCAAATGGCCGGCGTGCAAATAACCCATCGTCGGCACGAAGCCGATGCGCGCGCCGGCGCGCTGCCATTTTTTGGCGAGCCGTTGCATCACGGCGATGGAAGAAACGATTTGCATGAATTAAAAATGCGGCAGCAAAGACCGTCAATCAACCCATTTCAAAAGCAAGAATCCGCAGATTTCACAGATGACGCAGATTTTTTATTTTAATCTGCGCAATCCGCGTAATCTGCGGATGAAAAAAAGATTCCGATTTTACCGGCGCACGGCGAAATTCAGCGGCGAACTCTGCGGCATTTCATGGGCGCAGGGCTGATTGATCGGCGCGTCGGGCGTGATGTTGTTTTGCGTCACGATGTTGTTCGCGAGCATCCAGGCTTCGACTTCTTCGCCGCTGATGTCGGGCAGCATGTGGCCGTTGATCTCGACGCAGGGGCTCAACATCTGGCCGCTCTTCTCGATCATTTCCTGGCGCTGCAACGGGTCGTTGATGACGTCGCGGTCTTCGTAGGGCAGGTCGTATTTTTTGAGCACGGCGCGAACGCCCTGGCTCCAGCCGCAGGTCGGTTTCAAATAGGCAACAATCTTTGGTTTGTTCATGGCAACACAATGCCACATTTGAAAGCGCAGGGCAAATTTTTAACTTTGGCTCAAGTTACTGAATAAAGTTGCTAATGAAATTCCTGAAAGTGGATCAAAATGATGACCGGGATATGGTTTTGTAATGCCTCGATAATAAACTGACCCTATATCGTTCATGATGAATTCAAAAACATATCCTTTGCCAATGTTTTTGTCTTCTCGCTCAATTACAAAGCCACCCAGACCGGATATAGTCGAGGTCAACAAGGTTGGTTCTGCATAACCAGAAATATAGGCGTTTTTTATTCCGGGTATTTTGGTTAGATTTTCATCCAATGCTTCGATTGGATAAGGAAAGACTTCGCTAGGGTTATGAGTGTAGGCGGTTAATTTTTCGGCCATTGTAAAATCTGCTTTGTTCCAACCGTATGCTTCGAGATTCATATTAAGATTTTATTTTGCCGCTCAATTTCTGTCCAGCCGTTTCACCGTTCATCACTGGCCAGTTTCCGCGCAGCCAGGATTTTTTGCGACGGCTTGTAGTTGGCGATGAAGTTGCGATGGTAATCCGCGAACGTCCCCGCCGCGATCGCCGCGCGCACTTCAGTCATCACTTTCAGATACAGATGCGAGTTGTGGACGCTCACCATTCGCAGGCCGAGGATTTCGTTCGCGCGCAGCAGGTGGCGCAGATACGCGCGCGTGAACGTGCGGCACGCGTAACATTCGCAGCCTTCCTCGATCGGGCCGAAATCCGTTTTGTAACCCGCGCCCTTCAGGCCGAACGCGCCGGTGTGCGTGACCGCCGTGCCGGTGCGCGCGATGCGCGTGGGCAGCACACAATCGAACATGTCCACGCCGCGCGCGATCAGCTCGACCATCTGCGCGGGCGTGCCGAGGCCCATCGCGTAACGCGCTTTTTTTTCCGGCAAAAAGGGAACGGCCAGTTCAATCGCCTTGAACATTTCCGGTTCCGGCTCGCCGACGCTCACGCCGCCGATGGCGTAACCGTCAAATTCCATTTCGACCAAAGCCTTCGCGCATTGCTCGCGCAACACGGCGTCGCTGCCGCCCTGCACAATGCCGAAAACTTTCTGGCCGGCGGCGCGGGGCTGTTCGCGGCATTCGCGCGCCCAACGGGTGGTGCGCTCGACGGCGAGGCGCTGTTCCTTGGCGGGCGCGTCGTGCGGCGGACATTCGTCGAATACCATCGCGATGTCCGAGCCGAGCACGCGCTGGATTTCCATGGACTCCTTCGGCCCGATAAATAAAAGCGAACCGTCGAGGTGCGAACGGAATTCAACGCCGTGTTCTTTGACTTTGCGAATTTTCGCGAGGCTGAAAACCTGAAATCCGCCGCTGTCGGTGAGAATCGGTTTTTCCCAATTCATGAATTTGTGCAAACCACCAGCGGCGCGGATGACATCAAGACCGGGACGAAGATTCAGATGGTAAGTATTTCCAAGAATAATCTGCGTGCCCATCTCGTGAAGTTCGCGCGAGTCGAGCGCCTTGACGCTGGCCTGCGTGCCGACGGGCATGAACACGGGCGTCTCGATGACGCCGCGCGTCGTGGTCAGTTTTCCCAGACGCGCTTTGGTGTGCGAATCGGTTTTGAGGAGTTCAAACATCGCTCGCAGGATAAATTAAATCTGGCGCGATTGAAGATGAAATTCTTACAAAGGAAAAATTATTGTAGCATCCGGTCAAAAACCCGGAAATAAATCCTTTTGGCCGGAGGCGATGTCGCGCAGTTTTTGTTCGGTCAAATCGAGATAGGATTGGGCGATTTGGTTTCTCTGCGGCACAAGACGCAGCGAGCGGATCAGCCATGGCCGCGCAGCGGCGTAATCCTGCGACTGGTAATAATGCCAGCCGATGTTTGCGGCGGTGTAATAATTGTTCGGGTCGAGCGCGTCGGCGCGGCTGAAATACGGCCACGCTTCGTCTTGGCGGCCGAGCCAGTCGAGGCACATCCCGTAGCGCAGATAATTGTAGCCGTCATACGGATTCAATTTCATCCCGCGCGAAAACCATTCCATCGCGGTATTCGCAAGGTTTTTGTAATTGTCCCCGCCGCCGAAACTCTGCGTGCGATAACATTCGCCGATGGCATAGGCGGTCGTGAAATTTTTCGGCTCGGCATCGAAGGCTTTTTCCAATGCAGCGGCGAGTTCCGGCGAAAAATTCGGCAACTGTTCCGCGCGGTCGAGCCATGATTGTTCTTGGGCACGGCGATTTTCCTGCCAGCCCAGATACGCGATGCCGGCCGCGAGAACGAGCGTCGCCAGAATTTTCACTGGCAGCCGGAGGTTGAACCAGAAACTTTCCGTGGCGAACCGCAGGTTGCTGCTCAAAAGCGCGAGCAGCGTGACGCCAAGAATGGCGTTGGCCGGAATGTGCAAGTTGAAATCCACGGCGGAATGGAATGCGAGCGCGAGCAGCCCCGCCGATGCGCCGAGAAAAAATGCGTGGCGGTTGCTTTTGCCGCTGCCGAAATCTTTTTCCACGCGCCGGACGTGCTTGCGCGTCTGCAACAGGCTGACGCCAAAAACGACCATGCCCGCGAACACGATGATTCCGCCGGTCGTCCCCCAGTCGGCGAGGAGGTTCAGGTAATCGTTGTGTGCACGGTCGGGAGTCATCTGGATGCGCACGGTGCGGTATTCGGGGTAGCGATAGTTGTAATGAGCCGGGCCGACGCCAAACCAGAAATTGTCGCGCCACATCTGCGCCGCAGCGCGCCACAGGTCGGCGCGCAATTCGAGTCCGACGTGGTTGACGTCCATCCCATCCGAAGTCGCGCGCTGGAGGTAAGTCGTTGTCTGCGTCAGATATTTTTCGTAAAAAATCGCGCCGCCGATGCACAGAAAAATCAAAAGCAAGAATGCCGGAAGCTGGTGTTGCCGGTTGAAAATCAGGATTCCCAAAAGCGCCAGCAATCCGATCGCCGCCGCCGACCAGCCGCCGCGTGAAAAAGTCACCACGATTCCCGTCGCAATGACGAGCACCGAATAGCCCAGAAGAATCCGCAGCACGGGTTTCATTCGCCCGACGAGAATGTAGGCAACGGCCAGCGGCAGCAGCATTTCGAGAAAGCCCGCGAGGTTGTTCGGCGAAATGTAGGTGCCCGATGCGCGTCCCGGGTAGGGTGAAATATAATTCCAGACGCGGTTCGAGTGCGTGCAAAACTGGAAGACCGCGAAGCAGGAAATCCCCATCGCCAGAAAAATCAGCGTGAAGCTGATGACCTGCGAAAATTCCTGCCGATACAGATTGTTGACGATGGCGGAAAACAGGAACGCGCAGACCAAGACCTGGATCAATTCCTGCCGCGCGACGTATTCGATGTCCGCCGTGAGATAGCGCGTGATTGCGTAAACCGTGAACGCGAGAACGACCCAGCACAGCGGCGGCCAGAGCAGTTGCGGTTTGGGGCTGATCCAAATCCGCAGCGCCCACAAAAACATCACGCCAATCGTCAGTCCCTGGACGACGAGAAATTCCCATGCGTCCACCGCGCCCATGGCGAGCGGGCCGAAAACCAGAATGGCAAGGACGAGCGCGAGGATTCCGCGCTCGCACCAATTGTCCAGAGTTTCACGATTCATCGCCGGTTTGCGCGCAAAATGAAGTGCGCGTGTGCCGGAGTAAAGAGGTTTTATCTTGCGCATTTTTCACCGGCTGTTAAAAAGTTGCGTCCAAAAAGCGACCATGCAAAAAATTTCCACCATTCGTTTGCCCGCCGACGTGAACCAAGCTTTTTTCAGGAAACAACTATGAAAGTCGGCATTCTGGGCGCGGGTTTGAGCGGCATTTCTCTGGCTTACTTGTTGCAGGAGGACAAGCGGGTCGAGAGCATCGAGCTTTGGGAAAAGGCCGACAAGCCCGGCGGCTTGTGCCGCTCGTATCCGTTCGCCGGAATCGGGTGCGACGTGGGGCCGCACATCATTTTTTCCAAAAACAAGGAGGTGCTGGACTTGATGGTGCGATTGCTGGGCGATAACGTCCACAAGCTGCGGCGTTCCAACAAAATTTTCCACGACGGTCGCTTCATCAAATATCCGTTTGAAAATGAATTGTCCGCGCTGTCCGCGACGGAACGCGACTGGTGCCTCAACGCGTTTTTGAACAATCCTTACGAAAGCTACGCACCGGAAAGCATGCTGGAATTTTTCCTGGCGACGTTCGGCGAAGGCATCACCAATCTTTACCTGCGGCCTTACAACGAGAAAATCTGGAAGTTCGACCCGGCGTTCATGGACACGCAAATGGTGGACCGGATTCCCAAGCCGCCGCGCGAAGACATCATCAAGAGTGCGCAGGGCGTCGCGACCGAAGGCTATGTGCATCAACTGCATTTTTATTATCCAAAGCGCGGCGGCGTCCAATCGCTGTTCGATGCGTTTTTGAAATTGCTGGGAAACAAAGTCGCCATCCGCACGAATGCGGCCGTCAAGCAGGTCGTAAAACTGGCCAGCGGCTGGGAAGTTCAAACGGCTGGCGGCGAAAAAAAGTTTTGCGACAAACTTGTTTCGACCATGCCGGTCACCGAAATGATTCCAATGTTGCAGGCGGAAGTGCCCGAAGAAGTAAAATCAGCCGCTAAAAATCTGAAGTTCAATTCGATTGCGATTTGTTTGATCCATGTCACCCGCGACCATCTGGGCGATAATTTCGCCGTGATGGTGCCGGACAAAGCGATTTTGTTTCACCGGATTTCAAAGCTGGATTTTCTTGTGCCGGAAGAAGATCGCGACGGCACGACACGGTTCATGGTAGAGGTCACCTACCGTGACGGCGACCAGATTTCCAAACTGAACGACGAGCAATTACTTGACCGCGTCGTGGAAGATTTAGCGCGGCTGAAGTTTATTGACGACGCGAAAGCCGTCCAAGAGCGGCAAATTTTGCGGCAAAAACACGCCTATGTGATTTACGATCTGCACCACCGCAAAAATATGAAGACGCTCCGCGATTTTTGTCAGGGCAAACTCGGGCTGACTTTGCACGGGCGTTTTGGCGAATTTGATTACATCAACATGGACCAGGTTATCGAGCGATCCATGAAACAGGCGAAAGAAATTTTGTCGTAATAAATCAAGGCTTGCCTCGACGGCGGTTTCTCGTGTCCCATGTTGGCAAAATGAAAATTCCCGTCAGCGTCATCATCAACGTCTTCAACGAGGCCGGAACCATCGAGCGGGAAATCCGCGAGATTCACGCCGAAATCATCCAGAAACTCCCCGGCTCCGAACTCATCGTGGCCGAAGACGGCAGCACCGACGGCACGAAGGAAATTCTTGAGCGCCTGAAAGCCGAATTGGGCATCATTCATTCGACGAGCGCCGAGCGGAAGGGTTACGCGAAGGCTTTTCGCGACGCCGTCGCGTTGGCAAAAAACCCTTATGTTTTCTTCAGCGACACCGGCGGAAAGCAGGACTTCGCGGATTTTTGGAAACTGTATCCGTTCTGCGAAAAATTCGGCATCGTCAGCGGCTACCGCACTGGCCGGCGCGACCAGCTTTACCGGCGGCTGATGACCTGGACCTACAATTTTCTTTTGCGGCTTTATTTCCACGTCCATTTCCGCGACGCCGACGCTGGCTTCCGCATTTATCAGATCGCCGTCATCCGCAAAATCGCCAACGAGACCTGGGTCAACCGTAATCTCATTTCCTCGGAACTTGCCCTGCGCGCCGTCTACAGCGGCTTCGAGGTCAAGGAAGTGCCGGTGCTTTACCGCCAGCGCGCCGGCGTGTCGCGCGGATTGCCGCCGGGCAAAATTCCGAAAGTCATCGTCAGCGTGCTGAAAAATTTTTCGCAGTTGAAAAAAATCCTCGCCGCGCCGGGCTATCGGGACGTTTCTCAAACGCAAAAACCGGATGCTTGATTCTCAAAATCAATTTCATTCCGCAACCGCGCCGCCGTGGAAATATTCACTCGCGTTGTTGATCGCTTTCGGCCTTTGCATGGTGGCCATCACCTCCCAAAGTTTTTGGATTGACGAGGCCGGCACGGCGACAATCGCCATGCAACGCACGTTCGCAGGCTGGTGGCAGGCCATGTTGCGCGATGGCGGCTCCAGCACGCAGATGCCGCTGTATATGGTTTACGTCTGGGGCTGGGAAAAAATCTTCGGCCACGGCGAATGGTGGCTGCGCGCGGCAAACCTGCCGTGGATCGCGCTGGGATTGCTGGCCGTTCCGCGTCGGCGGATTTTCTTTCTGCTCGCCATCGCCGTCAGCGCCTTCGTCTGGTTTTATCTGGATGAAGCGCGGCCTTACGTCATGCAAATCAGCGCCGCCTTGTTGATGCTCTGCGCGCTCTGGCGATTGGCGGAATTTCCGGCGGAACAAACTTCAACCACCGCCGAAAAGATTCCCGTCTGGAGTTTTTGTCTTGGCTTCGTGGCGCTTTGCGGGAGCAGTTTGCTGGGCGTGATTTGGGCAGGCGCGGCGTTGCCGGCGGCGTTATCCGTCTTAGGCTGGGAAAAAATATTTCAACTCGCGCGGCGCCACGCATGGCTTTTGCTCGCAACAGCAATTTTCCTGCCCGCGCTCGCTTTTTATTATCTTTGGTCGCTCAAGCACGGCAGCCGTTCCACGCCGGGCTCGACCGGCGCTGGCAACGCGCTCTTCGCCGGCTATGAACTGCTCGGCTTTGCCGGGCTTGGACCGGGACGTTTTGAAATCCGCGACCAAGGCTTTGCCGCCTTCCACAATTTTTTTCTGCCGCTCGCCATTTACGCTGTCGTGACGGCGAGCGTCCTTCTGGCCGGTTGCCAGCGCGTCATCCAACGGACATCGCGACGCATCTGGCTCGGCGTGACTGTCGCGCTCGGCGCTGCGTCGGGTTTCCTGCTAATTGCCGGAATCGTGCTGCACTTTCGCGTGTTGGGCCGCCACTTCACGCCGCTCGCGCCGGTCATCTTGTTGTTGATCGCTGCCGGATTATCCAGCTTGTGGGAACGCGGAGGCTGGCGACGGATTCTCACCGCGCTTTTTCTCCTGTTGAGTTTTGCTTCGGCGGTTTCCCTGAAACTGGCCGAGCGTCACGCCAAGGATGATTACCAAAGCGCCGCCGCCGTCGCGCGTGCGGCCTGCGCGCGCGGCGAATCCGTCTGGTGGTGCGCCGATGGAATGTCTGGGAATTATTATGGCGTTTCTTTTTCAAAACCCGGACAACCGCCAGAAGCAGGCAAGGCATGGCTCGCAATAAATCGTCCCGAAGACGATTTGTCCGGCCGGCCACCCCCGCAATGGGTCATCACCTCCAAGCCCGACCTTTACGACAACGCCGGCGCAGTGCGCGAATATGTGGCGCATGGCCGCTACCGCGTCGCGCAAACTCCGCCCGCGTTCACAATCTGGCGCAGGGAAGAAAATAATTACTAAAAACCAACTGCACTCACGGCAAAAATTCCGTCCGATAAAACGGTAGAAGCCTGAAGTCAATGCACGGCACAGTGTTTCCGCGCATTTTTTCTTCGTGCCTTTGTGCCTTGGCGGTTAATCTTGCCGGAGAAATGTTCCGTGAATCGCTCCAGACCAAAACCGCGCGGCTGAAAAAAATCATCGCCGGTTTTCAAAAGACTTATCCCGACGCGCATTGCGAGCTGACTTACGCGAACCCGCTCCAATTGCTCGTCGCCGTGATCCTTTCCGCGCAATGCACGGACAAGCGCGTCAACCTCATCACGCCGAAGTTGTTTAAAAAATACCGCACCGCGAAAGATTTCGCGGACGCGCCGCGCGCGGAACTGGAGCAGTTCATCAAGTCCGCCGGATTTTTCCGCAGCAAGGCGAAGAACATCCAGAACTGCTGCCGCAAACTCGTCGAGCGTCACGGTGGCGAAGTGCCGCGCACGATGGAGGAACTGATCCAGCTCGACGGCGTCGGGCGCAAGACGGCGAACGTCGTCCTCGGCAACGCGTTCGGCGTGGTCGTCGGCGTCGTCGTGGACACGCACATGATACGATTGTCGTATCGGCTCGGACTGGCCGCGGCTCGGACGCCGGAAAAAATCGAACTCGAGCTGATGAAATTACTGCCGCAAAAATACTGGCTGGATTTCAGCCACTGGCTTGTCTGGCACGGACGCCGGCGCTGTTTTGCACGCAAGCCGGATTGTGAAAATTGCGAAGTGGTGAAATGGTGTCCGCGAATAGGCGTGAAGGAAATACTGCCGAAATGAATTGGCTTCTGCTCAATTCCGGCAAATGCGACGCAGCGTTCAACATGGCGCTGGACGAGGCGTTGCTTGAAACCGTTTCACAAATTGGCAAACCGGTTTTGCGTTTTTACGGCTGGACGGATTGCGCGGCGACGTTCGGCTATTTCCAGAAATTTTCGGAAGTCGAGCGAGCAACGCATTTGCGTCCTTTGATTCGTCGTCCGACGGGCGGCGGCATCGTGCCGCACGATGCGGATTGGACTTACAGCTTTGTAGTTCCTCCAAATCACGAATGGCATTTGTTGAAAGCGGAAGAAAGTTACCGCCGCATCCACGAATGGATCCAAAGCGCGTTCGCAAAATTGAAAATTGAAACCGAACTTGCGCCAAGCTGCAAAAAATCTGCGCCGGGCGAATGTTTCGTCGGCCATGAAAAATTTGATCTGCTCTGGCACGGGAAAAAAATCGCGGGCGCAGCTCAACGGCGGAACAAGTCTGGCTTGTTGATTCAAGGCTCGGTTCAGCCGCCGCCGATGAAAATCGCGCGGACGGATTGGGAAAACGCCATGTGCGAACTCGCGCTGGAAAATTTCCGCGTTGAGTGGAACGATTTTCCGCCGGACGCAAAATTACGCGAATGGGCGGACGGGCTTGCCCGTGAAAAATTTTCACAGGCGGCATACAATCGCAAACGATGACCTCGATGCCTGTCGGGATCGCCTATGGACACCAGATCAGTTCCGGGTTGTTCGTGATGCCTTTGTTGGCTTTGAAGTTCCAGTACTCGGTGTTGCGAAAGCGGGCGACATGCCCATCCAGAAAAACAAACTGCGCGCCGCCATTGTGCAGGTTGGTATGGACGTTGTTCTCTTGCGCAACCGGGGCAAGTCCGCCGTTGTCGAAAAGCCAGACCGTGGCTGTGGGTTGCTGAATGGAAGTGAGTTTCACTTGATTGCCTGTTCCGATGCCGTTGACGTGTTCGTTGAGGCAATAGTGAAACAAATTGTTTCCGTTGCTGCGGCGCGTGTTGGCCGGGCAAATCCAGACGGAATTTCCCGGATCAATGCTCGCGTTTGTCCGCCACGCCATCTTCGCATAGGTCGGCAGACCCATCTGTTTTGGCAAATCCACATACCAGCCCGCGGTCGTTGAACTGCCGCTGGCTGACCCGTCCGTCGGCAAATAATCTTCGTGATCCGTCGCGTAAAGCTGCGTCGCCAGCCCCCATTGCTTGAGATTGTTGATGCATGAAACCGCCTGCGCCGTCGCCTTGGCCTTGCTCAACGCGGGCAAAAGCATCGCAGCCAGAATCGCGATGATAGCCATCACCACCAGCAATTCGATCAACGTGAATGCGCATGCCGCTTTCATCGGATTCCGCCAGTTTTGAATCTGAAAATGGATTAACACAACTCCCGCGCCCTTGACAAAACATTTTCTGAAAATTTCCGGCAGGTCTGCGGCCAAAAAACTCGCCGAACATTTTGCGGCCTGATATTTTCGCGCATGGTCCGACTGGTTTTGTTCGACATTGACGGCACGCTCGTCCACACGGGCCACGCCGGCACGCAGGCTTTCAGAAAAACTTTTGCGACGGAATTCAACCTGCATCACGGCGCGGAAAAAATGAAGTTCGCCGGGCGAACCGACGTGAGCCTCGTCCGCGAATTTTTCAAAATCCACGGACTGCCCGAAACGCCGGGACATTTCCGCCAGTTTTTCGAGCGCTACGTCTTCTGGCTCGACCACATCCTCGCGCACAGCAGCGGCACCGTCTGCCACGGCGTGCGCAAATTCATCCGCGACCTGCAGGCTTTGCCGCAGCCGCCGGCACTTGGCTTGCTCACCGGAAACATCAAATTAGGCGCGGAACTCAAGCTGCGCCGCTTCGGGCTTTGGGAAATTTTTCAATTTGGCGGATTTGCCGACGACCATGAAGACCGCAACCACATCGCCGTCGCCGCGCTCGAACGCGGGCGGCGCGTGCTGGGGAAAAATCTGCAGCCGCAGGAAATCATCGTGATCGGCGACACGCCGTTTGACGTGCGCTGTGGAAAATTCATCGGCGCAAAAGTTCTGGCCGTCGCCACCGGCGGCGCGACATTGGATGAACTTAGAAAATGCCAGCCGGATTGGGCGGTGGAAGATTTGACGCGAATCAGCGCGCAGGAAATCTGTTCAAGATAGCAAATCGCATGGCGAAAATCATTTCACCCACTGCGGATTTTCCATGAAGGCGTAGCAGAGCAGATGGCAGATGTTCATCTGCACGTCCTCGACGCGGCCGTAATGCGTGTCGCCGACGACGATGACGTGGTCGGCGATCTCGGCCATGCGCCCGCGTTTTGCGCCTACGAGCGCGATGGTCTTCAATCCGTTCTGCTTTGCCCATTCAAGCGCCTTCACGCAGTTGGGTGAGTTGCCGCTGACGCTGATGGAGAGCGCGACGTCGCCAGGCTTGCCGTAATTTTTCAACTGGCCGGCAAAAATCTCCTCGTAGGAATAATCGTTGGCGAGCGCGGTCATCCAGCTCACGTTGTCGTTGAGCGAAAGGATGCGGAAGCGTTTGCCGATTTTGTCGGACGAGCCTTTGCCGAGGTCGGTGGCGAAGTGCGAGGAATTCATCGCGCTGCCGCCGTTGCCGAAAACAAAAACCTGCCGGTCGTCCTTGAGCGCGTCTCGCAGAATTTCTATGAGCCGCGCAACGGATTCGGCGGGCACGGAATCGAGCGCGGCTTTCTGCGCCTTGACGTAATCGTTAATCCACTGGTTCATGCGAAATAAAATGAAGATTAGCGGCGCGTTTGTCAGTGAAAATCAGAAATAATCCGGCTCGTTGCCTGATTTCCATTTGATGTTGCAGCCAATGCTGGCTTTTTGATCCGGCGAAACGGGCTTGTTTGCGAGGACGGAATCAAGCGCGGCGCGCAAATCTTTTCCGGTCACGGGAATGCCGTTTCCCGGACGGCTGGCGTCGAACTGGCCGCGATAAACGAGCTTTTGATTTTTGCCGAAAAGAAAAATGTCCGGCGTACAGGCGGCGCGATAAGCTTTGGCGACGGTCTGCGATTCGTCATAAAGATACTGAAAAATGTAACCGGCGTTTTTCACTTCGCCTTTCATTTTTGCCGGGCTGTCGTCGGGATAATTTTCCACGTCGTTGGAATTGATGCCGGTGATGGCGACGCGCTTCGGCGCGTAGTCGCGCGCGAGCTGCGCGAGTCCGGCGCGGATGTGGATCACATACGGACAGTGGTTGCACATGAAGATGACGAGCAGCGCGGGCGCGCTTCTGAAATCGGCGGGCGAAACGATTTGTCCGTTTGTGTCCGGCAATTGAAAATCGGGCGCGACCGTGCCGAGCGGCAGCATGGTGGATGGTGTCAATGCCATACGTTGAATTTAAGTTCAAAGCCGAAAAAAATCAAAGTTCAAAGTCCATGTAGCAGCAGGTGTGAGCCTGCTTAAATTTTTTAGATGGAGCGGATTCACGTCCGCTGCTACAAATCATTGTTCCGTGGCAAAAAACATCGTCTATTTTGATTTGGAAACGCAGAAGTCCGCCGATGAAGTCGGTGGCTGGGGAAATATTTCCAAGATGGGCATGAGCATCGGCGTGACGTGCAGCAGCGCGACCGGCGAATATAAAATTTACGGCGAAAAACAAGTCAACGATCTGCTGGCGGATTTGCAGCGCGCGGATCTGGTGGTCGGCTTCAACAACCTGCGCTTCGATTACGAGGTGCTGCACGGCTACACGTCGTTTGATTTGAGCCAGCTTCCGACGCTCGACATGCTGGTGGAATTGCAGAACACGCTGAACCACCGGCTCTCGCTAGACTCGATCGCGACGGCGACGTTCGGCGTGGAAAAAACGGCGGAAGGTTTGCAGGCGATCCGGTGGTTCAAGGAGGGCAGGCTCGCGAAGATCGCGGAGTATTGCTGTTACGACGTGAAAATCACAAAGCTCGTCCACGAATACGGCCAGCGTCACAGGCAGCTTTATTACAGCAACCGTTTTGGAAAAAAACAGACCGTGCCGGTGAACTGGTGAACATTGATCGTTGGATCGGTTATCATTTTAGATTTTTACGCTGATGAATTATTGATCGCACCGCTGCCGCTCGTCTCTACCGTCAAATCAGTGCACTACCCAAAGCTTTCGCGCCTCGACATTTCCGCACCAGTCGGTTTTAATTGATTCGATTCATGCAAACGAATTGTCTTGTCACCGGTGCCGCCGGATTCATCGGCAGCCATCTCGTGGATGCGCTCCTCGCGCGCGGCGCGAGCGTCACGGGCATTGACAATCTCAAACTCGGCCGCCGCGAAAATCTCGCACTTGCGCTCAAAAATCCGCATTTCAGATTTTTCGAGGCCGACATGAACGATTTGCCCGCGTGCGACAAAATCGTTGCCGGACAATCCAAATCCGCGCCGTTCGCCGTCGCGTGGCACATGGCCGCGAACTCTGACATCCGTTCCGGCGTCGCCGACCCGGACGTGGATTTCCGCGACACGTTTCTCACGACCTACAATCTGCTGAAGCTGATGCGCGAACATAAAATTCCACGGCTCACGTTCGCCTCAACCTCAGCGATTTACGGCGACCTGAATCAAAAACTGACCGAAGACATTGGGCCGCTGTTTCCGATCTCAAATTACGGCGCGATGAAATTGGCGAGCGAGGCCGCGATTTCCGCCGCCGCCGAAAGTTTTCTGGAGCGCGCGTGGATTTTCCGGTTTCCGAACGTCGTCGGCAGCCGCGCCACGCACGGCGCGATCTACGATTTCATCCACAGGCTCAAAAAAAATCCCGCCGAACTCGAAGTCCTCGGCGACGGCACGCAGGAGAAGCCGTACTTTCACGTCGCTGATTTGATTGACGCGATGTTGTTTATCTTGGACAACGCCAAGGAAAAATTGAATTTTTTCAACATCGGAACCAGCGACAATGTAACGACAGTTCGCTATCTCGCGGAAACAACAGTTCGTGCCGCCGCGCCAAAGGCGAAAATCCGCTACACAGGCGGCAACCGCGGCTGGGTCGGCGACGTGCCGAAAGTGAATTATTCCGTCGAGAAACTGAAAAAGCTCGGCTGGTCGCCACGCCTCACTTCCAACCAGGCCGTGGACCGCGCGGTCGCGGAGATCGCGGCGGAGAATTCCTGACATGGCGCGGCAGCTCATCATTCTCGCGGGCGGCGCGGGCACGCGGTTGCGCGCGCGGCTCGGCGACCTGCCCAAGCCGATGATTCCCATCGCGGGCAAACCGCTGCTAGAACATCAGGTCGAGCTGGCAAAAAAATACGGCTTCACCGATTTGATTTTCTTTGTTCACTACCGCGCCGACCTGATTGAAAAATATTTTGGCGACGGGAGAAATTTCGGAGTTCAAATTCAATACATTTTGGAAAAGGAACCGCTCGGCACGGCGGGCGCGGTTTTGGATGGGTTTGAAAAGCTGGCCGGGCGCTTTGTCGTGCTTTACGGCGACACGATGGTGAACGTGGACTTGCAGCGCATTTGGAACGCGCACGAAAAATCAAAAGCCGACGCGACCTTGCTTTTGCATCCGAACGACCACCCGCTTGATTCCGATCTGGTGGAAATTGACTCGGATTCTTTCGTGACGGCGTTTCACAACCGTCCGCACGCCGAAAATGTCTGGCGGCAAAACCTCGTGAATGCCGGGCTTTACGTTCTGGAAAAATCCGCGCTGGCGGAATTTTCAGAAATCGAAAGCCGAAAACCGGAAGCTGGGATTCTTGATTTTGGAAAAGATGTTTTTCCGGCGATGGTTCATGCAGGAAAAAAACTGCTTGGTTACAATTCACCTGAATTCATCAAGGACATCGGCACGCCGGAACGCTACGACAAGATTTCGGCGCAGTTCGCGGCGGGCATCGTGCAGCGCAGTTCGCTGGCGACGCCGCAACGCGCCGTTTTCCTTGACCGCGACGGCACGCTGGTTCCCGACAAGGATTGTTTGCGAAGTGCGGACGAACTTGAACTTTTGCCCGGCGTCGCCGAGGCCGTTCACGAACTGAACCATCACGGCTGGCGGACGGTTGTGGTCACCAATCAGCCAGTCATCGCAAAAGGTTTTTGCGACGAAGCCGAGCTGCAAAAAATCCACAACAAATTGGAGACGCTGCTCGGACGCGAACACGCTTTTCTCGACCGGATTTATTTTTGCCCGCATCATCCGGAAAAAGGTTTCCCCGGCGAGCGGCCGGAATTGAAAATCGAGTGCGACTGCCGCAAGCCGAAAATTGGCATGATCCAAAAGGCGGTCGCAGAATTGAACATTGATTTGAAACAGTCGTGGCTGGTCGGCGACACGACGACAGATTTGCAGACCGCAAAAAATGCGGGGCTGAAATCCATTTTGGTGCGGACGGGCGCGGGCGGACGCGACGGGAAATTTGACGCGTCGCCGGATTTTGTGTGTAATGACCTTCGTCAAGCCGTCCGTAAAATATGCGATTCGGAAACAGCTGGCGCGCCGCACGATAAAAAATGAAATCAGCCAGAGACATTTGCATGGGCGTTTTAATGCGCGTTTCTTGGGCGTTGCGGCGCAATCCCGCGCGTTTTCTCTTCAACGACGGAAATTTCAAAAGGGTCACGGGTGGCGAGCGCGAGGAAGTGGAATTTTTGCGGCGGCGCTGGCTGCAAAATGGAGCCGGCAGCATCTGGGACGTCGGCGCGTCGCTCGGCAAATACACCTGCGACATCGCGCGGGCGAACCCGAACTGCAAAATTTTCGCGTTCGAGCCGAATCTGAACTCGCTTTATTTTCTGGCGCATCGCACCGCGAAGTTGGCGAACATCGAGATTGTGCCGTGCGCGCTGACAGCCGATGGCCGCGAGATGAAGGGAAGTTACGAGCCGAATTTCAATGCCGAGGCGACCGGCCCGCTGGTGCCGACGTTTTCGCTGGCTGAGGCTCTGGCGAAATTCGGAAGGCCGGTTTTCATCAAGATGGACGTCGAGGGCGAGGAGTTCAAAATTTTCCGCGAACAGGCTGATTTGCTGCGCGGGATCCACCTGCTCGTGGAATGGCATCCGGCATTTGTGAAGGAGCCGGTGCCGCCGCTGAAACATTGGCGTGTGCGTGAAGCTTTTCCCAGCCATACTTATCTCGAACCGCTTTCGGATAAATAATTCCCCATGATCATCAGCAAAACTCCATTGAGAATGAGCTTCGTCGGCGGCGGCAGCGATCTGCCGGTGTTTTACCGCGAGTTCGGCGGAGCGGTCGTCTCGACGGCCATTGACAAATTTGTTTATGTTACGGTGAACAAAAAATTCGACGAGAAAATCCGCATCAGCTATTCGCGCACCGAGGAGGCGAAGTCGGTCGAGAAGGTCAGGCATCCACTCGTGCGCGAAAGCATGAAGCTGCTCGGCATCAGCGGCGGCGTCGAGATCACGTCCATCGCCGACATTCCGGCGAAGGGCACGGGGCTTGGCTCGTCCAGCTCGTTCACGGTCGGGCTGTTGAACGCGCTGCACGCGTTTGCGAACCGCCACTCTTCCGCCGACAAACTGGCGCGTGAAAGTTGCGAGATTGAGATCGGGCGTTGCGGCGAGCCGATCGGCAAACAGGATCAATACGCCGCCGCTTTCGGCGGGTTCAGCTTCATCCAGTTCAACCAGAACGATTCCGTTTCCGTCGAGCCGGTCATCTGCCAGCGCGAAACGTTGCGGCAGTTGGAAAACAATCTGATTGTTTTTTACACCGGCATCACGCGAAGCGCATCGGCGCTGTTAAAAACACAACAGCAAGCCGTGGCCGGCCAGAAGGCGAAGCAAAGGACGATGCAAAAAATGGTCGGGCTGGCGTGGCAGTTGAAGGCGGAGTTGCAAAAAAACAATCTGTCGGCATTCGGCGAAATCATCCACGAAAACTGGCTGCTAAAACGCAGCCTCACCAGCGCGGTGAGCAACGACGCGATTGACAGCTGGTATTCGCGCGCCAGAAAGGCGGGCGCGGTCGGCGGCAAACTGCTCGGCGCGGGCAGCGGCGGTTTCCTGATGTTTTACGCGCCGCAAGAAAAACACGCGGCGATCGGGCGCGAGTTGAAGGAATTGCGCCAGACAAAATTCGGCTTCGAGCCGCAGGGCAGCAAGATTATCTTCGTGCACGATTGAGTTCTTGAAATTTTTATGGGCATCAAACGAGCATTGGTCACCGGCGGCGCCGGGTTCATCGGCAGCCATCTGGTGGATGCATTGCTGGCACGGGGCGCGGAAGTCGTCGTGTATGACAATTTTTGCACCGGGCGCATGGAATTTGTTCCGTCAAATTCGCTAAAGCTGAAAATCGTCCGCGGCAACGTTCTGGATTTGCCCGCGCTGAAAACCGCCGCAACTGGCTGCGATTTCATTTTTCATTTTCAGGCCAACGCCGACGTTCGCGGCGGCAAGGACAACCCGCGCGTGGATTTGGAACAGAACACCATCGCCACATGGAACGCGCTGGAAGCCGCGCGCGTCAACGATGTCAAGGGCTTTGCCTTCGCCAGCAGTTCGGCGGTCTATGGCGAGCCGGAAATTTTTCCCACGCCGGAAAATTGCGCGCCGTTGCAGACCTCGCTTTATGGCGCGAGCAAGTTTGCGGGCGAGGCGATGATCCAGGCCTACGGCGAATATTACGGCCTGTGCAGTTTCAGCTTCCGGTTCGTGAGCTGGATCGGCGAGCGGTACACGCACGGCATCATTTTCGACATCATGAAAAAATTGCAGCGCGACCCGAAGCGCCTGCCGCTGCTGGGCGACGGCACGCAGAAAAAATCTTACCTTTACGTCAAGGACGGCGTATCAGGCGTGATGCACGGGATTGAAAAGTCGACGGAGCAAAAAAACATCTTCAACCTCGGCCACGATTATTTCATCACCGTCGTCGAAGTCGTCAAAATCGTTCTTGATGAACTCGGCACAAAAGACGTGAAGCTGGAATTCGCTGGCGGCAAGCGCGGCTGGCTTGGCGACAGCCCGCTCGTGCAGCTCGACACTTCAAAAATCAAAAGCCTCGGCTGGAAACCGGAAACGTCCATCGAAGAAGGCATCCGCCGCACGGTGCGCTATTTGAAGCAAAATCCGCAGTTGTTGCAACGCAGCTAAAAATTCTCCAGCGTCGTGATGAAACGCTTTTCCGCCGCTTCCCACGAATGCTCTGATTTCAGCGCCGCCAATTGTTGCGCGTCCAGAACAATTTCGCCACGCCGCGCTTTTTCGACGGTTTCGAGTGATTTCCTTTTGAAAATTTCAAAATTAAAACACGGAACGTAATCAACGAATCCGCCAAAAATCGGGCGATACGCGGGCAGATCATAAGCCACGACCGGAACGCCGCACACAAGCGCCTCGGCTATGACAATGCCCCAGCTTTCCTGCCGGCTCGGCATCAAAAAAACGCGGGCGGCCTTGAACAGCCGGAATTTTTCCTCTTCCGAAACAAGCCCGGTCAAAGTGACACAGCCGGATAAATTTAATTCCGCAAGTTTTGGCGCAAGTTCATCCAGTCTGCCGGCTAAAATCGCGCGAAAACCCTTCATCTGTTTGGACAAAAAAACAAGTGTCGCCAGCAAATCGTCAATTCCCTTTTGCCTATGCACTCGGCCAAGCCAGACGACATCAAATTCTTTTTTTTGCGGCGGAACTTGCTCGGCGGTCTTCAAATTCATGCCGTTTGAGATAAAAACAATTTCCGATTCGCGAAAACCCATTTTCAACAAACGCGGTTTCATGTCCGGGTGGACGTAAAACAATCTTTTACTTTTGCAAAAGCGAAACAGTCGCAGCGAAAGATTCTGGCTCAACCAGTAATAAATCGAGTTAAGCCGGACGGCCGTGACATCCGGCCGCGAGCGAAAAATGATTTCCCGCAGCGTTGGCGCGTCCATGCCGAGGATCATGAGCTTTTTTTTCGCGCGGCTGAAAATGACCGGCCATGCATCGAACCAGTAGTCCGTGACCGCGTAAGCCGCGTCGTCGCGCCGTATTTCGGACAGTTTGAAAAGTGTGTGCAAAAATCGCCCGAAATAATCCAGCAGCAATCGCAATTGGCCAAAAAAAGATTCCGCATTGGGCGCAGGAATTTTTTTGCTGTCGGTGCAGGTTTGTTCCGCCGCGATTTGCCGTTTTTCCAAATGGCTTTTCA
>Ga0181516_10000219_pt1 | contig 59425 bp, 44 predicted proteins | sample PEATcosm2014_Bin_25_FD_121104 | JGI IMG/M metagenome (GOLD analysis project Ga0181516, IMG submission 121104) | Peatland microbial communities from MTU Mesocosm Facility, Houghton, MI, USA - PEATcosm2014_Bin01_10_metaG | ecosystem: Environmental > Terrestrial > Soil > Wetlands > Peat | place...
AAGCCTCCGGAGCCACAACTGTCCTTGGCTTTTGAAGGACCGCCTTCGCTGATTTCTTGAAATTCTCGCCAGCTGTGGGGCCTTCGTGATATTCGTGTTTCATCTCTTCTATTATCCCCCTTCTATTTTGTTTAGGTGATTCCGCATGACAGATGGAAACACAAAACGCATTGGCGATCTGGAGAGGGGTCTAAAGACGATAGAGAGAAAGCTCGCTCGCCTAGAAATTGCCGTCGATACTCAACGGCAGGATAATCAGACAGGCATACCCCCACAACACGCAGCCGATCAAAAAGATAATGCCGCTCAACGGAAGCCTTCGCTCAAACCTGAGATTCCACCATCCCCAGAAAATTCCGCCCAACCCCAAAAGTCCTGGTATAAGACCATGCAAGGGTGGAAAACTCTCCTCGAAGTGATTGGAATACCATTCGCCATCGGCTACGCTGTCGTCACTTACTTCCAATGGCAAGACCTTCGGCATAACTTTGAAGTTGATGAAAGAGCTTGGGTTAAGGTTGGATATGCCTGGCCAGATCTGGCGTCTAATCAAGTCGCCACCATAAATGGAAGGCTCGTCAATTTTGGCAAGAGTCCTATTACAGGGCTTATCGCCGATGCAACTTTTCAAGTCGTAAAAGGCGGAGCCCCCCCCTTGTTTAGTCTCAAGGGCACACACAGCACTCATTCGGAAGCACCCTTCTTTCCCGGAGACTCGTCCGATTTCCCGATTCACCTTTACGACCAACAGACAAAACTTCCGAGAGTTTTCACGACGCAGGAAATTGAAGACCTTGAAGGAGGTAAGTCCTACGTTGCCACGTTCGGATGGATCGTGTACTCCGATCAGTTTGGAAAGCATTGGTATCGTTTCTGTGGTTGGCACGGATATGGAACTAGCGGAACGGTAAATGCTATGGGATGCGTCGCCGAAAATAGGGCCGGCGATGGCAAGCCCGACGTACCAGTAGAATAGACAGCCCAGCAGAACGGCGGACATATGTGTCAAGCGTTTTATTGCCGGAAATCCTGTCAATAGGTAAATCAAAAAATAATTTGCAACTCATTGATTCCATTGCGAATTTTCCTTGCTCGATTTTGCGTATTAATTATTCCGAAAAGCGCACAATAGAGGAGTAGTCAAAAACAAGGGCATGGGAACCAATCCCACGCCCTTTTGCTTTTTGAGGAGCAGACGATGCCCAACAATGCGCAAAAACCGGTCAACCGAGCGACCAAAACCGCCGTCTTCGTGGACCGGTTCATGTCCGCCAGACGGGAGCCAAAAGGGCGCGTCGCAATTTCCGTTAAAGCTGTATCGCTGTATGCGAGCCACACGCAAACCCAGTCGCACCACCAGTTGCCGCACGGAAATTTCCAAGTTAGGAACGGCATTTATTCCTGTATTGCTGTACGATCTGCGTCATGCGCGAAGCGCGGCTGCCGCACCGCAGGTGCCTAACTCCGCCAGTGCAGATCGACCGGCCCGTCCATCGGATGCTTGCCGGTCTCGCCATCCAGCCGCGCCTGCTTCAACGCGAAGTACCACTTGGCCGGTTTGTCCGCGTCATCGATCAGCATCAGGCTGGGATTGTGCCGCAGCCCCTCAGCCTGCTGAATCATCGTCTCCTGATCCTGCCGCACAAACCGCGCGCCAAAGAACTTGGCAATCGGCGTCACCAGCGGCACGTTGTAGAAAACGTTCCACGCCGCAATCACATCGATGCGGCAGGTCGAGCCCGTCACCGGCGTGATCGTCGTCAGACTTGAGAACCACTTGTCGCCGCAGCGAATCACCTCGGTGCGGCGATTCGGCAGTACAAAATCAATGGTCGTCTCAATCGGCTGCCCATACACGCCGAGCAGTTTATACGGAGCGGAGTTGCCGCTGGGCGCATGCGCGCTCATGCGAAATCCTTCGGGAATCGGCTCGAACCGCTTGGTCTTTTCGCGAATGCTGGCGCGGCTGCGCCACCACCATGCCTGGTGCACAAACGGCCCGTGCGCCGGATCCATCAACCCGATGATGCCGTGGTCCACATTGCACGGCAGATCGGCCGTCAAAAACGCCGTGCGATAGCGCGGACCAAACTTCGCGAGCTCCGGTACGGACCTCGCACTCTGCATGCGCTTTCCGCTGCCCGGGCCGGGAACATAAACCCACGCGTGGCCGTCGCGCTCCTCGCACCGGAATGCTGTCGCATAGATTTTCGTTGCATCGAGATGATCGTGACTCGAGAGCGAGGGGATCAGTTCGCATCGTCCGCTGCACGGCTCGAACTCCCACCCGTGATAGCGGCAGGTAACGCGCTGCCCGTCAAACCAGCCCTCGCTCAGCGGAATGCCGCGGTGCGGGCAACTATCGCGCATGGCAAACAGTGCGCCGCTCTTCAACCTTCCTAGCACCAGTGGGATTCCAAGCAGCATGGCCTTTGCCAGCTTGCCGCCACGCAGTGCATCGGTGCGCAGCGCCGGGTACCAGTCGTCGTAGATCAGCGTTGCGCTCGGCCCCTGAATCGGGACGCCGGCTTCGGTTGTCGTCACAAGCGGCATGTGGGACTCACGATAGCATTCCGGCCTTCGCGGTTGCCAACCCGATCGGAGTCGAGGCGCATGTAGTGCCGTTGTATTACTTGGGGTTACGGAATGAGCGGCGCGTGTGCTGTGCGAAATCGGACAGACCGTGCGCCACCGGACGATGTTGGGCTCGCGGCCCACGAATCGAGGAAGCAGGTAATTTTTTTGAATCAGGCACTTACAAGTGTGACGGACATTGGCGCGCTGCTTGCAGCTTGGGAGGATAATCATCCTCTCAGAGGAAAGAATTGGGGGAGGCGCCGTATGGCAGGACTGCTCGACGATGTCCGCTATGCACTCCGGCAGCTTCGCAAGAGCCCAGGGTTCGCGATCACTGCCATTTTGATGCTGGCGTTAGGAATCTGCGCCAACAGCACGGTCTATAGCTGGATCAATGGAACTATGCTTCATCCGATTCCGGGAGCCCGCGACGCGGGGCAGCTGGTTTCGGTGATGCGAGGGGAGCGAAGCCCATCCCCTTCGCCGCCGCTGTCCTATCCCGACTACCGCGACCTGCGCGAATCCAATCATAGTTTCAGCGGAATGATTGCCTATCACCATGACTGGTTGACGCTGACCGGCGGCGAGACTCCGCAGCGGTTTTATCTGGCGAATGTGTCGTCGAACTTTTTCGATGTGCTGGGAATCAAGCCATTGCTGGGCCGCTTCTACCGCCCCGATGAGGAGATTGTGACAAGCGGCACGCCGTATATCGTGCTGAGCCATTCGATGTGGCAGAAGAATTTCGACGCGGACCCCGCGATCGTGGGTAAGTCTATCGAAATCGTGCACCATCATGTGACCGTCATCGGAGTTGCGCCCGAGGGATTTATCGGGCCCATGCCCGGCATTCGCGAAGACGCATGGGCTCCTCTCGATCCGCTGGGCAATTCCGGGCAGATGAAACAGCGCAGCTCGGCGTGGCTCAATGTTGTGGGCCGTTTGCGTCCCGGAGTCAGCCGGGAAAACGCGACGCAGGATCTTGAGTCGATCATGCGGCGGATTGTGATGCAGTATCCCAATGACCACCTGGGCGTGAACACCATCTCCCTTGATCCGATGTGGCGTTCGCCCTTCGGCGTCAACGGAATGATGGACGCGTTTTTACCAATGCTGCTGGCTATCGCCGGGTTTGTACTGCTGCTCACCTGTGCCAACGTGGCAACGCTGTCGCTGGTGCGACTGGTTTCACGCAGGCGAGAGACAGCCATCAGGCAGTCGCTGGGTGCGAGCCGCCTGCAGTTGATGCGGCAGATGGTGATTGAGGGCCTGCTGGTTTCGCTGCTCGGGGGCGTTGTTGCTGCTCTCATGACGCTGTGGACCGCGAAGACATTTGCTCTTTTCCTGCCGCCCAACGGCAATCCGATTCTGCTGAATGGAATCATGGATCAAAGGGTGATTGTCAGCATCGCCCTTATGGCTGTTCTGGCCAGTGTTGTTTGCGGCGCGCTGCCTGCATGGCGCTCGTCGCTGGCGCCGGCCGCAGACGTGCTCAAGGAAGAAACCGCGAATATCTCCGGCAGCAGCCATAATCGCCGCCTGTTGAGCGGACTGGTGGTGGCGCAGGTCGGTTTGTCACTGGCGCTGTTGGTCGCCGCCGGTCTATTTCTGCGCACGCTTAAAAACATGAGCACGGCCGATCCAGGATTCGAGCAGGATCATGTTCTCAACGTTTCGGTGGGGCTGGCCATCGCTGGGTATTCGGACGACGAAGCCAGGGCGATTCAGCACAAGATTCTCGATCGCGTCACCGCCGTGCAGGGAGTGAGCGCGGCCGCGCTGACGGATTGGGTTCCCTTCAGCTTCAGTCGCAAGACGCTGGATACCTATCCGGAGGGCTATACGGTCAAGCCTCATGAATCGCTAGAAGTTCGGCGCGCCGACGTTACGGCGGGGTACTTCGCGAGCCTGAACATTCCGATCGTGCAGGGGCGCGACTTTACGCACGACGACGATGTCAATGCGCCGCTGGTCGTAATACTGGATCAGACTGCGGCGCATCGCTATTTCCCCAGCCAGAGTGCGCTAGGCCAACGGCTCAGAATTTACGGGCGCTGGTTCACAGTGGTGGGAGTTGTGAGGAACTCGAGGCATCAGTTTGTGAATGAAGGGCCGGAGCCAATGATTTACCTGCCCTTCTTCCAGCAGGGAGATTGGGAGACCATCGTCCAGGTTCGGACGCCGGGCGATCCGGAATCGCTGGCCCCGGCCATCGAAGAAGCCATACGGCAGGTGAATTCTCAGGTTCCGATTTTCGATGTGCGGCCGCTCCGGGTGACGACGCAGATTTCCAGCAGCTTCGCCAAGATGGAGACCACATTCGCCTCGATCTTTGCCGTGCTGGCGCTGATCCTGGCGGCTACCGGCATCTACGGCGTGGTGGCCTACCGCACCCAGTTGCGCACCCACGAGATCGGGATTCGCGTGGCGCTTGGCGCCTCGCGCACAGATGTGCTCAAGCTGGTTCTCTTTCAGGGGATGCGGCTCACTGCGGCGGGACTCGCGGTCGGTCTTGCGCTCTCGCTTGTGCTTACGCAATTCCTGCGCGGATTGCTCTACGGAGTCAGCGCCACCGACCCGGCGACCGTCGGCCTCGTCACCGCGCTGCTGGCCGTAATCGCCGCGCTCGCCTGCTATCTGCCGGCGCGCAGGGCGATGCTTGTTGACCCGGTGACGGCGATTCGCGCGCAGTAAATCAGAAAGCGAAGCCGGTTGGATCCGGCCTCGCATCTTGAAGTCTGACCGAACTTATTTTCTATTTACTGCGGCTAGCCGGCGGAACGATGCCGTTCATACGCAGGTACTCGGCCATCTGACCGTAGTGATCCATGAAATGCGCGATGCCGAAGGCAGCCATTCCCGCGCGGGTGCCGTTCGACGTAGTGATAAATGCATTCTCAGTTGTAATGGCATCCACAAAAGCGTGGGCCTGGACGAAGGAATCCTTCAGCGCCTGAACGATCTCCGCTTTGGTCTTCAACTTCTCAATGTCGGCGCGGTTGTCCACCAATGGTTTGGTGGGGTCGTGGAAGAAATACTCGTTGGCCTCTGTGACGTGCTTCAGCTCCTGCGCAAATGTGCGCACACCTTTGTACTCGCCCATAGTGGCCGGCGGCGCAAAGTCATATTTGTCTTCCGGCATGGCTTCTGCGGCGCTGACAAACTGCGTCTCCATTAGGGTGAGCAGCTTTCCGTAGACCTGTGCGGGCGGAACCGGCGTGCCGATCGCAGGTTTAGGTGGCGCAGCGGGCGGCGCGGCTTGCGGAAAAGCGAGTGTTGAGGCAGTGGCCAACAGATAACACGAAAAAACGCGGACCATACGTTCATTTGGGAATCGCATTGAATCTCTCCTCGGGCGGCATCGATCGGTTCTCCAATTGGGCAGATAGTTCGCGCATCTGCCAGAGGGTCTCCGTCACACCGCGTGATGGCAATCTACCAGACGCGGGTCGATCACCAATAGCACCACGACATAGATCTGTTGTGGAATGCGAGTCCGAAGTGACAAAACGGATTGAATGCAGGTCGACCGGCGAACAAAGGAGGGTTTGGCGGCGCAGGTCGGCGCAAGAATCAGCTGCTTCCATCGACTTTGTGCAGCTTGCCGTTTTTCACCACAAACCGCTCACCGCGCCACACGATCGAGTTGCTCGCGAAGCCCGCAACCCACAGGCCCATCGCAACCACATCGCGTAATGGCAGCAGCCAGAGATTCGGTAAAACCTGGTGGTCGGCCAGAACTTCGGCGCCGACGGTCATGGCGAGCGCAAGCCGGAGGAAAAAGGAAAGTGCGAGCAGCCACAGGCTCAACGGGCTCAGGCCGCTTGCAATGACATTGAGAAGCGCCCAGCCCACTCCCGCGGTGAAGACGAGACCTGCATAGCCCCACGGGCGAGCATCACGAACCGTTCGCATCCAGCGCAACTGGTGATCGACAAATCCGCGCCAGTCGTATGCGGGAACGCTCGTTTCGACGGCTTCGGCGCACAGTTCCACGCCATAGCCGGCCTGTGCGATGCGCACGCCCAACTCGTAGTCGTCGGCGAGTTGATCGGCAAGCGCAGCGAATCCGCCGATTCGCTCCAGAGCCTCGCGGCGAACAGCCAGGGTAGAGCCGAGCCCGTAGCGAATGCCGCCCTCAATCATCTTTGAGAGCAGCACGCCGGCCTGGAATTCTAGGATCGTCAGCGCTTCAAACCGTGAAGCCAGCGTCCCATGCGCACGGCCGCGATAGAGAGCCGTGACGAGGCCAACCGGGCGCGCATCGTGCGAGGCGTGCCCCGAGGCAAACTGGGCCATCACGCGCTCAAGATAGTGCGGACTGACGGTGATGTCTGAATCGTTGATGAGCAGGAATTCGTGGCGCGCTAGCGGCACAAGCTGGGCCAATGTGCTGACTTTGCCGTTGGCGCCAAGCTTCTCGGGGCACTCGAAGAGCCGAATTTCCCGCTGGGGAAACTCGCGCTGCAGTTGTTCAACGGCCGCAACAGCAGGGTCGTCGAGAGTCGACACGCCGAAGAGCAACTCGTACTCGGCTCCGTATTGCTGACAGCAGTGGCTGCGAAAGGCGTCGAGCATCCCGGGATCGAGCCCTTTGAGCGACTTGAGAATGCTGACAGTCGGAGCGAATGCGATGAGCCGCTTGCGCCGGGAGAGCAAATACACGCGCGCGGCAACGCTCGCCACGAGATAGTATCCGATTCCGGCCACGGTCAGCGCCGTGGTCAATCCTTCCACGGTCAGGGCCAATATGTGCGGCATCACAGGGGCTAGTGTAGCGAATGCAGCTTCATGCGGTCATTGAACTGCATCACTCGTAACGCAGGGCTTCGATTGGATCGAGCGAAGCGGCCTTCCATGCAGGGTAGATACCAAAAATCAGGCCGATGGCGCAGGAGACGGCGAATGCAATGATGACCCAGGTGGCCGATAGCGAGGCATGCAAGAACGACACGGCGTAATGCAGGATCAGCGTGAATAGCGCTCCGGCCAGGATGCCGAGTATGCCACCCACAGCACATAAAGTCACGGCCTCAAGAGTGAATTGAAGCATGATATTTTTTCGGGTTGCGCCGATAGCTTTGCGGATCCCGATTTCGCGCGTGCGTTCGGTCACCGAGACCAGCATGATGTTCATCACTCCGACGCCGCCCACCATCAGGCCGACCGATGAAACCGCGACCATGAATAGAAAGAGTCCGCCTGTCAGTGAGTTCCACAGGCGCATCAGCGAGTCGGGGCCAAAGATGGCGAAGTTGTCGTCCTGTTCTACGCGAACGCCGCGGCGGCGACGGAGAAGTTCGCGAATCTCATCGATCACCAGCGACTTGTGCGCCGGATCGTCATACTTCACTGTGATCCAGAAGTCTTTGATTTCGGGATGGATCTTGCGGAATGTCTCGAGCGGGAAGTAGGCGGCATTGTCCTGGGTATTGCGCCCGCTGCCAAACGGCTGAGGCTGCTTGTCGACCACGCCTATCACCGTAAATATATCTCCGGATGTTTCCACATCCTTCCCGATCGCCGATCCATCGGGAAAGAGATCAGCGGCTGCGTCATAACCGAGAACGACGACGTTGGCCGCGCGGTCTTCTTCTGACTCAGTCCAGAGGCGGCCTTCCACGAGTTCGATGTCCTGCGTTTCCCTCACCTGGGTTGTGTCGCCGTTGATGATCGTGTTCTGAATCTTATGGTTGCCGCTCTTGAAGGAGACGTTGCCCATGCCGGTCTGAAAATTCTGATAAAAGAGTTGTGGCTCGACCGCCAAGACAAACGGAAGGGTTCGCATCGCAACTGCGTCGTCATAAGTCAACTGCTTGCGATTGAGCTCCGTTGTCGTGGGGCGCTTGCCGAACGGTTCAAAACGGTAAACCCAGAGGGCGTTGGTGCCAAGCGTCTGGATGAATTTGTCGATATTGGTGTTGAGTCCGTTGATTGCCGATGAAATGAGAATGACAGTGGCGATGCCGATCGAGATTCCAAGCACGGTGAGGGCAGAGCGCAGTTTGTTTTTGCGCAACGTTTCTAGCGCCAACCGCACCGATTCTCCGGAATGATGGATGCGCATGCCTATAGCTCCGCTCTCAACGCCGTGATGGGGTCGAGTTGAGCTGCCTTGTTTGCCGGATAAACGCCAAAGAACAGCCCCACACCGCTGGAGACGATCAGGCTGACGAGAATTGACCAGACCTGCACAGCGGAAGGAAACGAAATGAGCAAAGTGATGGCCTTGGCCGCGCCGATGCCGGCAATCACTCCGATTACGCCGCCCACCAGCGCCATGGTGCCCGACTCGATCAGAAACTGCAGCAGGATGTCCTGCCGCCGGGCGCCCAGCGCTTTGCGCACGCCGATCTCGCGTGTCCGCTCGGTCACTGACACCAGCATGATGTTCATGATGACAATGCCGCCGATAACGAGGGAAATGCTTGCGATGGCCGCGACTACAGCGCCAAAGCTATTCAGGATTTTGGCGAGAAAATTGCCCAGCGTGGCGCTGGTGTCAATCGAAAACGTATCGCGGGCGTTGGGCGCGAGATGGCGTCGCGCGCGCATGATAGTCCGAAGTTGGTCCATCACTTCATCGATCACTTCGCCGCCGCCGCCGGCGTCAACATAAATCTGCATCGTGTCATGAGCGCCAAATTGTGCAAGGAACGCATCCAGCGGGATCGCAACCCAGTTATCCATGCTCGTGCCGAGCAGCTTGCCCTGGGACTCGGCCACGCCAATCACGGTAAATGGAGAGCCGTTGACCCGGATTTCCTTCCCCAGCGGATCGCCCGGCCCCAGCACGTTGTCAACGATGTCTGAGCCGACTATCGCCACATGAGCGCTGTGCATGTCTTCAACTTCAGTGAACGAACGCCCCAGCGCGATATTGAGATTCGCAATTGCGGGCATGGTCCACGTAAAGCCGCGAATGTTCGTGTCCGTGGTGGAGTTGTTGCCATAGACGACGCTGCCGGTTGCATCGCGGCGAGCTCCGACCGAGACGCACGATCGGCAATCGGAGACGATGGCCCTGTAGTCGTCGATGGTTATGTTTTTGCGCTTCTGGAAATCCAGGAACTCATCAAGCGTGATAAACGTCGTCGGCATCTTGGTGATGGTTATGACGCTGGCGCCGTACGTATTGATTTTTGAGGTGACGAATTGCTTGGCCCCGTTTGTCAGCGTCACCACCATGATGACCGAGGCAACACCAATGACTACGCCGAGCAGCGTGAGGACGCTGCGCAGCTTGTTTGCCCAGAGCGATTGCAGGGCCAGTTTGACGCCTTCAATCAGATTCATGCGATGCGGTCAATCATACCGCTGACGGCCGAAGCATGACGATCGAGATTCCGATGTCATGACTAAGCCTGGCTACGGCAGGATGCTGGAGCAGCGTGCCTGCTGTGGCCGGCGAAACGGACCCTTAAGCTCAGGCTCTTGCTGTATCTCAGCTCTCCGGTTCAACTATTCATACCGCAAAGCTTCGATCGGGTCCAGATTTGCCGCTTTCCAGGCAGGATAGATGCCAAACACGAGGCCGATGCCGCAGGAGACACCAAAGCCGGTCAGCACCCACAACGTGGATAGAGTGGCAGGAAGGCCAATGGGGAGAAGATAGATGATCCAGGTCAACACAGCGCCGATGGCAATGCCGATGATACCTCCGACCGCGCACAGCGTGACAGCCTCGGTGGTGAATTGGGTCAACAACGTTCGCTTTGTGGCGCCAATGGCCTTGCGCACGCCAATCTCTCGCGTGCGCTCGGTAACACTGACCAGCATGATGTTCATGACACCGACACCGCCGACCATCAGGCCTACGCTCGATACGGCGATCATGAAGAGCACCAGTCCGCCGGTCAACTGGTCCCAAAGTTTTGAGAGCGAGTCGGGCCCGAAGATTTCAAAGTCGTCGGGCGCCTCGACACGCACCTTGCGGTGGATGCGAAGAATTTCGCGGATCTCCTCCTGCACCAGCGCTTTGTTTTTCGGGTCGTCGTACTTCACAGAGACCCACATATCCTTGTCTTCGGGGTGGAGATTATGGAAGGTGTTCAAAGGAAAGTAGACCTGATTATCTTCCTGATTCTTGCCCCCGCCGAAGGGCTGCTTGCGCTTATCGAGCACGCCGATGACGGTGTACATGCCGGTTTCGATGTTCACTTCTTTGCCGATTGCCGATTGATCGCCAAACAGCTCCTGCCACGTGTCATACCCGAGGACGCACACATGAGATGCTCGCTGATCTTCATCGTCGGTGTAGAAGCGTCCTTGAATCATGGTCATATTGTTCACGTCACTGACAGCCGGGGTGGCGCCGGTGAGGACTGTTCCGGCTACTTTCTTTCCGTTGTACTTTACGCTGACAGCGCCGACGCGAAACAACCCCACGTGCTGGATTCCGCCGTCCGCTGCAACCACATGGGGAAGGGTGCGAAAGGCCTCCACGTCGCTGAGGTTGAGCTTTTTGCGCGCCAGCATCTCTGTAGTGGGACGCACGCCAATAACCGGCATGTGAAAGACCCAGATCACATTGGTGCCGAGCGAATCAACCCATTGCTGCACGCGATTATTGAGCCCGTTGATGACCGACGAGATGGTGATGACGGTGGTTACGCCAATGACGATGCCGAGCACGGTCAATCCAGAGCGCAGCTTATTTGTCCTCAACGTATCGAGGGCCATTTTGATCGATTCCCGGGTTTGTCCCTGCGCCATACGCGATTCCCCTTACATCTCGGCCCGCAACGCCACGACCGGGTCGAGCCGAGCCGCTTTGCTGGCCGGATACACTCCGAAAAAGATGCCCACTGCGCCGGCTAGCACCAGTCCGAGGAAAATTGCCCACAACGGCACCGCCGTGGGAAATCCCACGAACACTGTAATCAGCTTGCCGACCAGCACGCCGCCCATAACTCCGAATAATCCGCCAATCAGCGAAAGCGAGGCGCTCTCAATGAGGAACTGCAAAAGCACGTCGCGTTGCTTGGCGCCCAGGGCTTTGCGCACGCCGATCTCGCGGGTGCGCTCCGTGACCGACACCAGCATGATGTTCATGATCACCACGCCGCCCACGACCAGCGCGATGGAACCAAGCCCGATCACCACCCAGGCAAAGACGCCCAGCAACTGATTGGCAATATCGAGAAAGGTATTGTTGGTTTCGAGCTCAAAATCGTCTGGCTGACCCGGCCCGACGTGTCGCCGCGCACGCATCAGCACCCGAACCTGGTCCTCGGCCTGCTCCATCGCCGCCGCGCCTCCGGCAGTTCGCGCATAGATGTCCACCGAATCGTTGTATCCATAGATCTGTTGATACGTGCTGATCGGTATGGCGACCCAATTGTCCTGCGACTGGCCCAGGGTCTTGCCCTGGCGGTCGCCAACCCCGACAATTGTGTAAGGGACACCATCGACGCGAATCTCTTTGCCGATCGGGTCGCCGTCGCCAAGCAGGTTGTCCACAATGTCGTAGCCGACGATGACATCCTTTGTGGCGTGCTCTTCATCGGCGGGCGTAAATCCACGCCCCAGCGCGATGTCGACATTATTCAGCGAAAGCATCGTCGAGGTGTAACCGCGGACGCTTGTGTTGTTGCTGGAGTGCCCATTGGCGGCAATATTCGTCGATTTGCTCAGCAGTGCGCCCACTTCGCTGCACTGCGTGCAGGCATCTTTGATGGCCTCGTAATCCTCGATGCGGAGAATCTTGCGCTTCTGATATTTGAGATACTCTTCAGCGGTGAAGATCACGCTCGACATGCGCGTCACGGTAAAGACGTCAGCTCCATAACCGGAGATCTTGGTGGTGACGTACCTCTTCGCGCCTTGCACAAGAGTAAGCACCATGATCACCGAGGCCACACCCATCACTACCCCGATCAGCGTCAGGATTGAGCGCAGTTTATTGCCCCATAACGACTGGAGCGCGAGTTTTATGGCCTCAATCAGCTTCATAATTCAACTACTTCGGTGCGCACTGCGCAGTTTCAAGTCGAGAAGTCAGCCTGTCCCGATCGTGCACCATCCGGGTGCCTCTTTCTCGAGCTTCCCAGGCTGTCCTATTAATGAATGCAGAGTTGCGAGGTGAAAAGTGGGGCCCCCGGCGACATCGGACACCGCCGGGGTGAAGGCCAAGGGCCGCCCCACCGGTCCGGAAGGTCACATGAGATTTGAGCTCGGTCCGGTATTTCATATTACGTTAGTCTGCGCCTCCAAGTTGCAGAGAGAGGAACGAGAACAGAATTCCTCCTGCGCATCCCCTGACCTTGATACGGCGGCGGACCCCGAACGGTTCCAAATACGTTGAACAGCTCCTGATCGATATCGGTGGGACGGGCAACTCGCCCAAAAGAGAGTCAATGGGCCATGATTCTGATCATCGCTCTGCCTGAGAACCCAAATGAAGGGCGCTGGAGATGGCCAGACGCGCTTGGAAACCCTGGCGGGATTCTGCGTCAAATCATGGCAAGGAAAAGGGATCGACTGAACAAGAAGCCGTGTGTCGGCTAAACTCGATCTCGCGGCATCTCTAAGGAGGCGAGGCCGGCGGCATGGGATTCGAGCCCTGCAGTTGTTGCACTGGCGCGCACTCGCGGCAGGCAGGCGGAGAGACGTTGAAGCCTTGATGTTTACCGACTCGTGCGCTACTTCCGAAAATGGTACGTGAGGCCGCCCGCGAATCCACCAGGATTCAGCGTGTGGTGCTCTCTGCTGACGGAACTATAAAAATCTGGGAAGCCATCGTAGGTATAGTCGCCCCGCGCCCAGATATGTTTCCACAACTTGTATTCGACGCCGCCTCCAAAAGCCCAGGTCGTGCGCGTGTCATGGGCATAAGTCGACGTCGGTTTGTGTGGGAAGCCCAGGCTGGCAAAGCCCAGCTCACCCTTCGCATAAGGTGCGAAGTTACGCCAGTGATGATAGGTGTACATGACTCCACCCTCACCCACGACATACTTATATTCGGCGGCGGTACTGTCGCCACCTGCGAGCATAGAATGACCTTCGGCGTTGACGCCCAGGCCATGCCAGAACTCGGCAGAAGCCCAGGCGGAGGGTCCAAACCTCGAAATATTGCCCCAGTCGCCTCGCCAGTAATCGATTCCACCGCCGATGCTCAAGTTGACGCGACTCCCCTGGGCGGCGGGTTGCACCTGAGCCACGCATGGCAGGGAAAAAGCCAAAGCCAAAATGAATACAAGAATCTTTGAACGCATTTAGGATCTCCAGACCAGGGCCACGTGTCTAACTAAGCCACCCGGGGTAATTGACAATCTCTCAAGCGAAACAACAACGTCGGCAAACATGGTCAGATATGGGAAGAAAGTCATTCAGCAACATCAACGACTCTTTGGACGCCGCACTGTTTCGATGACAAAAACGCAATGCTGGCGGATCGAAGGCCTTCGGTTCAATATGTACCGGCCTTCTTGGTTATCAACATTCAGCTCGCCGAAGCCAGCTGCGGAGTAGAACCCTCCGTTGGATAATTCAAGTTAGCGAATGAAATCTTATATTGTGGATCGTTACGCAAAGCCGACAAGATCGGATCCGTTAAGAAGCCGAAACTCCAGAGCGATCCCTCGCAGTAAGACTGCTTGAGCCAGTTCATCGAGTTGGCGCGATCATTCAACCCAAGCAAAACTAGAGCCAGAGGATACCCGCAATCCACCAACCTCCGTGAATCGGAATCCATAAAGCCATGCAGAAGTCTGTGTGATTCCCGAGTTTGACCACTCATTCCGTAGGAGTAGCCGAGCACGCCTTCAATCAAAATGCGGTGGGCGCCGTGGGTCGTCGTATTCGCCGCTAAGGTCTCGAGGCGGTCGATGCTTTGATCGTGATCTTCCAAGTTGACAATTGCAAGCGCTTCGACAGCATCGAGAACTGATCCGGAGTGACCGGTTGCCCGGCCCTGTGCGAGCATCTCGAGAGCCGAAGCTGACCTGCCGGCCAAATACTCGTTCCAGCAGCGAATGACGAGAATCGGTGCGCTCAGCGGATTCTGCGTTGAGGATTCGAGCAACAAATCAGAGGCTTCGTCCAGACGGCCTTCTGCGATGTGCAACAGGGCGCGTCCAACCACCGCCGGGCTGTAATCCGAGCGACGAATCAGCACGTCGTCGAAGGCGCGTCGCGCGCCCTGCCAGTCTCGTTCGGACGCCATCTTGATCCAGGCTCTCGAACAGAGCACCTCGACTGATTCTGCCTCAATCTCCAACGCCCGGCGCAAAGCGTCCTCGGCGGATGCCGCGCCAATTGGCGTGTTCAGATTATCCAGCAAGCCTCCTGCAACCAGCGCGCATGACAGCCCTGCGAAAGCTTTCGCGTTGCCCGGATCGAGATCGATGGCATCTCGAAACAGCCGGATCATCGCAGTGAAATTGGGAACCGAAAGAGTCTCCCACATATTTTGCGCAAGGGATGCCAACTCGCTTGACCGGCCCCTTCGCAGGCCGGGAGACCAATGAAAGTCATATACGTCGTGCTGCTCGATTGATTCGCGATTCGTCGAAGTGGAGTGAAGCAATATAGGCCGCGCGGGGCCGGGCAACACCGTTTCGCCGATATTGCCACGGTTCCTCAGCCAAATGTCCAGCTCGTCGGTATACGCAAAGATTGGCCCGCTGGCGCCACCGACGCGACGGACCGGTAAGCCATAGTCAGAGAACCATCGCTGAGCCGTTCGGGAGCTGCGACCAATATAACGCGCAATCGACTTCCAGGAGTCGAGTCGAGCCTGCGGAACGGTTGTGCCTGTTACTACCTCGGTCACCCATCGCCTCCAGCGAAACAAATCGGCTATGCCTAAGGCAGGATTCTAGAGGGTTATCTCTGAAGACGGGTACTTTTTCTGGGGCGCATGGATATTTTGGTAACTTGAAGTCGCCGCGAATTCTGTGTTTCCGTAGTGAGCACAAACATACAGAAAATTTGCGGGCCGGCAACTTTCACAGGGCTATAACAATCGCTCAAGGGCCGTTTTCTCAGGATCCAAGGTCTGAATGGCGTGTTTTGTCATCTTTTGACAGCCATTGAGATCTCCTTCGCATTCAATGAACTGAAGTCAAGGCTTACTTTTGTTTGTCGGGTTTCCACTCTCTGCATTGACACCAGGCGTGGCTGGCCGCAGGATAATTACAGATTGGGACAGTTGTCAGCGACCGGGCATCCGATAAGAATGCTAAGTCGCACGTGGCGAAGCCATGGGTCGAATCCAGTACTTGACACACAGCCCCGACCAGCATTCCCCAAAATGACCACCACTAACTCATAACAACGCAAGAATCTAACCTCATATCTAACTGTGTGAGTCGAGATGGGTAGTATTAGTTTGCAAAGCGCTGAAGCATTGATACGGAATGTTGCGCACTCTTTGCCCAACCAGCCGTTGGCCGAAATGGAGCGCAACTGGTACGCGGTGAGCACGCTTCCTCGAAACGAACGAGCAGTGGAGCGCTTCCTCGATGCGAACCAAATCGAGTCGTTTCTTCCGACTTGCGAAAGCATTCGGCAATGGAAAAACAGGCAGCGCGTGAAGATCGTCGAGGCATTATTCCCGACTTATGTTTTTGCGAAGATCCATAGGTCTGAGCAGGCATCGGTCCTTCGTTCTCCTGGCGTACGAAGGATTATCGGGAACCATAAAGGCCCCATTCCACTTCGCAGCGCAGAAGTTGAATTTTTGCGGTCCGGGATTTACAGGGAAAGAATTGAGCCTTTCAAGGATCTAGTAATTGGCCAAAGGGTTCGCATCGTTAGCGGCCCCCTGCGGAGTCTGGAAGGCACCCTTGTCCGCAAAAAGGGAGGCCTGCGCTTCGTTTTGAGTTTGGAGCTAATCAATCAAAACGCCGCGATTGAAGTCGCAGCCGAAGAGCTTGAACCTATTGCGGCTTGACTTCCTAAGATAATTAATTAGCAGTTGAATTTCATAGTCGGAATGCGCGTTGCCTTCCTTTGATAACAAAATCTCAATGTTAAAAGGGACTATTGAAAGCGAGTCGATGCCGCCCTGTGAGCACTCCCAAATCGACAATAGGAAAGGGTTCTAACTCGGTGCTGACTCCCAGAGCATCTGAAGTTCAAGGCAGAATTGTCCAGGCTGCCGCGGCGCTTTTTTCGCGCCAGGGCTTTCATGGGACGAGTACGCGTGAAATTGCCCGACTGGCCGACGTAAGTGAGGTAACAGTATTTCGTTACTTCGAGCACAAAGACGACATATTCTGGTCCGCACTCCAATCGAGCTTCAGCGCCATAAAGCCTCGGCTAAACTCGCTCGATCGCTCCTCAAAGCGAGAGACGCCAGAGACGATGCTGCCCGAAATTATAAGCATGCTGGTTGACATTGCGACTTACTCCCCAGAGCTAGTGAGGCTCGTTGCTGTGGCCCTACTCGAACTACGCGGACGGGCCGAGGAAATGTGTCGGGAAAACCTAACTCCCCTCTTCACCGCGATCTCCAGCTACTTATCTCGAAACATTGAGTCGGGGAAGATGCGGAACCTCAACCCCTCAATTGTTACTGCTGCCATCGCACTTACAGTAATCGCGCAACCAGAGATATCCCGCCTCATCGAAGGCAATCGGCTCTCTAATTTAGGTGGAAGAGAGGCGATCGATGAATATACAGCCTTCTGGCTTCATGTTCTTATACCGACGTCGGTTCAACTAAACGCGGTATCGAGCGATGACGTTCTGGGTTAATACTGCGCCCTTCTTCAACGAGCAGCTGAAAAGAAAACGTGATGAACACTTTCGGAATTGACGAATCTCAGCTCCTGATGAAACCGACCACTGAGAGCGCAGGCCGCAGCGGCGTGGAGCACGAAGTGTCCATCCGCAATCGGTTTGAAAGAATCTTGACGGGCATCGAAGTGATTGCGGACTGGTTTACGGTTGTGATTGCCGTGAATGCCGGTTACGCAGCGTACAGGCTCTTGGATCTTGGAAAGAGGATTCACTACAGCCCCATTGCCTTGCTCTATATTTCTTGCGCGGTGGCTGCCCTCTACGTGATCCTGCTCGATCGCGATGGCGCCTACCGCCCAGGAAATAGTCTGTTGCAAATCAAGGAAACGGAGCGATCTCTTCGAGTTTCAGTTCAGGCATTTCTGCTCATCCTTCCTGTGACGTTCTTCAGCAGCTATGTCTTCTCGCGATGGGTATTCCTCTTCGCCATGCTCTTCGTCCCCCTTCTTCAAATCCTCGAAAAGCAGATTCTGTTTGTTGCCGTGGGCGCACTGCGCGCGCGTGAAGTGGGCGTCCAAAGGGTGCTCGTGTATGGAGCGGGAGCGAGTGGGAGACGAGTCCTATCAGCTCTGCTGCGCTCTCCTAAACTCGGCTTGAAGCCAATCGCGCTTATCGACGATGACGTGGAGCTGGAGGGCCAGGAGGTCAGTGAATATGCGTACCGGCGCGGTCAATCAGTCAGGGTGATCGCGGGCCCCGTCACCAAGGACTTGCTTCAGCAATATCAATGCGGAATGCTTATCATCGCCATTCCAAGCCTTGAGCGCCAACGATTCGCAGGGGCCGTGAATGCAGCGCAGGCAGCCAAGGTGCGTCTCGCATATATCCCGGGACAAGCAATAGCCTCTGACTACTGGACTGAGTACGCGGACATCGACGGAATCCTCTTGAGTGTCTTCGGCCGTCCCGCAAACGAGTGGCAATATGACATGGCAAAGCGCCCCTTTGACTTACTGGCTGGGTTGCTCCTGCTTCTTCTATTCGCTCCGGTGTGGATCCTTGTAGCCTTATGTATCCTTTTGGATTCTGCGGGCCCAGTCCTTTTCCGTCAACAACGCGTCGGGAAAGATGGCAAACTCTTCACACTTTATAAGTTCCGGACGATGCGTCTCGACGCGCCGAAATACGCGAAATCTCCTACAGAATCAAGAGATCCCCGCATTACGAGGGTCGGACGCTTCCTGCGCCGCACAAGTCTTGATGAGCTAGCCCAGTTGATCAATGTCGTCAAAGGCAATATGTCGTTGGTGGGCCCACGACCTGAAATGCCCTTTATTGTTGAACAATATGGTGCTGCGCAGCGCCAACGACTGCGTGTGAAGCCGGGAATCACGGGTCTCTGGCAACTCAGCGCCGATCGCGCATTTCAGATCCACGAGAATATTCAATACGATCTCTATTACATTCGGCACCGCAGTTTCTTTATGGATTTTGCGATCTTGCTTCACACGGTCATCTTTGCCATGCACGGAGTCTAAGTCGGCCAGTCGGGCTCCGCATCGCAAATCTCCATAGCTTTAAAGATTAGTCAAGGGTGAGAACGGTTGTATCGCGAGGGTGACGGTCTAGTTATGAAGACAGCTCAGGTGACCAATAGTCTGTCAGGGCTCGTGACTGCTCAAATCCAAAGAGCTAACATGCTCGGAGTCGGAATCAGCGTGATTAATATGGACGACGCATTGGAATTAAGCGATCGTCAGATCCGCTCAGGAGAGCAGGGTTATATCTGCGTAACGGACGTGCATACTGTGATTGAGGCTCAATCAGATGAGTCTTTCCGACGCATTTTGAATAACTCTTTTATAACGACACCGGACGGCATGCCGTTGGTCTGGGTAGGCCAGTTGCAGGGCCATCGGCGGATAAGCCGGGTCTATGGCCCCGACTACCTGATAGAAATGTGTCGCGTTTCGCCTCGGCGGGGCTACCGCCATTTCTTCTTCGGTGGCGGGCCGGGAGTTGCCGGTCGCCTGGCCCGCAATCTAACCAAGAGATTTCCAGGACTGGAAGTGGTCGGGACCTACACTCCTCCGTTCCGGTCGTTAAGCTCCAGCGAAGAGAAGGAACTAGAGGGGATGGTGCAGCAGGCCAAACCGGATGTGTTCTGGGTTGGAATCGGCTCACCGAAGCAGGAACGATTCATGGCGCAATATTGCGGAAGGCTTCAGGTCAGCCTCATGGTTGGTGTCGGAGCCGCTTTTGATATTCACGCCGGCTTGGTGAAAGAGGCGCCACAATGGATGAAGAGCTTGGGGTTGCAATGGGTGCATCGTCTGATTCAGGAACCGGGACGTTTATGGAAGCGCTACGCGGTATGCGTACCCAGTTTCGTATGGGGAATCAGCCTCCAACTGTTGGGCGTCCGTAATGTGAATGTTGAGGTTTGATGTGGTGAAGACTCACGCACTTTAATCGATCAATAGTTCACTCTAAATCCATATAAACCGAATCATAACCAATTCTTCCATTGGTTCGGTGAAAACTAGCCGCAATGCCGCGTGCAGAACGGCTGCTTTACAAGGCCTAGCGGAAACTCCAGATAACGAGACTTTCAGAAGCGAAAGTCAGACTAAGTAGGCCGTTTCGAAAGTGACCTGCAATTGTAAGTCCGGAACGCTTTCTTCTAGACCGGCAAATGACTCGAGAGGCAAGATAAGTATCATGTCGTCTAGCATCACCTCCGCATCACGCTCATTGTTACCGAAGCAGGGTATGTCGGCGTTCAAAACAACGTCGAGCACTGAACTGGAGCTTCGGGACGTCGTTGTCATTCTTCGAAGACGCAAAGCCTTGGTTTTCGCGGCACTCGTCTTCGGCATTGTGCTCGCCTTAGTCTTTGTACTTCTCTCCCCGAAGCAATACAGTTCGACAGCGACCATCGAGATCAATAAGGAAAGTAGCAATGAATTGGGAATGGTCGATCTGTCTGGAATCACCTCGGGCCTCGGTGGAGACAACGAGATTAACATGGAGCTTCTAACTGAGCAGGCCGTAATCACGAGCGACAATACGGCTCTCAGCGTAATTCAACAGCTCAAACTCGATGCAAATCCGCCATACGCCATTCCCACCGCGACGGGTAGCGCCGAATCCGAATTGAGCCGAGAACGTGGAGTGCCGCTTGACAAAGCGCCACTTCAGCGCGATCGATTGCTTGCCATGTTCCGTGCCAGGTTACATGTGGGCCTCATCAAAGGGACACGGCTCATCAACATTACTTACACCGACCCCGACCCGTTCCGTGCAACTGCCGTCGCGAATGCCGTAGTCGACGCATACATGAACGAATATACGGAGGCCCGATATCAAGCTTCCTCCCGCGCCTCTTCGTGGTTGGCCAACCAGTTAGCCGATCTGAAAGACAGAGTGGCGGCGAGCCAGGCAAAAGCCGACGAGTTTCAGAGAGAGTCTGGCCTTACAGGGATGACCATAACTGCGGCGACCGAGAAACCCGGTGGAGCTGTAGCAGTGCCATCGTCCTCTGACAATGTGCCACTGGAGCGCCTCCTAGAACTCAATCGCGATCTCACAAACTCTGAGGTCTCGCGCATCGCGAAGGAAGCGATCTATCGTATGTCAGAAACCCAGGACCCCGACGTGGTCCTTGGCATCGGATCGAGTACGCTGGCAAGCGGTCTCGGACCCGATTCACCGCTTTCTCCAGGAAGTTCAGACCTCATCCTTCTGCAGCAGCTCAGGCAGCAGCAGGCGCAATTGAAAGTTCAGCTCGCAGCGTCCAACGCAAAATATGGAGCGAAGAATCCGGCCATGATCCAACTGCATGATGAGGATCAGGCGCTCAATACTCAGATTAGTGAAGAATTGGAACGAATTCGAACGCGAGCAAAAAACGACCTGAACTTGGCGACTTTGGCGGAAAAAGGCATTCAGCAGCAAGTCGCAACGCAGGAACAGGAAGTCAACAAGATTACAGCGAAAGCTGATCAGCTCGTGCTTCTCCAGGAGGAAGCATTATCGAGTCGCGAGATCTATCAGGATCTCTATACGAAACTGGAAGAAGCGAGTGTTACCGCCGGAATTAAGGCGTCAAACATTACACTTGTGAATCCGGCTCGGACGTCGGCGAAGCCCTCGTCTCCCAAGGGCAAAGTGGCAATTGCGCTGGGTGGCCTGCTGGGATTGGTCTTTGGTCTGCTTGGAGCGTTTTCATGGGACTATTTCGACGATTCCATCGCCAGCCCCGAACAAGTGGAGCAGATTACAGCAGTCCCCGTGATTGGAGCGATTCCAGACTTTACCCAGAAGCATAGCGTGATCAGCAAATATGGAAATGCCGCCAAAGTTTTGGACGCTACCAATACAAAGGAAAACTCCTGGCTCCTGCGAGCGCCTCGATCGCATGTCGCCGAATCGTATCGAACGCTACGAACTGCCCTGCTGATGAGCAGAGCCGAGAAGCCGCCGAAGGTCATTCTCATCATGAGCGGCTCTCCGGCAGAGGGCAAGTCTACCACCTGTCTTAACACGGCTGCCGCTTTCGCAGTGCAGGGAGACAAGGTGCTCTACCTCGATGCCGATCTACGGCGGGCACAGGCACACAATTCCTTCGGTTGCGCAAACGACGCAGGACTGAGTAACTGCCTTACGAGCGGCATGCCCTTTCAAAAGGCGCTAAAAACTTACCCAGGCATCGACTCGCTCTTCCTCTTACCGGCGGGACCGCACCCACCAAATCCCTCGGAGTTGATTGGATCGAGGCGCTTTCTAGACCTGTTAACCGAGCTGAAAGGCAGCTTCGATTACATCTTCATCGATAGCCCCCCGGTTCTGCTGGTCACGGACGCGCAATTGCTCTCCCCGCTCGTCGACGGGTACGTCCTTGTTCTTCGTGCAAATAAGACAACGAAGCGCGCTATGGAGAGGAGTTTGTCGCTGATGCAAACCCCCGGAGCCTCAGCTCTTGGGATCGTCGTCAATGCCTTGAATGCCAACTCGGCTTCCTACTCGGGCTACGGCTACTACGGCAAAGGGAGTGGTTACTATGTCGAAGACCAAATCTAATACTTCGCGGCAATTGACTTATCTCGGTGTATTGACGCCGCTGATCTGCGGCCTCATGCTGAATCCAAGTTTGAATGCTCAGCAGGCATCGCCCGTGATTTCAGGCCAGATAGACCAAGGTTCAGGAGCCGGAGTTCGTCGCACGTCGCTTCCTCCAACCTCGATTGGACTCCAGGCTGTGCCCGAAGATTTTGACAAACTGCTCTTGTCTCCGGGCTATTTATTGGATATGACAATCTATGATGTCCCGGAAATGTCCACGGAGTTACGCATCGATTCGAGCGGATTTGTCACAATCCCGCTTATCGGCGGCGTCCATATTGAGGGTCATACGCTTCCCGAAGCGCAGGCATTAATCGCCCAAGAGCTCATTTCGAAAGAGATCTTGAAGAATGCTCAGGTAACTCTAAATGTTTTACAGTTTGCCCCAAAGAATGTATCAGTCCTCGGGGAAGTTCAAAGCCCAGGACGAATTCAGCTGCTCGCTCCTGAGCCGCTCGGAGATGTTCTTGCGCTAGCCGGGGGCGAAACCATTGCAGCCGGCAATGACATTGAGATCCAGCGCACAGCGAGTAACGGCGAGCTGAAGACCGAACACGTGGCGTATAAGCAAGGCGGCAATTCTTCAACGCTGCGAAGCGTGGAGATAAAACCCGGAGATAGTGTCTTGGTCCATCGGGCAGGGATTATCTATGTGCTCGGAGCCGTAACTCGCCCCGGTGGTTATCTCATGGTCAATGGAGGGACTTTGAGCGTGGTACAGGCGGTATCGCTGGCTGGAGGCACAACCTTGCAAGCTTCAGATAAGTGGGCCGTCGTCGTTCGCCGTCAGGGAACGGGCTTTGTCCAGTTCAAGGTTCCACTTGCGAAAATAGAGTCTGGCAATGCTGCTCCAGTTGAACTTCAAGTCAATGATGCACTTTATATTCCAGTCAGCACGTGGAAGGCTGTGCTGGTTAACGGGTCGAATGTTCTCAGTGCCGCGACATCGGCCGCAATCTACCGCGCGCCATAGGTCGATCTAGATCGATTCGAACCATAAGAGCACATTTCCGGGCGAGGCGATGAAGTGAACGCTACTACGCAAAATCCTAACCTGATTAGAAGTCTGCGCTATTTGCTCTGTCGTCTCGCTGGGAGAATCGCAATGAAGAGCAGCGGGGCTATGTTCGGCCCAGGGCTCGATCCAATCGGCGCTCCCCACATTGCACAATATCCCGGCAGCGAGATCAGGCTAGGCGAAAACGTGAGACTCATCTCAAAGACTTTCGCCACGGCGCTTGGAATCAATCATTGCGTCGTCCTCAGGACGCTGTCATCAAACGCAAGGATCAGCATTGGAGATCGGGTCGGCATATCGGGAGGATCGATTTGCGCGGCGAAGTGCGTCGAGATTGGAGACGACACGATGCTCGGAGCAAATGTCACAATTGCGGACACAGATTTTCATTCGCTTTACTCGGCGTTTCGCGGAGGACATGAGCACGCCACCATCCAGACCGCTGAAGTACGAATCGGCAAAAGAGTCCTGATAGGGACAAATGCGATTGTGTTGAAGGGTGTGACAATCGGCGACAACTCGGTCGTTGGCGGGGGCAGCGTGGTTGTCAAGAGTGTTCCTGCAAATTGCATTGCCGCTGGAAATCCATGTCGTGTGATCCGCATGCTCACGGCTGAAGAGATGGGTGAGCGGGTTCTTGTTGGCGAGTGCGGATAGAGTCGCAGCATTCCCTCAATAATCACGTCGGCTCAATCGAAGTGACATTCCTATGAATCTTGGTATCGCTTCACCTGTGTCGCTACAGTTACTGAGCAATCTGGTCGACGATGGAATGCAACTGCCTCCTGGTTACTTGTTTGCCCCATCGGCAGACTGGATTCAGGAATTGATGAGGCGCGGCCATCACGTAACGGTATATACAACCGCACGGGAGATCGCTTCCCCCAAGACCTTTTTTGGTGACGGCATTACGATTCGTATTGCCCCTCAGCGAACCAATGGCGCCGGCCGAGATCTCTTCGCTTTTGAGCGGCGTCAATTACAGGAGATGATGGCCGAGGATCAATGTGACGTGATCCATGCCCACTGGACTTACCAGTTTGCTCTTGCATCGCTATCATCAGGAATTCCAACGCTGATTACAATTCATGATCTTCCTTGGAAAGTGCTCTGGAACTTTCGCGATTTCCATCGTGTAGCAAGGCTTTTTATGGCATATGAAGTGGCGATGCGTGGAACGCACTTCACGGCAGTTTCAGAGGATGCGGCGAACCACTACCGGCGATACTTTAATCCCCGCGCCAACATTACGGTGATTCCCAATGGGCTCCCCGACACGATCTTCGAACTGGGTTCCAAACCTCAGTTAGGTGCGAGGCCAGAGCCGGTGTTCGCAACGGTGCTTCAAGGCTGGTCCCGGCGCAAAAATGCCGAGGCTGCACTCATGGCATTTCAATTAACGCGGCGTCAGATTCCGAATGCCCGGCTCCTGATGTTTGGCCTCGGATACGAACGCGACGGCGAGGCGCATCGATGGGCTGTTCAGCATCGCCTTGAGGAAGGCGTCGGTTTCGTTGGTCTGCTCCCTTACGGAGAGCTGCTGAATCGAGTGAAAACGGATGTGGATGTCCTCGTTCATCCTTCGCGCGACGAATCTTTCTCAATCGCTGCGCTTGAAGCCATGGCGCTCCAAAAGCCCGTGATTGCAGGAATAAAGACAGATGGAATTCGAGAAGTGTTGGAATTCGGGCGATGTGGCGCTCTTGTTGATATCACAGATCCAGCCGCTATCTCCGCGGAAATGATTCGGCTCATAAAAGACAACGAATATAGCCGATCTCTCGCGGAGCGCGGGTTTGATCGAGCAAGCAAATTGTTTAGGCTTTCATCTGTCATAACGAAGTATGTGAGCGTTTATGAGCGCATACGCGAGGCAGAGCGCCTGAACTGCGATCTGTACGAAACGGCTCGCTGATTAGAACCTATGCCGGAAGTCAATCTGATTACTCAGAAATATGACTTCGGTTCCAGTCGCTCTGTAACTCCGGGAAATGACCTAAGGTGGTTCGCCTGAGATGAAGTCGGCCTTTGAAAAGGTATATTTCTTCGCGGCAGTCTGCGCGAACCTGTCTGTTTTTGCAGCGGTGCTAGGAGGGAACGCAGCCCAGAGCCCGGGTGGTGACTCATCTGCATTGTCGAGCGGCAATTCAGATCCTGTACTCCTCGCGTTAAACCTTGCATTTGGAATCGCAACCGTATTTCTCGCGTTTCCAAAGATCCCTCAAATTGTTTTTCTGCTTACTCGCATGAAGCTCCTGCTTGCTCTGTATATCCTAGTGGGTCTATCCCTCTTGTGGAGCACTGACAGAGCGGCCACATTTCGCAATGCGGCCTACCTTCTTGTCTATCTCATTGCAGCAGCATATCTGGCTCTGCGCTTTAACGGCGAGGAGATAATCAGTTTCCTTGGTACATGCATGACAATCCTGGCTCTTGCCAGTATTCCCGCGAATTTCATATTACCTCCGGACCCTTATCAGCCCGATAGCTGGAAAGGGGTCTTCTTACAAAAAAATGAGCTCGGAATCGCGATGACGATTGGAATCACGGCGCTAATCATGGCGAAGCGAAAATGGACCGTGATCCGGGCTGCTTCCCTCATTACATGTTCCAGCTTGCTGCTGCTATCCAAATCCATGACTTCGATTCTCGCTGCGGCAGTCGCGATCGCTGCGGTGACCTATCTACGTTTAAACCGCCACATCTCGATCCTGTTTCTCACAGCCGTCACGGGTGCAGCCTTTGCGCTGTCAATCGCTGCGCCTAATCTGCCTGATACGCTCTTTGACGCAACCGGAAGAAATGCAACATTCTCGGGACGGACAGCGATCTGGGGCTTGGTGGCCATGAAGATCGGTGAACGTCCCGCCCTCGGATATGGATACGGCGCATTCTGGTCTACCGAGGCGGATTCCATCAACGAATTCCTCAATGGCTTCAAACCAGGGCAAGCCCACAATGGCTACCTTGAGATCTGCCTTGATCTCGGAATCCTTGGACTCGTATTGTCCTGTCTTCTTGCAGCGGGAGGCATCAGGCGCGCACTTCGCTTGAATCGCGAATCGGGTATCAGGGGAGGCGATTGGATGCTCATCGTCACGGCACTCCTCCTCATTCATAATGTTGCCGAATCAGATCTGATGGTCGTTCATGTTATGTGGTTCATCTTCATGGTTTCCACGCTCTCTTGCTGGAAGGAAGAGTATGAGTTCAGGACATTCAATGTGGATGAGGCGCTGCCGGCAGAAGCGGACCTTGTTTCTGCGTGATGTTCCTTTTCCCATGTGCGATCTGAATTCGCTTTCCAAGGCGATGTAGATTAATTCGACAGGTCATATGCTCATTCATCGAGTTGCCGTACTTATCACGTCGTTCAATCGACGCGAGTCCACTTTAAAAACGCTTGCCTCGCTTTTTCACCAACAAAACCCGGATGATATCGAGGTTTCTGTCTTTCTCGTAAACGACGGATGTACGGATGGAACGGGCGAAGCAGTGCGGGCGGAGTTCCCAGGTGTCCGCATTCTACAGGGAGACGGGACGCTCTTTTGGAACGGAGGGATGCGCATGGCATTCGCCGCCGCGCTTCAAGAGTCATTTGATGCTTATCTATTCCTCAATGACGATACGATGCTTTACGAGAACGCTCTTAAGTGCCTCATCGATTGTGCCGAAACAAAGTCGAAGGCCAGTAATCCGGCGATTGTGGTGGGAAGCACAAGGTCGCCACTCACCGGCGAACACAGCTATGGCGGATTTTATCTGCGTGGGAAGGGCCTAGGAATCACGTTGAAGAAGGTGCCGCCCAGCCCGTCCGAGATTGTCGAATGTGACACCATGAACGGAAATTTCGTGCTCATTCCTCGCGACATTGTTGAGAAAGTAGGGAATTTGGATCAGCGTTTCCGTCACCAATTCGCGGATATCGACTACGGATTGCGCGCGAAGCAAGCCGGCTTTGCTGTCGTGATTGCTCCGGGCTATATTGCCGATTGTTCGTCCAACTCACCGGCCGGGACCTGGCGCGATCCCGGGCTCAGCTTGAGGCAAAGATGGAAGAATCTTATCTCGCCCAAAGGCGTGCCTCCGCGGGAGTGGTTCCTATTTACGCGTCGCCACTATGGTTGGAGATGGATATATTACTCGCTGTCTCCATACACAAAGACAATCGTTTCGTCTCTTTTCGGGTACAGAAATCATCAAGGCATTAATCGCCCTTCTTCTGCAAGATCGTGACAACGTAAGCCACTCGGGCTAACCACCGTGCAGACACAAAGCCAATCAATGAAGAATGGGTCAGTTACGATCGCAGCTTCCGCTATTACTGGAGTACGGTGGAACTACTTCGGCGGTATCAGCGCCAGCCTATGCTCCATTGCAATCGGAATTGTTCTAGCCCGCATTCTGGGTCCGAGGCCCTTTGGCCAGGTCATCATCGCAAGCACGATCTACGGGTTTCTCAACCTCTTCGTTGATGGCGGATTCAGCCAGGCGCTCATCCAAAGAAGTGCTCTGACCATCGAGGATATTCGAAAAACATTCACGTGCCAGACCGGCATCGGCATTTGCATGACCGGGATCGTGTACTTTCTGGCTCCGTGGATCGCGCGTCAATTTCGCGACCCAACCGCAGTACCAGTAGTTCAGGCAATGTCGATGATGATTGGAATCCAGTCCACCGGCCTTGTCTCTTCTGCACTGCTGCGCCGCGCAATGCGATTCAAGGCAATTCAATACGCCGCACTCGCAAGTTATCTCTTCGGTTACTTGGTAGTGGGTATCCCGCTTGCGATTCACGGTGCCGGGGTATGGAGCCTGGTATTAGCTTATCTCTCACAATGCCTTCTGAATTCCCTGCTCCTGCATGCCGCTGCGCGCCATTCTTTAACGCCGCTCTTTGCGTTTCCCGATCGATCCATCACGACATTTGGCGGCACTATCATTGCAAACAATGTCGTCAACTGGGGGCACGCGAACCTGGACAACATAGCCGCCTCACGGCTTGGGCCCGTCGCGTTGGGATTGTACGGACGAGGGTGTAACTTCGCATACCAGCCCGTAAACACGGTCGTCAACGGTTTGCAATCGGTCCTGCTTTCCTCCACCGCTAAGGTGCAGGAGAAGAGGGAGCTCATGCGCGAGCTTACTTTAACCCTGATAGCCGTCGTGTTCGGCGTGCTGGGTACAGCCTACGCGACTCTCGCGTTGATCCCAGACACGACGATAGTCGGTCTTTATGGAGATAAGTGGGTGGCAGTGATTCCCCTTATGATCCCATTTGCGATTACGATGCCCTTCTATGGAGTTCACTGTCTTCTCGGGCCCATCCTTTGTGGCATGGGGCGCCCCGAACTCGAATTCTGGCCGCAGGCAGCAAGTTGCGTTGTAGCGGCACTAGCTTTCTTTACGGCTGTGCACTTTTCGTTAGTATGCCTCGCGTGGGCATTGCTCTTCGTGGTCCTTGTGCGGTTCTTCCTAATTGCGGCATTCACTTTCAGACTGCTCGAAATACCCTGGCAAGGCGCAATTCTGCTTGTCGCCAGACGAATCGCATTTTCTGCGGTGTTCGGATTCGTCGCCTGGTGTGCCGATCAGCTTTTGCGCATGCTCCATGTAGAGCCGGTCCTGCGGCTGGGGATTCTCGTTGTAACTTGCCTTGCAATGCTGGGGTTGAGTATTTGGTTCGCGGGGAGGTTTCTCTTTGGCAGACGAGCAGTCCAATTCCTTCTGAATTATGCCCCACATCTGCCGGCGTCTTATGTCCGGCAGCTTCGCATGCAGGCCGGCGTGAGTGACGCGGCGCAGCTTATTGCCTCGTAGCTTGGCGGCTAGAAATACCGGTATAAGTCGAAACTCCTAGTACGTCAGATAACTCCATGATGAGATTTGTAGTTGCAAAACGGCAAGGTCGCCGTGGCGGAGGTCTTGGCAACGAGATACTACCATGGGCAAAGGGCTGGATCGCCAGTCAAGTTCTCGACGCGCATCTTATCGGGCCCTCGTGGGGACTTAATCAGCGTCGTTATGATCGCAACTTTGGAACGTCGCGACTCGATTTCTGTCTGGAGGACGCGCTTCTCCGTCTGCCGCATCACACGTTTTCGCATGCAGATTATCAAGCCACAGGCGAGATCGACTTCGGAATGGCTCTCGAAAAGTGGGCATCTGCCCGCGGTCTTAAAAGGGAGAAGGCCTATATTGTGAGCGTCGAGGGGATGTGGGGCGGCTACCCATCGATCCGAAATGCGCGTCCATTCCTCCGAGCCAAGCTCCTGAACAGCCGGGACGCGCTGCATAACATGCATCAGATTGCCACCGCCCTTGACCCCGGCAGACTATTTGTCGCGGTGCATATGCGTCTCGCCCGAGACGGATTCTCTACTCCTCAACCTGGGGAAGACGTGCGCGGCAAATTCAATGTCTTCGTTCCCGGTGATTGGTACCTGTGGGTGTGCGAATCGCTCAAGGCGGCGTTTGGCGATCAAATCCAGTTCCACTTTTTCACTGACCGGCGCGGGCCTGAATTCGCTGAAGCTGTGAGACGGTTTAATCCTGGTCAAATTGTGCAGCAGGGACTGACTGAGTGCAGCGATTTGTTACTTATGAGCAACGCAGACCTGCGTGTGTGCTCGGTGTCTTCCTACAGCCTCGCTGCGTGTTTTCTCTCAGAGGGCCCTTATCTTTGGTATGAACCTCAACTTACTCTAAACGAAGACCACTATAGCCTATGGGGTCCGAATGGCAAGCACCAGACCCCCACAGTCCACGCAGTAGCCGACATCCACAATGCGAATCATTCGAATGGCCGTCACGACTCTCCTCAGGAGTCCGCTGCGGCCTACATGGGCACAGCCATTAAAGTCGGCGCCCCGCTTCCAGATGGCCTTCTTCAGACTCTCCGACAGAGGCTCAACATCCGCGATCCGCGCACGAATCTCCTGGATTATGGATGCGTGCCCGTGGCCAAATGACTTTGAGTTCGATACTTGGTCATGCCATATCCGAGTCCCACAACGGATAGCTCTTTAAACACGATCTCCCCTATGCGAATTCTGATCATTCACAACCGGTATCAGCAATCGGGCGGCGAAGACGGCGTGGTCCTGGCGGAGGTTATGTTGCTCCGATCCAAAGGCCACGAAGTCGAAGTCATGGAGGAAAATAATGACTCGATTGTTCGCTGGACTGATGCAGTTAGGACCACGATCGATTGCGTGTACTCGATTTCCGCGGCACAGGACACTCGAAAGCGCATCAGCCAGTTTCGTCCGGATCTCGCCCATATCCACAACTTCTTTCCTCGGCTGTCGCCGTCGGTTCATTACGCGTGCCATCATGCCGGGATTCCAGTGGTGCAAACCTTGCACAATTACCGGCTATTGTGCCCCGGCGCGACTCTTTCGAGAGGCGGAAAGGTCTGCGAGGACTGCGTCGGAAAAGCGATACCATGGCCGTCGATTGCGCATGGATGTTATCGCAACAGCAAGCTTGCGAGTACCGCAGTCACCACCATGCTTTCAATTCATCGCGCGCTGGGGACTTGGACCCGCACCGTTGATTGCTTTATTGCTCCCACGGAGTTTGCGCGCCAGAAGTTCATCCAAGGGGGGGTGCCCGCAGATAAGATCGCAGTGAAACGGAACTTCGTCAGCCCCGATCCCGGCATTGGCGCCGGTACGGGCGATTACGCATTATTCGTGGGCAGATTGTCGGAGGAAAAGGGAATCGAAACTCTGCTCGCGGCTTGGAAGCGGCTATCGCCTGATGTGCGGCTCAAGATTGTTGGCGATGGTCCCATGGCGGAATCAGTCAGTCAGGCAGCCGCGACTATCGCGGGAGTCGAATGGCTCGGATCGCGAAGCAAAGTCGAAGTATCGCGGCTGATGGCCGATGCGGCGTTCCTCGTGGCACCCTCCATTTGTTATGAGACATTCGGCCTGGTCTTGATTGAGGCGCTCGCTGCTGGGCTTCCGGTATTTACGTCTCGGCTGGGCGCCATGGCCGAATTGATATCGGACGGACAGACAGGAAAGCTCTTCACCGCTGGAAACAGCGACGAGTTGGTCTCTGTTGTCAAATGGGCCCTATCCCGTCCGGACCAACTCAAGGCGATGCGGCGCAAAGCTCGCCTGGAATTCGAGATCAAATACACAGCAGAAGCCAGTTACTCGCAACTGGTGAGTATCTATGAAGCCCTCCGAAGCAGCCAGACAATTCTTGCAACGAGCTGAGCTATGAAGAAGAAACTGGCAGTCCTGGTCAATGTGATCGCGCCCTACCGCGTACCCATTCTCGCGTCACTCGCCGAGGAATTCGATACACTCGTCCTGCACGGGGGCAATGAGCCGAATCGAGAGTGGAAGGTAGATTTGCCGCCCGCGCTGAAAACGCAGAAAGTTTTCACCATTCAGATTCCGCTTCACAAAAAGATTGGTATCGATGGTGTCATAGACACAACATATTTGCACCTGAATCTGGGCCTCATGTGGTGGCTCATGCGCTTCAGGCCAAAGGTTATTCTTTCCAGCGAAATGGGCGTTCGAACCATGATCGCGCTGCTTTATGGAATGTTCGCGCGCGTTCCCGTGTGGGTATGGTGGGGAGGGACGATTCATTCAGAACGTAACATCTCCCAGGCTAGAAAGCTTTTGAGACGAATTCTTAAGCTACTTATCACGCGTTGGGTAAGCTATGGTGCGAGCACGACCGAGTACCTGGAGTCGATCGGAATCTCGCGAAAACGAATTCTGCAGATTCAGAATTGCGTGCCTCACGAGACCTTCATTTCAGCTCCCGCACAGCCTTCCGCGTGGTTCATGGCCAATCCGCGCCCAGTGATTTTGACTGTCGGGCAACTCGTCCAGCGGAAAGGCCTGGATAAGCTTATCGAAGCATGCGGGCGCCTTTCCGCAAGTGGAAGAGACTTCTCACTCGTCATCGTCGGGCAAGGTCCGGAACTAGAGAGCCTATACAAGTTAGCAAAAGAGAGGGGCGTCCGGGACTTTGCGATTCTACCCAATCAATCTCAGTCCACCCTGAGCGAGATTTATCGAAACTCCGATGTATTTGTATTTCCAACACTGGAAGATGTGTGGGGACTGGTGGTGAATGAAGCGCTGTGGGCCGGAACGCCGGTGCTGTGTTCAAAATATGCGGGCTGCGCCGCCGAATTGATTCCAGAAACGAACATCTTTGACCCGATGTCTCCAGAGAGCTTCGACAACGCACTCGCAAAGGTATTCAAACGAACAGTTTCTCCGCCGGACACGTCACGCCTGCGCACGTGGCAGGAAGTAGCAGCGATGATGCGAGGCTCTCTGGACGCTGGCACGCCTGCTCACACTGGTACTCTGTGAGCTGAATCGAAAGGGGGGGCGACTCCTTCGCCTCCCTGTTCCACAATTCCCTCAAAGCCTAGTTAGAATGCTGATCGCCGATCAATTCGTTGGCGGCTGAGATTTTGGCTGCCCAATATGCTCTTTCGGCGTCTTCTGCCTGCAGGTTGATGACTCCGCCGGTCAGGCATGGATTGGTGAAATCGTTTCCGCCTACCGAGTTGCCCGGGTCGAGCATATCGGGCGGATTGGCCCACACGTCAAAAACAGTGGGCGCGTCGTTTGTTCCGGGCCCCACCATTCCTCCCACGGTTCCTGTGATCGTATTGTTGTAGAACTGCGTACTGTTGTAATAGTTCCAAATCACGATTCCATTGGCGCCCCACGCGTACCAGTTGCCTGAGCTTGTCATCCCGCAAGAGACGATGCGATTCGCATCGGCGGTAATGTCGTGTCCAGCGGCAATTCCAACGCCTGTCCCCGCCGTCGCGACAACCTCGTTGTTTTCAAAGTGTACGAATGCGGTTGGCTCTGCGCCATTGGTCCCTGAGCCGTCGGTGATGAGTGCTGTGCCGGTGTAGTGTCCGTTGATGACAGGTGACGAGCTACCTTCCATATAGTTGTCATGCACAGTTATCGGATGCCCTTGTGAGCCTTGGCTGTTATAGATATTGATTACGTCTTCAGTTGAGCTTTGGCCAATCGTCTGCACGTCCTGATTCCATGCGATCTCGGCTCCCGCAGGCGCAGATACGTTATTGAAGATAACGAAGTGCCCGAGACTAGGCCGGCTCGCCAAAAAGCCTCCTTGTCCATCGCTCGCCCGATCTTCAAGATTGCTAGCCTTGTTATTCAAGATCTCCAGGGTCGAAGGCGTCCCACCAGCTAGCTGCACGCCAAAGCTGGCCCCGATGATCGTGCAATTCTTCACGACCAGTGAAGCGACTGTCCTTGCGTTTACAAAAGCGCCGCGCTGCGATCCGGCGATTCCAGGATCTAGCGCTGTCCCCGTCACATTCTCAATCGTCACATTCGCGCCGGTACTCACGCCGCTGAGGTCGATCAGTGTGCCCGGCCCCGAGAGCGTTGAGTCCTGCAGGATGACAGGCTGATCTGTGCGGATCTTGACTGCCGGCGTGCTGGGGTCGGTGCTGTTCCAGTTGCCCGAGTAAGTGCCTCCACTTGTGATCTCAATCGGACCCGCAGGCTGCTGTGCTGTGACCACCACATTCGCAGTCGACGATGTAGAGCCGCAAGTGACCGACACCTGGGCCGTTCCTGACTGTGAAGCTTGAAATTGGCCGTTTCCGAGACTGCTCAAGATTGACGGTTGAGACGACTGCCATGCGCATTCTTCACCGGCGGCCTCTCCCGCGACCGTGAACTGCATGCTCTGCCAGACCTGAAGGCTTGCCGACGAAGGCGCCACGGAAACTTGAGAGGGCGTCGATTTCGCCTGAGTCCCAGCCAAGCTCGCTGACCCCCCGCATCCTTCCATCAGAACAACCGATGGAATCATTGCGAAGAAAGTAAGCGCGGCGATCAAGCGGCTTGTGCGGAAAGCGATTGGTGAAGACTTCTGTTGCTGATCGACCCGGTGCTCCGGATGTCCAGACTCATTTGTGGGGTAAGACGCGCTCTTAGGCATGGATGACCTTTCGTTGCCAGGAGCGATCTCTGCGTTCTTCGTGTCTGGACCCTGCGTGTGGAATCCGCCGCTTGCTGGATTTCCACTGTGTTTGCCGGGTAGTCGACCAATTAATGAAGTTCGTTTCGCGCTCGCCAAGGCAGTTAACTATTCACTGTGTAGATATCGGCCCAGCTACTGAATTTCTTCGCTTTGCTGCAAGGAATTTATGTCTCAATCCTAGGCGGGCATCGTCTGTAAGTGAATAAAAATGCGATAGTTAGCACATCTCACCTGTAACTCAAAGGCGCAACTTCGTAATTCACCGTTCGGGTCAGAATTACTTACCGGTGCGAGTTACTTACTTAACCGGTTACCAGCATTGCGCGGTCCCTACAACTTTGGTCGCAGATAGCCGGATGCCACCGGTGCTCGAGAGAGGTTCTCATCGAATTCAGCGTGGGATGTCGCGCAACTGGACGTTGCCGACGCAGACGGGCGAGAGTAAATCTGCTGCGGACCAAACACGCAGAGGGCTTTCATCGAGGGAAAAGGCGGGCTAGCGCTCGCCTGCCGTGACACCTATTCCACGCGGAATGGCTCCAATGGTTGATCCAACCGGAGGCTACGCGTTGGTCGTCGTTTGAGGCGCTTGCGACCCTCGGGCCAAAGCACGACGCCGGATGAGCAGAAAAAAGACCGGAACGAGAATCAATACATGAATCGTCGACGTGATCATTCCCCCGACAATAGGAGCCGCGATCGGCTTCATTACATCGGAGCCAATCCCGGTTTCCCAGAGGATGGGCGCAAGGCTAAGGATGACCGCCGTGACTGTCATCAGTTTTGGCCGCAGTCGCTGCACCGCGCCCTCAATGACGGCCTGCTCCAGGCTGGCCTCGGTCATCGGCACGCCAATCGCAAGATGGCGCTCAAAGGCCTCATGCAGATAGACAACCATCACCACGCCGGTTTCGACGGCGATTCCAAAAAGCGCGATATATCCCACCCACACCGCGACGCTGAAGTTATAGCCGAGCGCCCACTGCAGCAGCAGGCCTCCTGACATGGCATAGAGAGTCGGAAAAATCAGCACTGCCGCCTCTGTCGCCGACTTGAAGACCAGATAGAGCAGCATGAAAATGATGAAGAAGACGATGGGCAAAATGATCGTCATTCGCTGTTTGGCGCGCAGTTCAAACTCATACTCTCCAGCCCAGCGCCACGTGTAGCCCGGCGGAAGCGCAAGGTTCTTCTGCAATCTCTGGTTGGCGCTGTTCACATAGCCGCCGTAGTCGTTTGTCTTCAGATTCAGATAGACATACCCAGTCAAAGAGCCGTCTTCATCGCGAATCATCGCTGGACCTCGCGAAAAGTAAACGCGCGCTACTTGGCTCACTGGAATCTGCTGGCCTGTAGCCGTAGGAATCAGAGCTCGTCCGATGTCTTCAGGATGATCGCGAAAGTCCCGTTGATAGCGAACCGCGATGGGAAAGCGTTCGCGGCCTTCCACATTTTCTGCGATGTCGGCGCCGCCGATTTCTGAAGTGATAACTCGCTGCACATCGGCCACGGTCAGGCCGTAGCGCGCAGCCTCGGGCCGGTTAACCTCGATGTTGAGATAGAAGCCCTGCGAGACGCGCTCGGCAAAGACCGCGCTGGTTTCCGGCATGTCAGAGAGGATCTGTTGCATCCTCGCTCCGATGTCTTCTATCTGCGTGAGATCTTTCCCTTGAATCTTGATTCCGATTGCGGTCTTGATACCGGTCAACTCCATGTCGAGCCTGTTCTCGACTGGCATGGTCCAGGTGTTGGTGAGCCCTGGGAACTGCAGCTTCTCATCCATCTGCTGGATCAATTTTTCATACGTCATGCCGGGGCGCCATTGTTCTCGCGGCTTGAGCATGATGGTCGTGTCGTACATATCCAGGGGCGCATTGTCCGTTGCGCTGTCTGAGCGACCCACCGTGCCAAAAACCGTTGCTACCTCAGGAAAGGAATGGATGATGCGGTCCTGTTCCTGCATGAGAGAGACCGCTTGCGTGATGGAGATGCCAGGCAGCGCGCTCGGCATATAAAGCGCGGAGCCCTCATAGAGCGCGGGCATGAACTGGCTGCCAAGCCGAAAGTAAAGCGGAATCGTTGCAGCCAAAAAGATCAGATTGAGCGCGATGACCAACTTCCAGTGCCGCAGGCTCCAGCGCAGTACCGGCAGATACATCGCCTGGGTAATGCGTGCGGCCGGGTTCTTCGATTCGGGGCGAAGTTTTCCGCGCAGACACAACGGCATGAGCGCGGGCACGAGCGTGATGGAGAGCAGCGAGGCGCCAATGAGCGCCAGTGTTTTGGTCCACGCCAGAGGCCGGAACATGCGGCCCTCCTGCGCCTCCAACAGGAACACAGGAAGAAAAGAAACAACAATGATAATGAGCGAGTAGAAGAGCGCCGGCCCAACTTGCTGTGCCGCGCCCACGAGGATGCGCCGTCGCTCCTGTTCGGTTGGCGCCTCCGATCTTTCAGCGAGATGGCGGTACCCGTTCTCAACCATCACGATGGCAGCATCGATGAGGACACCGATTGCAAGAGCCAGCCCGCCTAGCGACATCACATTTGATGTGACGCCAAGAAAGTACATGGGAATAAAGGCGGCCAGCACCGCGATGGGTACGGTGAGGATCGGAACCAGCGCCGAGCGGAAATGAAACAAAAATGCGATCGAGACGAAACTAACAATGATCGCTTCAATAAGTAGGTCGCGCTTCAGGGTGTGGATCGACTGATTGATCAGCCACGAGCGGTCATAGCCCGTGACCACCTCCACTCCGGCAGGCAGCGACGGCCCAATCTCTTTGAATCGAGCCTTGACCCCATCGATGACGTTCAGCGCGTTCTCGCCATAGCGCATCACCACGATCCCGCCCACAGTTTCGCCTTGGCCTTGCCAGTCTGCAGCGCCGCGCCGAATGTCGGGCCCGAATGAGACGGTTCCCAAGTCGCGCACCAGCACCGGCGTTCCATTCTTGGTTGCGACCGGCACATTCTCCAGATCCGACAAGGACTTCAAATAGCCGAGGCCGCGAATCATGTACTCGGCGCCGCTCATCTCCAGCACGTCACCGCCGGTTTCATTGGTGCTCTGCCTCACGCGATCGATTACGGTCGATGCGGCAATGCCGTAAGAGAAAAGTTTTTTGGGGTCGAGATTCACTTGGTATTGGCGCACAAATCCGCCGATGCTGGCCACCTCCGCCACGCCGGGCACGGTTTCAAGCTGATAGCGCAGATACCAGTCTTGCAGCGCGCGCAGGTCCGCGAGGCTGTGGGTGTGGCTGCGATCAACAAGCGCATACTCATAGACCCATCCGGCGCCCGTCGCATCCGGCCCAATCGCCGGATGAACATCGGCAGGCAAGCGGCCGGCGATCTGCTGCAAATACTCCGTCACCCGCGACCGCGCCCAATAGATGTTGGTTCCGTCCTGAAAGACGACAAAGACGTAGGAGTCTCCCAGCATCGTTTGCGCGCGCACGCTTTTCACATGGGGTGCGGAGAGCAGTGCCGTAACAATTGGATATGTAACCTGGTCCTCGATCACGCTTGGCGGCTCGCCCGCCCACCCCGTGTGAATGATGACCTGTACATCGCTGATGTCTGGCAGCGCGTCGAGCGGAACATGCTGCATGCACCATGCGCCTGCGACGACCAGCAAAATAGCTCCTGTGAATACAAGGAATGGGTTGCGTGCGCACCAGGCGATTGTTCGCGAGATCATCACATCCCCCCCGTGGCGCTGACGCTCATCTTCTTTATGGCAACGGTCTGCCCGCTGCGCTGCACCGTGACCGTAGCAGCCCACGTGCCGCCCGAATCCAATTGCACGCTGCCTGCATATTGTCCGCTGCCTTTGTCGGCCAACGTCGCTTGAGCGTGCGCCGCGGCCATCCCCATCGCGGGCATGGCCGGCATGAAGAAGGAAACGGCAACTTGCGCCCCCGCAAGCGGTTTTCCATCAGGCCCGGTAAGCCCGACGCGCACCGAGTTCGCGCCTTTCCGCGGTGGAGAGGGATCGGTGTCGAAAGCAATCTGAATATTCTCCGCAGATGCACTGCCGGCTGCCGGGCCTTGCCCCGCTCCGGACGGCTGAATGTTCTGGGAGGCTCCTCCAGAACTCGCTTGCAGTTGCGCTTCAGAGTCCAACAAGAAGTTGGCCGAACTTACAACCCGTTCGCCTGCCTTCAGGCCGTTGAGCACAATCACGGAGTCGTCCAGTGCGATGCCGGTCTCGATCACTCGGGGCTCGAGATTGCCCTGTCCATGATCGACATAGGCGATCGTCCGTGTGCCGGTCTGCAATACGGCCGACGCCGGAACGACCAGCTGCCGCCCGAGCGGAACATCGATATCGACATTCACATACATCCCCGGCTTCAGCGCCACGCCGGGATTCGCCAGCACCAGACGGACCCGCACCGTGCGCGTAGCTTCATCCACCTGGGGCAAGATCTGATCGACGCGACCGTTGAAGTTGCGCCCTGGATAAGCATCAACCGTGACCTGCCCGCGATCCCCAGGTTTTAGGCGGCCGACATCGCTTTGAGAGACATTTGCATAAACCCAAACGGTGGAGAGATCGGCGATCGTGTAGAGCTTCATCTCCGGCTGCACATATGCGTTGGGCAGCGCGTTGCGCTCGGTGATGTAGCCCGAGACCGGCGACTCGATAGCGATTTCGCGTTGAACTTTGCCACTCTGTTCGAGGTTGGCGATCTCTTCCGCGGGAATGCTGAACTGGCGTAGACGGTCTGCGGCGGCCTGCATCAGCCAATTGCCATCTTGCGTGGCCGCCCCATGCTGGTCCTGAGAAAATGCCTTTTGGTTCTGCCGCGCCAGCAAATACTCCTGCTCACTACTGACGATATCGGGACTGTAGATCGTAAAGAGTCGTTGCCCTTTCCGTACGTACTGGTAGGTTGCATTGGCACTGACGTTTTGAATCCAACCGGCGAACCGGGTTTGCACATACGAGATGCGTTGCTCGTTGATCTCCACGTTGCCGGGAACGTGCAGAGTATCGTTTACGTTCTTCAACTCAACCGCGGACGTGGTGACTCCAATTTCCTGCATGCGCTGCGGAGACAACTGGATCGGAGTAAGCGCAGGCTCGGAGTCCTGCTTTGCCGAGCTGGCTGAGGATACGGTTGCCGGGTCCTTCTCCGGCCCACGCGCGACAACGGGGTCCTGCGACGCTGTTTCCATCACCGGAAGATGACCCCGCATAACGACAAACAGCAAGGCCGCCGCGAGCAACACACACACTGAGACGGCCGCAGCCAGAGCTAATTGATAGGTTCGTGTCTTCACGGTTTCACCTCCAAGGCAGGCGTTTGCAATTGATCGAGTGAGGCCCCTGTGGCCAGTTCCAGATCGGCCAGGTGCGTGTCAAAATCGGCAACCGCTTGCAACCGCTCCAGGTCAATGTCGATGACGGTCATCTGGCTGTCGAGCAAATCGAGCAGGTCTGTTTTGCCGTTCTGATAGGCAATGATGCTCGACTGCAGAGTCGCTTCGGCTTGCGGGCGAAGTTGTTCCTGATACATGAGCGCGAGTTTCTGCGCTGACTGTGTCTCGACAAGCGCTTCCTCGATTTGTCCGAATGCCGCATTGCGCATGGCTGCCAGTTCAGCATCCTGCTCGGTCACTCGTGCCGTCGCTTCCGCAATTTCCGCGTCGTGCTTGCGATGGTTGAGCCACGGCAGATTCATCGTTCCCTCGAGCATGTAGTCGTTGCGCATGTTCGTTCCCGACGGCATCAGCATGTAGCCTGCCGATACGGTGAAATCAGGCACGTAGGCCGTCTTTGCCAACGTTTGTTCTCTGTGGCTGCGCTCTGCGGCAACCTGGGCCGCGGCCAGATCGGGCCGTGATTCGAGCGCCAGTTCCTGCAGCTTCTGAATTGGCGCAAGTGCATTCTGCACGGGATGTTCGCCCTGCACGCGCAGCGGAGCGCCAGGATCGCGGCCCAGCAGTGTGTTGAGGCGGGCGCGCGCCAGATCGGCGTCTTGATCCACACGAATCATCTGTTCGGCCACTCGGGTGAGGGCGACCTGTGCCTTCAAAATGTCCTGCTGCGGCACCTGGCCGACGGTGTATTTGATACGTGCCGCTTCAATCGCCTGCCGGGCGATGCTCACATGCTGATCGTGAATCTGCATCTCATCGTCCGCACGCAACAAGTCGTTGAAGGCCTTGCGCGCGCGCACTTGCACTTCCAGGCGTGCCTGATCGAGTTCAGCTTTTGCTTCTGCAACGTCAGACTCCGCCACGCTTGTGCGCAGCGCGCGTTTGCCGCGCCCCGGCAGATTCTCAGTGATGCTGAACATATTTTGAGCAGCGTTATAGTTCCACGGTTGCTGCAGCGGGATACCCCATCCGCGGTACATCACCATCGGATCGTCGAGTGCTCCCGCAGCAGGAACATGGGCCTGTGCGATGGCGACACGGCGAACCGCAACCTCAATGTCCGGATTTGCAGCGAGAGCGATCCGCTCGACGTCGTCAAGAGTCAGAGCCGGTCCAGCCGTCTCAGCCATGGGGTGGTCCTGTAGCAGCGCAGCAAAGCCAGCCAGGCTTTCGCTGTTCGCCGGCGTCTGCGCAACACAGCGATCCGCGGCCATAGCGGCAACAAAAATCACAAATGAAGCGACAACAGCTCTCATGCTCCCTCCAAGGAACGTAGGAATCAGAGCCTGGACGCGAGATCAATCTGCGCATGAATGCACAGAGACACACGCCGGCTCAGTTCAGCCTGCGAAGGAAGGAGTTCTAGATTCGAAGAGTGAAGGCGCCGCCCGATGAGGACTTCGGCGGGGGCGTTTCATGAGGCGTCAATCTGCGAACGCCTAAAGGTGTCAACGCCTGAAGACTGGGAAGGCTGGGTGCTGTCGCCGCAACTTGCGCTTGCTTCGGGGCGAAGAGTGGCACGGGTGCGATGACAGCACTCTGCTCGCGTGCCTGGCAGCAGGAGCCGGTCGCAGCCATCGCAACCGGGTCGCAATCCTTGGCCATTTCGCTGCAACAGCCATGGCGCGGCGTCGGTTGCAGATTAAGCAAACAGGCAAACGCCGGCATCGCGGTCCAGAGAACCGCTGCTGCCAGCGTAAGAACTGCGCCTTGTCTGCCCAATCGCATGGTGCGAAAACTCCAATCTCAACTACAAGAATTGACCATCGAGTGTTTTTAGACAGTGATTTGAATCACAATCGTCAACAAGATTGCCGGCCCGTATCTGCTTTCATATCCCGTCAAAGAGTCTCCCGACTGCAACTAGAGTCTCACCGTCGGAAGAACAGCGCAACCTCGTAGCTCCACGATGATCTTCCAGGGTTACGGCCAATCCATTTCTTATCAGTTGCTTAAGCAAATCAAAGTGCGTTTTGACGGTCGATGGCCCATCTCTCAACACGGCTCGATGACTCTCACTCCGCCTTCCCGGCCCAAAATTCTCACAATATGGTGTGATTCAAATCACTGCAAAGAACTCGGACTTAATTTGTCGTATATTAACTAAGACTGAATTGGTCGTAATTCTAAGATGTTGGCGGGACCTGACAAACTCAGTCGCTACACCCAATATTCCAAAGGAATTCGAATTGAGCACCTGGAAACTCATCTTCCGCCTTGCATGCCTGTCGATCTTCTCACTTGCCTTTCTGCTTCCTCTCCCCCTGCGTGCCGGCGTCGCCGGAAGCATCTCCGGAACCGTGACAGATTCGACCGGCAGTTTCATTCCCAGAGCCGGTGTTCTCCTCACCGAAATCGATACAGGTCTCTCTTACCATGCGCGCACTGACGGGCATGGCTATTTTGCCTTTCCGGTCTTGCCGGTTGGTCATTATGAACTGGAAGTGCAAGCCGCCGGCTTCAACAGCTACAAGCGTAATGATATTGTGCTCGACACGAATGCGGCCCTCACGCTCGATGCGCAGCTGCAAGTTGGCAGCGTGAGCGAGACCGTGAGCGTCAGCGATAATGCGCTGCACGTTGAAACGGTCAGCACGCAGATGGGTGAAGTGATCACTGGCCGCCAGATGAACACGGTTCCGCTCAATGGTCGCAGCTTCACCGATCTTCTTTCTCTGCAAGCCGGGGTTGCTCCAGCGACATCCATTACATCCGCGACCGTGCAGGACGTGGGAGCAACCGTCCTTGATCCTTCAGGAACGCAAAATCCCGGAACGATCTCAGTCAACGGGCAACGAGAATTCGCCAACTACTTCAGCGTGAACGGAAGCGACGTGGAAGAAGACGTCAATGCCGGCACCGCTATCATTCCCAATCTTGACGCAATTGCGGAGTTTCGTATCGTCACGAGCAGCTTCGACGCCGAATACGGTGAATTCTCGGGGGGCCAGATCAGCGTCATCACCAAATCTGGAAATAACCAGTTCCATGGCGGCGTATTCAATTTCCTTCGCAACACCAGCCTCGACGCTCGCAATTACTTTTCGCCGACGCGTGGCGTATTCAGACAGAACCAGTTTGGCGGCACGGTCGGCGGACCGATTCGCCGCGATAAGATCTTCTTCTTTGCGGATTATCAAGGCACACGCCAAACGCAGGGAATCGATACAGGCGAGATCAGTGTGCCCTCAAACGCTGACCGAACGGGAGATCTTTCCGATTTTGTCGACAGCCACGGCAATAGCCTGCTGACCGGAACAGTCGGCGGTCCTTATTTCGCAAGTCTACTTAGCCAGAAGCTGGGCTACACTGTGCACGCCGGTGAGCCCTACTACGTCTCTGGATGCACGCAAGCAAATGCGCAGGCCGGGCAATGCGTCTTCTATGGCGATACGGGTCCTGTCATTCCTCAAAGCGCCTGGTCGACACCGGCACAGAACATGCTCCAATACATTCCCGCGCCCAACAATGCTGACGGCTTTGCCACGTCTGCGTATAACCAGACTGTTCGCGATGACAAAGCGGGTGTGCGCATCGATGCGAATACCCGTTGGGGTTTGTTGTCCGCCTACTACTTCATCGACGACTTCAATCTCGATAATCCTTATCCGGTCGCGCAAAGCGGAGCCAGCGTTCCGGGCTTCGATGCTCTCACCACGGGCCGCGCTCAACTTCTCTCTCTCGGCGATACAAAGGCCATCAGTCCCACGGCTGTGAATGAATTCCACCTCAGCTACCTGCGCGACTTCACTAATCTGGGTCAGCCGGTGGGCGGACGCAATGTGAGCCTGGCGTCGCAGGGCTTCCAGAACGCAGATGGCAGTCCCAGCATCGTCGCACTCGATCCCAAGGGACAGAGCGTCGAAAACCTTAACTTCAATGGCTATTCCACTGGCGCCGCTGCAAATCAGCTCATTCAAGCGAACAATACCTATCAGACCTCTGACAGTTTTTCTAAGGTCTTAGGCAATCACACGATGAAGTTCGGCGCTGAATTTCACGCGGATCAAGTGAACGCTTCTCCCATTGCCCAGTTCAACGGCAACTTCGTCTTCTCTGGAACCGAAACCGGCGTCGACTTCGCGGACTTCCTCATTGGTGTGCCAAGTCAGTTCAACCAGAGCCAGCTCAATCCCTTTTACGCCCGCAACAAATATGCAGGCCTCTTCGCTCAGGACAGTTGGCGCGCCCGCTCCAACCTGACTCTCAACTATGGGGTTCGGTGGGACCGCATCGCTCCCTGGAGCGAAAAATACAACCAGATCTCAACTTTCGTGCCAGGAGCTCAGTCTGTCGTCTTTCCTGGCGCGCCTCCAGGCATTCTTTATCCGGGCGACCCGGGCGTGCCTAACACCCTCGCCCCCATCGGCAATTTGAGCTTTGCGCCGCGCCTGGGCGTCGCCTGGTCCCCGCAAGCGAAGTCCGGCGGCTTTGTCGGGAAAGTTCTCGGTACGCCGGGGACAACCAGCGTTCGCGCCAGTTTCGGCAACTTCTACACGGCGATCGATGCGCTCTCCATCGGCGTTCTTGCGGCAAACGCGCCCTACGGAACCACCTACACCAGCCCCGAAGAGCCGCTCTTCGCAACGCCGTTTGTTTCAGCGTCTGACGGAACCAACTTCGGCCAGCCATTTCCTTACACCTTTGCGCCGCTCAATTCATCCCGGAGCCATCCCGACGCGAGCATCGACTGGAGTACATACGAACCGATCAGCGGCATCCCCGGATATGACACGCACAACCGCACGCCCTACACCGAGGAGTGGATGGTTTCGCTCGAGCGGCAGGGTGGTCCGAACACCGTCTTCAGTGCGAGCTATGTTGGAACTTCCAGCCATCGCCAGCGTGTGCTCATCGAGCCCAATGCGGGTAACCCGGCACTTTGCCTGAGTCTCAGCCTGCCCAGCGAAGTGCAGCCGGGAACCGTGACATGTGGTCCGGCAGGCGAAGACACAGTCTACTATCCAATCGGCGGCGGACAGGTGAACGGCACGCGTGGGCCGCTGGGGTCGAACTTCGGCAGCAACGCGCTGCAATCGACAATAGGCGCAGCCAACTACAACGCTCTCGAACTCAGCGTCCGCCACACCAGCGGTCGTCTTGAATTTTCAGCGGCCTATACCTACGGCAAGTCCCTGGATCAGTCGTCGAATATCGGCGAAGAGGTCAATCCTTTCAACCCCGCGCTCAGCTACGCACTCTCTTCCTTCGATGTGAAGCAGAACGTCGTCGCCAGCTATGAATATCAGCTGCCATTCGACCAACTCTTTCGCCCCGGCCGGCTAACCCGTGGCTGGTCGCTATCGGGCATCTCCCATTTTGCTAGCGGCTTTCCCATCACCATGATCAACAACGGCGACAACTCATTGATTGGCACCAATCCCAACGGGATCAATAACAGCAGCATCGACGAGCCCGATTACTCCCGTGGCAGTCTGCATCTTTCCAGAGACCCGCGGGCCAACGGCAACAACTACTTCGACGCCGCGGCCTTTACCATGAACGCGCTTGGCACGCCCGGCACCGCCAAACGCCGTTTCTTCCATGGCCCTGGCGCGGATAACTTCGATATGGCTCTTGCCAAAAACCTGCCGCTCACTGAAAAGATGTCGCTACTCTTTCGCATTGAAGCATTCAATGTCTTCAATCACACCCAGTTCGACGGCCCGTCCTCTGTCGACGGAGATATCGGCAGTTCCACGTTCGGCAACGTCATCAGCGCCGCGTCGCCGCGGATTTTACAAGGCGCACTGAAGTTCAACTTCTAAACGTTGTCAGAAAAATACCTCATCGGATTGTCTTGAGATGCACTTGGAGAAATGCGGGCTCTTCGCGGACATTCAAGCCAAAATAGAAAAGACCGCTCATGGCGGCCCTTTCTAAGCTCTTTATTTTGTTGAGCAGATTTGGTTGCGGGGGCTGGATTTGAACCAGCGACCTTTGGGTTATGAGCCCAACGAGCTACCGGGCTGCTCCACCCCGCAATACCAGTTTAACAACACCCGGTGGAGGGGTCAACGTCGCGCGATCTCTGCCACCCGATCCGGTACACTGCCTTCAATCCCAAATCGCCACGAGGAACCGCGCGGATGTCCGAGCTCTATGTAATTGTGCTGGCCGTAATTGTCGTCGTGCTCCTGTCCGTGGCCATCTATCGCAGCGCGACCGTCAAAACCAAGGCCGACTACCTGGTCGCCGGCCGATCGCTCCCTGCTTTTGTCCTCGTGCTCACCCTGCTCACTTCGTGGATCGGCGCCGGATCCCTCTTTGCCGGCGCTGAGAATGCATACAAGAACGGATTTGCCGCGCTCTGGCAGGCCGCCGGAGGCTGGCTCGGCCTCTTGCTCATCTACTTCATTGCGCCCCGCGCCCGAAAATTCGCTCAGTTCACCTTGCCCGACCTGCTCGAAGCCCGCTACAACCAAACCGCCCGCGTCCTCGGCACCTTTGCCATCCTCTTCGCCTACGTTGGAATCACCAGCTATCAATTCAAGGGCGGCGGCAACGTGCTCCACCTCATCTTTCCCGACTACGTCACGCCCGAGCTCGGCACCTACATCATCGCCGTCTTCGTCATCGTCACCACCGCGCTCGCCGGCATGTCCTCCGTCGCTTACATGGATGTGGCCATCGGCTCGCTCGTCACCGTCATCTGCATCATCGCCACGCCCTGGCTTTTCTTCAAAGCCGGCGGTTGGACCGGCCTTCATGCCGCACTCCCTCCTACTCACTTTCAAATCCTCGGCAACCTCACTTTCACGCGCGCCATGGAATTCCTCGTTCCCACCTTGCTGCTCATGCTCGGCAATCAGGTCATGTACCAGAAATTCTTCTCCGCAAAATCAGAGCGCGATGCGCGCCTCTCCGTCGTTGGCTGGATCTTCGGCACGGTCATTCTTGAAACCTTGATCGTTGCCATTGCCGTCATCGGCTCTGCGCTTTATCCCACCGGTGAAGTCGCTCGCCAACCCTACGAAATCATTCCCTACACAGCGCGTCACGGTCTCCCCGCCTTCATGGGCGCTGTGCTGCTGGGCGCCGTCTTCGCCAAGGTCATCTCCACCGCGTCCAACTACCTTTTTTCGCCAGCATCTAACTTGATAGAGGACGTCTTTGTCCGCTACATCTCCCCCGGCGTTTCCAACAAGCGCGTCCTCATCGTTTCTCGCCTTGCGGTAGTTCTGCTCGGCTGCTGGGCGCTCTATCAGGCCGTCTACGCGCAGAGCATTCTTGAGAAAATGCTGTGGGCCTACACCATCTACTCCGCCGCACTCACCCCCGTGGTGCTCGCCGCGTTTTACTCCAAGCGCGTCACCGCCTGGGGCGCCGTAGCCGCAATCGCCGCCGGCACGGTCGTTACGCTGGCATGGGATATTCCTGGCCTCAAGGCTGTCTTCCCCCCCATCCTCGCCCAGCGCGATGCCATCTTTCCCGCGCTCTTCGCGGCTGTGATCGCCATGATCGCCGTCAGCGCCGTCACACAGAAACCCACGCCAGAACAACTCGCGCAATTCGCCGACTAAATCCTCAGTCCTGCATCCCTCTCCTGCGTCCGGGATGAATAACCTAAACTAATAGTTGGATAGCCCGATGCCTACACGTCCCTGCTGGGTCGAAATTCGCACCCAGGCCCTCGAAGATAACTATCGCTTTCTATCAGGCCTCGCCGCTCCCCACGCGGAGTTGCTCGCCATCGTCAAGGCCAACGCCTACGGCCACTCGCTCGCGCTCTGTGCTCCTGCCGTCGTTCGCGCCGGCGCCCGCTGGCTCGGCGTCACAAGTGTCGAAGAGGGCGTTGAGGCACGCGCCCTTTGTCCGGAGACCGCCATTCTTGTCATTGGCGGCGTGTTTCGCGGCCAGGGAGCCGATGTGATTCGTCACAAACTCACTCCGGTCGTGTGGGATTCCGTGCAACTCGACGAACTCGAATCCGCCGCCCGCGCTGCGAATCTGGCCCCGGGCTCCATCCCCCTTCATCTCGAGATTGACACCGGCATGAGCCGCCAGGGCGTCGGCCTTGCCTCTCTTCCTGCACTCCTCGCACGCTTCACCCCCACCTCAGCCCTCAAACTCGACGGTGTCATGACCCACCTCTACGCCGCCGACGAGGCCGTCGGTGCGGTAACGACCAATCAGCTTGTTCTTCTCGAAAAAGCCCTGGGCGAGCTTGCCAACGCCGGCCTCCGTGCGCACTGGCTCAGCGTCGGCGCCTCCGCCGCGCTCCTGGCCGGCGGCGCAGCTCCTATCGCCGTCCTCGCCAAACATCACGGCATGAAAGCGCTGTTGCGGCCGGGACTCGCGCTCTACGGTCTCGTGCCAGATTACGATCCAGGCTTCCAGTCCGGCGAACCCGAAACCCTCATCTCGGCGCGCCAACACCTCAAGCCGGTCCTGAGTTGGAAATCCAAAGTCGTCAGCGTCCGCTCCATTCCCGCCGGCGCAGTCGTCGGCTACAACGGCACCTTTGTCGCCACCGAGCCCATGCGCCTCGCGCTGATCGCTGCCGGCTACGCTGACGGCCTCGATCGCAAGCTCGGCAACCACTTTAGTCTGCTCGTCCGTGGCCAGCGCGCGCCTCTGGTCGGTCGCATCAGCATGGACCAGTCCGTCCTCGACGTTACCGAGATTCCCGGCATCGCGCCCGGCGATGAAGTTGTCATTCTAGGAACGCAAGGCGATCAGCACATCTCGGCCTTCGATCACGCTCAGGCCGTCGGCACGATTCCTTGGGAAGTTTTCACCCGCATCGGCACGCGGGTCGCACGCATTGCCGTATAAAGCATTTTCTTGAATGCTGTAGTCCGAAGCCGTAAGCGTAAAGTCAACGCGACCAACAGAGAGCGGTGGCCCTGCACCACTTCAGGAGACCACACTCTTGCAGAAAATGCCTTAGATCGATTTCACGTGCAATCTTCTACAGTCCCGATGTGCCGGGTTGCAGCCTGCGCGCCAACCTCAATCCCAGCCGCCCCCAGCGTCGCTTCGATCATCGCCTCCGTGCCCATCGCCGAGTTCAACAACATGTGATACAGTCCGCGGGCGCACCATTCCTGCTGATAATGCCGGCGAATCACCGCCGCCCGCCGCTTATCCGTTGCCGTGAGATGCTGTTCGGCTTGATGCGCATGCTCGGGAAACGCCTTCTCAAACCATGTACGCTTGGCCTTCGCCGTGGCATACACAAACACGTGAAAGCACCCCGGAACACACGCCAGCGCGCACGCGGCCCCACGCCCGACAATCACGCATTGACCTTCTTTCGCCGCAGCCTCAATCTCCTTGCGCAGCAGCGAAAGCATGCGCTCTGAATCGAAAACGTGTTCCTCGCCCAACCCCGTCATCGGATAGGCCGAGTCGCGCCAGAAGATCTTTCCATAGCGGTAGTACCAGGGATCGAGCCGCTCGTCGAACTTTGCCGCCAGCTCCGGTTGCACTCCCGCCGCTTTGGCCGCGGCCTTTACCAGCTCCGAGTCCATCAGCTTCCAGCCCAGCCGCGCCGCCAATTCGTGCGCATACTCCCCGCCGCGCGATCCGTACTCCCGTTCCACGGTGATTACCCTGATCGGCGCATGTAACATGCCAAACTCTCCTCGCGACTGGAGAATACAACGAAACAGCCACAATTGTGGAGTGGAATAATGCCGCGTCCGCCGTCCCGGGCCCCGCGTAGACCAGCGATACCTTGACGGTCTACACATCAATGTTGTAGATAATCTAGGTATGGGAAAACCCATCGATCTCGTCCAGGGAACTCTCGATCTGCTGATCCTCAAGACCCTTCTGCCCGACGCCATGCACGGCTGGGCCATCGCCAAGCGCATCCAACAACTCTCTGGAGAAGTGCTCCAGGTCCAGCAGGGCTCGCTCTATCCCGCCCTCCACCGCATCGAGCAGCAGGGCTGGATCAAGGCCCGTTGGCAGGAGAGCGAAACCGGCCGCCAGGCCAAGTTTTATGCCCTCACTGCCGCCGGCCGCAAGCAGCTTGAATCGGAAACCGCCAACTGGAATCGCCTTTCCGCTGCCATCAACTTGATCGTTAGCGAGATTTAGTGAGGTCACCATGCGCTGGCTGGCACAATTGCAAATGCGAGTGCGAATGCTGCTCCGTCGCGGTGCGGCAGATGCACAGCTCTCCGACGAGTTGCAGTTTCACCTCGACCACCAGATTGCCGAGAACGTCGCCGCAGGCATGAGTGCGGAAGAGGCTCGCTACGCAGCCCTGCGCGCCTTCGGCAATCCTGCGCTGCTGCGCGAACAAACCCGCGACACGTGGAGTTGGAATCGCCTCGCTGCATGGGTCCACGATCTTCGCTATGGCTTCCGGACTCTTCGCCGCACGCCGGGCTTCTCGCTGATCGCAATTTCCGTCATGGCGCTGTGCATCGGTGCAGCTACCTCGCTCTTCACCATCGTGCGTTCGGTCCTGCTCAAGCCGCTGCCTTTCCGCGATCCGGGCTCGCTCGTGATGGTTTATGAACATTTCCACGGCGACTGGGCCAACGCGGGCTCGTTTAACTACAACGTCGTTTCTCCCGCCGACTACTACGACTGGCGCGCCCACACCAACGGTTTTCAAGACATGGGCGCGTGGCGCTGGTGGCAGTTCAACCTGACAGGCGAGCGCGGAGAGCTGCCCGAAGTCATCACAGCGTCCGCCGGAACATGGAACCTCTTCCCGCTTCTCGGTGTCCAGCCCGCCTTCGGCCGCACTTTCAATGAGTCTGAAGATCATCCCGGCTCAAGCGTCGTCATGCTCACCTGGAGCATCTTCGAGCGCCGCTTTGGTGGCGATTCTTCCATCGTCGGCAGGCAAATCCATCTCGACGGCAAGCCCTGCACCGTGGTCGGAATTCTGCCCAAAGATTTCTCCTATCCCGATGCCACGGTCCAGGTCTGGGTTCCCTATCAGGCCGTCTCCACTGCCGAGGAGTTGCGCCACCACGATTGGCATCAGACCCACGTCATCGCGCGGCTACGCTCCGGCGTCAGCCTCGCCAGCGCCATCAGCCAGGTTGCGGCCGTGCAATTCCACCTTCACAACCAGTACCTCAATGATCCGGTCGCCGAGGATGCTGTATCGCGCTCCATGATCGACGACATCGCCAAAGATGTTAGGAAACCGCTCATCCTCCTCATGTGCGCCGTAGCCTGCATGTTGTTCATCGGCTGCCTCAATGTCGCCAATCTGCTGGTGGCGCGCGGCGCCGCGCGGCAAAAAGAAGTTGCCATTCGCAGCGCCCTCGGCGCCCAGCGGCTTACCCTCATCCGCGAGCAGCTTACTGAGAGTCTGCTGATCTGCTTTGCGGGCGGCGCCGCCGGAGTCTTGTTGTCGCTTGCCGCAACCAAATGGCTCGCCCACGCGTGGAAAGATCTGCCCTCCGCACAGGGCGTACACATGGACGGCGTTGTGCTCGCCTTCGCCTGCGCGCTTGTCTTCGCCGCCACGCTTCTCGCTGGCCTGCTTCCGGCAATCTCCTCCACCGGCAAAACCGTTTTCACTGTGCTGCAAGCCTCCTCGCGCACCGTGGGCGGCGGCCTCTCTCGTGCTGCGCTGCGCAAGACCCTGCTCGCCGTCGAGATCGCCGTCACCGTAGTCCTTCTCATCGCCGCCGGCCTTCTTCTCAAAAGCTTCGTCCGGCTCCGAACCACCGACTTGGGCTGCGACACCAACAACCTGCTCACTATGAGCTATACCCTGCCTCAGCAAAAATACGACAAGCCGCAAAAGGTCAACGCATTCAACGAAGCTCTTCTCGCGCGTCTAGAAACCATGCCCGGAGTCCGTGCCGTAGCGCTCGGCTCTACTCTGCCCGGCGATAGCTGGGGCGGCGACGATGTCTTCACCATTCCCGAGCATCCGCCAATCAAACCCGGCGCAGAGCTGCCCGATGCGCTCAACCGCCTTGCCGATCCCGGCTATTTTGCGGCTTTGAAAATTCCCCTCTTGCAGGGGCGCTTCTTCACCAATCAGGATCGCGATGACCATGCCCACAAAGTCATCATCGACAATCAGCTCGCACGCCAATACTTCCCCGGCGAAAATCCCATCGGCAGGCACCTCCTCGCTCCTGCGCGAGATAGCGGCAGCTACGAGATCGTTGGTGTCGTGGGCGATACGCTCTGGCAAGTCGGCCAGCCCGTCAAAGCCACAATGTACTTCCCTCTATTCTCCGGCAACTCCAGAAACAGCTTCGGTTTTGCCCTTGCCGTGCGCACCGCTTCCGATCCCCTCGTCATGTCCATCCCCATACAGAAGCAGATCGCCGCGCTCGATCCTGAACTGCCCGTCTCCGACGTACTCACGATGGATCAGATCGTCGGGCAGTCCCTCGGCAACGAGAGTTTCAGTTCCACGCTCGTTCTTGCATTCGCGGTTCTGTCCCTCTTGCTTGCATCCGTGGGCCTCTACGGCGTGCTCTCCTATCTCGTCACCCAGCGCATGACCGAAATCGGCATTCGCATCGCTCTCGGAGCACAGCGCGAGCAGGTATTGCGCCTCGCGCTGCTCGATGGCCTGAAGCCTGCGGTCGTGGGTCTCCTCTGCGGCCTCGCCGCCGGTGCCGCAACGGTGAGGCTCATCCGCTCCATGCTCTACGCAACCCAGCCGCTCGACCCGGCCGTCTTTGCCGCCGTCGCTGCTATGCTGCTTCTGGTGGCCATCGCCGCCTGCTTGATCCCCGCGTGGCGCGCGTCGAGGCTCGATCCCATGCAGGCCCTCCGTACGGAGTAGCCCCAACCAATTCGCAACCCACCCGCAAAAAAAGAGGCGCTGAAGCCATCTGGCTCCCGCGCCTTCTTTTCTGTGGCTCCTTTGTTCCCCGGTGCCTCGCTTCGCGCCCTATTGCGCTACCGGCGGCGCAGGCGGCGCCTTGGGCGCTTTCAGGTGGGGTCCGGCCGGCGTCTCCGCCGTCGTCGACGGCGCAAATCCCGATCCCTTCTTGATCCGAATGTCGCCCACATCGGCGTTCAGGCTGATCTTGCCCTGCCCCGATCCAATCTTCCCGCTCACCGTCTTGCTTTCATCTCCGTTGATCACCAGCGCATAGTCCGAAACGATGTCGCCATTATGCGTATGCCCATCCACGGTCGCCGATGCGTCCGGCGGCAGTGTCACTTCCACATCGCCCTTCCCGCTCTTCGCGTCCACGCTGAAGTTGCCCGCCGGCTCAATCGAAATCTGTCCCCGGCTGTTATTGACATAGCTGTCGCCATAAATCTGGCTCAGATCCACATCCTTCGCGTGCGTCGTCACGCGCACCTGGCCCTTGGCTTCCGTCACCCGCAGATCGTCGGAGTTGAGCGTCATGTCGCCGGGAAGCGACCCGATCTCCAGTTCCGTCACCGATGTGTGAAGATGCAGCGGCCCTGCGATGTTTTCCATGTGCACATCGCCGAAGATCTCGCCGTTAAAAATCACCTTCCCCTTGATTTCAGAGAAGGTCATATCGTTGCAGTTGCCGTCTCCCGTCAGGTCTCCATCGATTTGGTGCGCTGACAAGTCCCCACGGTCGCTCGAGAAATGCACCTGCACCGAGCCTGTAATCGTGCTCAGATGCACATCGCCATGGCTCGCTGAAATCGTCGCTCCCGCGCCCAGACCTGCCACCGTCACATCGCCGTGCCCGGAGTTCACCGTCACCTGCGCCGTCTTCGGCACCGTCACCGTCAGATTCAGCCGTCCGCTGGTGTTGCTCTCTGACTTCACCAGCACGGTGTTGCCGCTGACCTGCACATGCGCCTGCTCGGCATCGAAGATCTTCTTCGCATCGCTGTCGGAACTGGCAAACGCAACTTCGTGCGCCTGCACTTGAACGTTATTGCCATCGCCCGTCGTCACGCTCACATCGCCGCGCGGATTCTCGATTTGCAGCACTGCATTGGCAGGAACCTGCACGTTCAGCACCTGCTGGTCCTGATCCCGCTCCGGCAATCCGAAAAAGTTGAAAAAGTTATCGTCGTGGTCGCCCCAGTTCGCGCGCATCGGGCCCCAGAATCCACTCCATCCCGCCGCGGCAAGACCCAGTATCGCCAGAAAAATCAATCCGCCGACAAATCCGCCGCTGCGGCGCACCGGCGTTGGCCTGCGCAGATCAAGCGCCCACTCCGCCAGCAGTGCCAGCCCCGCGATGATCAGCAACAGTGGCCACCAGTGGCCATACCACTGCCAGAAATTCTCCGCGCTCACCCGCCCGCTATAAATCAGCAGACCGACAATGCCGATCCCTACCAGAATGATCGGTCCCACGACGGATGGCACGTGAGGCCCGTAGGGGCCGACGTAGCTGGACTTCCATGCGTGCCGCTGTGCTTTCCATGCGTCTCGTTGTGCGCGCCATGCGGCCTTTTGCTGTTCGCGATAGACGCGCCATTGCGCGCGCGAATCGTACGGAGGCGGTGCGCCGCCCGGCGGTGTGAATGGAGGCTGACTGCTCATGACTGTCCTCCCTGCGGGCCTTTCCCAAAGTCCTGCGTCGCCGCTGGAACAATCGATGTCCCAGGCTGCGCTGGAGCCTGCGCCACACCCGCGGCCGGCGTTCCCGCCGCGCCATACCCGCCATAGGGATAAGTGCCGGGAAACGTCCCCGGATAGGGAGGCTCATCGCCCGCCGCCGCCAGCGCTGCTCTTTGCGCCAGCTTCAGCACGCCGATCAGAATCAGAAGCAGCGGCACAAAAATGCCCCAGCTCACCAGGTCCGCCTCATGCAGCAACGCAACCACTCCCAGCAGCAGCAGAACCGATGGGCCGGTAAGTCGGCGAATAAAAATGTAGCGGTTCATTGCGGTCCCCCCTTTGTGTCACTCATGCGCCGGACGATCAGCCACGCACCCAGGCCAATGAAAATCAGCGGCCACAGGAAGTGGACAAATCGCTCCGCCATATAGCCCATCTGATTCAAAAGCAAAATCAGTCCAAATCCGATCAGGATCACCGCCCCAATCGGCTCCTTGCGCCGCCAGTTCAATGGCGGTACGGGTGGCACCGGAGGCACAGGTGGCGCTGGCGGAGCTCCCGGATCGGTGAATCCCGCAACCGGCGTATACGGCGTCTCGTATGGATTCGCCGGAGGCGCCTGATACGGAGACCCTTGATACTGAGGTACCTGATACGGCGTCTGGTACGGAGCCTGTGCCTGTGTTGAATATGTGCCTGGCGCCGCACTTGTTGGCCCAGCGGTTCCCGCCGGTGGCTGTCCCGGATAAGGCGGGCGGCTGCCGAAATTAAGCCAGTTGCCCACTTCATTCAGCCCCAATGGATCGGGCAGTGGCTGCCCATCGCGCCGCGCAGCTGCGGTGTGATAGGCCTCAAATACCTGATACAGAACCCACGCAGCGATGAAGATGCCAAACAGTCCGTAGTGCGTGGTGATGCTGATCAGCACCGCAAAAATCACCACGTGAATCAATCCCTTGATGAACTGCCCGTTGTACATCGCGCCCACGCCGGGAATGACGCCCAGCGCGCCTGCCACCCACGGATTAGGGCTGCCGACAGGCGGCGAAACAAACGGTTGTTGCATGCTCTGCCAGGACACCGCGCAGGGTTCGCAAAGAATCTGCCCTGCCGGAGTCTGGCGAATGCAGGCCGCGCACATCGGCTTGCCGCAGTTCTGGCAGTACGCTGTTGCGGGTGTTCCTGTGTGATTTACGCAGTCCATACTGTGCTCCTTTCCCGTCCTGCCATTGCGGAGCCGAGTTCAGCAAAGTCATGGCTGCCGTTTGAATGGTTGATTCCCCTATCTTTCAGTTGAAGCGATGTTTCCATGTAGTCGTAAGAGTCCCGATTCGCCGGCACTCCCGACTGTTGCGGAGGGTCCACGCGGGAACCTCCATCCTTGTGCTGAGGATTCTGTTTCGATTCTCCCGGCGCCGTCGGCTGAGGCGCGCTCTGCTGGTTCTCCGTGCCTTCGCCCTGCGAGTTGCGGCGCAACTCCCGCATCCTCGACTGCACCTCGTATACCACCCGCAGATGGTCGTAGTAGCGGATGATCGGCGTCGATGCCACCGTCAGACGCCGCTCCATGAACGAACGCACCGCGCTGGGCCGGAGATTCGAAAGCCTCAGATCGCTCAGCTTCACCCCCGTCAGGTTCAGCGTCAGCGCGATTGAAAAGAAGGCCATGGCCGCCGTCATCATCAGCCTTGGTTCCGCAAACCGCCGCACTCGTCCCATGAATCCAGGGCGCTGCCACGGCTGCACCATCGGCAGCACATTGCCGCTGCCTGTCACCAGGCCGTAGCCGGCCACCTGTCCGGGGCCCGTCGAAGCCAAAATCTTGTCCAGCAGCCCTTCCGGCACGTCGGGCTCGGCCGAGAGAAACTCCAGCCACTCCCGTCCCCGCCGCGCTTCTTCAAACAGTGCCGTGCAGGCCGCACAGCTTGCCATGTGCGAGGTGAAAGTCGCCTCGTCCTCGGGTCTCAGCAGCCCGTCCAGCGCGTCGGCCAACAGGGTTTCCCACTGGCCGCAAGCTGGAGAGTTCGGTATGTGTACTCGGTCTGCCATGGTTTACATCACCTCTCGTCTATTACGTTCCAGCAGCCTCGCCAGTTCCGCGCGACCCCGGCTGATCCTTGACTTCACGGTACCTTCGGGTATGCCCAGCACCTGGGCAATCTCCTTGTAATCCAAATCTTGCAAATCCCTTAGAATGACCGCCTCGCGCAGCTCCTCAGAAACTCGCGACAGCGCTTCCTGCACCATCTTCGCCAGTTCCTTCTGCGCCGCCGATTCGTGCGGAGAAGGCCCCGCCGCGCTCAGCCTGTCTACCGGTCGCAGCTCGTCGCTTTCATCCCATCCCTCGTCCAGCGAACCGGTAACACGCAGGTTCTTGGTGCGGCGAAAGTTGTCCACCAGCAGGTTGCGGGTCATGGTCGTGATCCACACCTGCAGGCTGCCCCGCCCCATGTCAAAACTGGAGAGATTGGAATAAACCTTTAAGAAGACGTCCTGCGTAAGATCTTCCGCGTCTGCGGGATTCCCCGTGAACCGGTAGCACAGCCCATAGACACGCCGATGATGCGTGCGGACCAGCTCAGCCCATGCGCCGGAATCCCCGTCCATGCAGCGGCGGACAACTTGGGACCAGTCGATCTCCAGCGGTCTACCCTCCTCGCGCGCCGCGCGAGCCCGCGCCGAAACCACTTGCCCGGTTGCGGGATTGCCCCTGGGCGCCTGGGGAGCGCCCGCTTCGTGCGTCATCACCCTCCGTCGCACCGCGGGTTGGGTGGAGGCTGCCCGCACTACCGGTGCCCCCATCACGCTCCAGCTTAATGTACCTGCGCACGCCATGGAGGTCTCTACGCAGATTTATCTCGTTTGGTTCCGCGCGAGTGCGCGGAATTGGAAATGGACGCGTTATTGCATACTAGGAACTGCCGACACCCGATTTCCGGTCCGCCAGAACGCATCCGCAGGCCGTCGGGTCCAAAGCAGGAATCAGCCGTTCCGTCCGGCTGACCGGATCAAAAACGAGGTGCAGGTGGCGTCGGGAACGTTCGCAGTTGCATACACGGTCAAAAACGAGGCGAGGCTGCTCCCGTCCGCAATTCAATATCACCTCGCCGCCGGGGCTTCGCGCATCTACCTCCATTGGGACGGAACTACCGACGGCTCCGAGCGCCTCATCTCCCAATTCCCATCCGTCGTTGCCCGCGATTCCTATAAGCCGCAGGAAATGAGCGACGCCCCACAATGGCTCGCCCAGATCCTTCCCGCGTATGACGTGGACTTCGACGTTCGCAAGCGGGCCAACACCTACTACGCTGCGCTCCAGGCCGCCAAAGAGGGTATCGAATGGCTGGCTTGCATCGACGTCGACGAACTGGTCCTGATGGCTACCAACGAGCACGAGATCAAGGATCACATACCGAAATACCTCAGCCAGATTCCCGATCGCATCGACCAGCTGCTCCTGCCCAATCTCGAGGCCGTCCCTACATCGGTTGACACGCAAAATCCCTTCGCGGACTGCGTCTACTTTCTCAATCGCTTTCCCGCCACTGAAGCCATATGGCGCTATTCGCGTGCCCTCTTTACCCGCATTGCAAGATCGCCTGCGGCTGTCGCCTGGTATGACTACTTCTTTTACAAACTCAGGTTTGCCGGTGCGCTGCCGCGCAAATTTCGCGACCCCAATACTGGCAAACTCATTCCTGCCGGCTATTTCATTGGTTACAGCACCTACAAATCCATCATCCGGGTCAAATCATTTCCGCAATTTAATTTCGTAACCCATTGCGCAAAACCGTTTTTACGCGCGCCCCGCAATCTCCGCACCGGCAATGTCCTGCACTACGATCTGCCCGATGCCGCTTACTTCGCGTCCAAATTCCGGCAACGCGAGGGCGTTCTGCACAATCATTTCTACTTGAGATACCGGCTCGCTCTCGTCGCATTGAACTCGACCGACGATCAGATCCAGCAGTTCTTTGACAACTACCTCGCCCTGCGCGATCCCGCCCGCATCGCGCTCCTCAAAAGGAAAGGCATCCTGCTTGAAATTGACGCCGTGTCCGAGCTCATCAGGCAGTTTCGCGACGAGGCCTCCGCCGCTCTAGCCTGACCTTGCGGGTTCCTGCGCAGCCGCGCGTCCCATGTGACCTGGCCTAGTATCGCTCCAGGAAATCCGGATCGACCGGGTTCTCAAACAGCGACGCGTCGCGCGTCACGATTGTCAGCCCACTCGGCGTTACAAAATACCGTCGTTTGTCTTCCACCGGATCGTAGCCGATCACCGTGCCCTCGGGAATATGCACGTCGCGATCGATAATCGCCCGGCGGATCCGGCAATGGCGTCCGATATTCACGTGCGAAAAAATGATGCTCGCGTCCACATCTGAATACGAATTCACGCGCACATCCTGCGACAGCACAGAATTTGCCACCGACGCGCCCGAAATAATCACGCCCGCCGTGATCACCGAGTTCACCGCCATCCCCGTCCGTCCCGGCTCGCCAAACACAAACTTCGCAGGCGGATACTGCCGTACGCGCGTCCGCATCGGCCAGCTCTTGTCATACAGATTGAACACCGGCGACACCGAGCACAAGTCCATGTTCGCGTCATAGTAGGCGTCCAGCGTGCCCACATCGCGCCAATACAGGGCCTCCTGCTTGTTCTCGTCCACGAAGCTGTAAGCCATCATCTTCTTCTTGCCCAGCAGGCTCGGCAAAATGTCATGGCCAAAATCGTGCTTCGACGCCGGATCCTCGGCGTCCGCAATCAGCGCCTTCAGCAGAATCTCCGTATCGAAAATGTAGATTCCCATCGACGCATCCACTGCGTTGGGATTGAACGGCGACCGCACCGTCGTCGATGGAGGCTTTTCCTGAAATCCGGTCACCTCGCCCGTCTTGGCCACTTCCACGATCCCAAATTGCTTCACCTCGTCGGGCGAAATCGGCAGTGTGGCGATCGTGATGTCCGCGTGCATTTCATTGTGGTAGGCGAGCATGCGGCTGTAGTCCATCTTGTAGATGTGATCGCCGCCCAGCACAATCACATGCTTCGGCTGTTCGCTGCCGATCGAATAAATATTCTGGTAGACCGCGTCGGCCGTTCCCATGTACCAGTTCGCGCCCGTGCGCTGTACCGGCGG
>Ga0181516_10000223_pt1 | contig 58833 bp, 39 predicted proteins | sample PEATcosm2014_Bin_25_FD_121104 | JGI IMG/M metagenome (GOLD analysis project Ga0181516, IMG submission 121104) | Peatland microbial communities from MTU Mesocosm Facility, Houghton, MI, USA - PEATcosm2014_Bin01_10_metaG | ecosystem: Environmental > Terrestrial > Soil > Wetlands > Peat | place...
AAACAGGGTGCGGCGAAGAGAGACGGAGTGCGCGGGCTGGAGATTGGACGACGATCATTTGGGCCTCGGGGTACCGCTGCTTTTATTGTGCGCGCAGGGGAATCAATTCTCCGCAAAAGAGCTGCACAAGAATGGGGCGATTTTGAAAGAGAATCGACGAGCCGATTTTCAAATGCGATTGCCCTGGGTATTGGCTAATCCGGGCATTCTAAATCTGAGTAGATGTGTATCCTGGAATGCGATTGGCTAAATGATCTGAGATGCAGAAGAGAGCAATTGACGAGAAGTATGCCGTTTGGCGCTGCACTGCATGACCCGGCAGCAGCCAGTTGCGCTTAAGATTTGAGCTTATAAAGTGATGGGTGCCCCATCCTCGCCGCGTTCCTGTTTTTGCGGATAGGGTGGGATAGCAGGAGAATTGAAGTCATGATCGACGACTTAGAAGCCATGCAAGCCGCCCTCAATGAAGCCCGCCAAGCCGCCGAGGCCGGCGAGGTACCCATCGGCGCAGTCGTGGTTCATGAGGGAGCGATTGTTGCGCGCGGCCAGAATCGCGTTCTACGCGACCTTGACCCCACCGCTCACGCAGAGATCGTAGCCCTGCGCGCGGCAGCCGCAATCATTGGCAACTATCGCCTTCTCGGCTGCACTCTCTACGCCACGCTGGAGCCATGCGCCATGTGCGCCGGTGCGATGATTCATGCCCGCCTCGAACGCCTCGTCTTTGCCGCCGCCGACCCCAAAGCAGGCGCAGCCGGCTCCGTCCTCTCCGTGGTGAATCACCCGCAACTCAACCACCAGATGCAAGTAGACCAAGGCCTCCTTGCCGAAGAGTCCGCGGAGCTTCTGCGCATTTTCTTTCGCGTGCGGCGGTAGGTATTACTGTCAGCGATTGATTGACGAACGGATTATGGAGTCAAGTTTACGCTGGACGAGAAATAATGAAAGAAAGCAGCACAATATCGAGCGGATGGCTAAAAAAATGGGCGGCAAGGTTGCCCTTGCCGCCGCCCGTCCCTGGGTTGTCTTGAAGTTGAATCAATGTTGCGAAAACCTTATTGCAAGAGCTTGGTCACTTCTTGCTGAACTGTATTAGCTTGCGCTAATGCGGCAATGCCGGTCTGGCTGAGAATCTCATACTTCGACATATTCGATGTCGCCGAAGCATAATCGGTTGCCTGAATGGCGTTCTGCGCTGAGACCACATTTTCCTGCTGCGTGCTCATCACCTGGCTGATCGAATTCAAGGTGTTGATCTGCGCGCCGATGTAACCGTCCTGCGCCGCCACATCGGTAATGGCCACGTTGAGATCCGTTAGAGCGGCTTGCGCATCGGCCTGACTGAGCAGATCGGTCCCGCTGAGCGCCACGCCGGCGCCGTCCGAGTAGCTGATCGTCGCCGTGCCGCTACTGGCTCGGGTGTCGGAGGCAAAGGCGGCCGTGCTCTGGTTGGTCACCGAGTCGCCGACGCTGCCAGAGAGGCCCAGATCGTAGGGACTGCTTGCGGTGTAGCTCAAATTCGCCGTGGTGGTGGTATCTGCAATGGTGGAAGTGGCGGCGCTGATTTGTCCGGCCGAACCGATGGCATTCGACGTCAGTTCAATGCTGCCATAACCGTTGGCGCCGGCTACCCACTGCGCGGTGACTCCAAGGGTGGAGGTGTTCTGCGTGATTTGTGCAATGAGCCCGGTAACCGTCTCGCCCGCGGTGGCCGTCACGGTATGCGAGGTGCCGTTGACAGAGAAAGCCATGAAACCGGAAACGGTATCGTTTTCGCTGGCAAAGCCTCCCAGAGAATCCGTGGATGCTCCCCCTTGCGTAGCGTCGGCAATGGAGCTGGAGTTCACGACGATGGGGTTGCCATCGAAGGCGGCCGAAGTCAATACCAAGCCGTTGGTGTTTGCTACGGCGTTGACGCCGAGTGTGGATACCGAGATCGCGGTTGCCAGTTGAGAGAGCGTTGTGCCAGCGGCTAGATAAGTCGTATTGGCGGGTGGCGTTGCCGGAGCCGTGCCAATGGTAAAGGTCTCCGTGGCAGTGCCGTTGGTGAGTTGAATGCTTCCGCCTGTAGCCAGTTGGTCGCTGGTGTTGAGGCCGCCTGCCGCGACGCCAACCTGCACTGTAGAATCGACGCCGGGCACGGTTGTTACACCAGCTATTGGAGCTGCCGCGGTGATATTGGTGGCGCTGGCCAATGTGGTTACGCCTGGCGTGCTGATGACGTGGCCCGCGCCGGGAGTATTGGCCTGCAAGTAGATGCCGCCCGTGCCGCCGCCCGGCGCTGATGCCGTTACTCCCAGCACGGCATCGTTGGTAATGGCATTTACCAGGCTGGCGACGGTATTTGCGCCTGTGTAATAGGTGCCGGCCGGAGGCGCGCCGCCAGTGTTGACGCCCATGATAAAGGTCTGTGTCGCGCCCCCGCCGTTCTCGATCTGGATTTGGCCGGTAAGGTTGGAAGCGCCCACGCCGGAATCGGTGATAACCCCAGAGCCGGTGAGTTGCAGGACAGCGGTCGAATAGGTGGCGGGTGCTCCGGCCGTCCCAGTATGTGCCGCGGCATCTCCGGCGTCAACAGCCACCAGTGCGGCGGTGTGCGCGTCCGTCAATGTGTTGCCTGCTGTCACTGAAATCGCATTCGGTCCGTTTGTTGTTGAAGTCAGCACCAAAGCATGGTTGGGACCGCTCCAAGCGGCGGTGACGCCCAGGTTGCTGGCGTCGATGGCCAGTGCCAGATCGGCATAGTTCTGTGCGGGGGTCGCGGTGAAGGTCATGCTTCCGCCCGAGGCGCTGGTGAGGGTGATGGAGCCGCCAGTGGTAAGCACATCGTCTTGCAGAGAACCAGCGCCGGCATCGATGGCTGTAACTTGAGGCGTGCCTACGCTGGCGGCTCCGCCGTCGGTCGGGAGGTAGAGGCCGATAACCGCATTCGCGTTGGTCAGAGAAATTCCGCTGGCAGTGATGTTTTCGCCCGTGAGCGCGGTGGCCGCTGTGACGGTGATGCCCGCATTGCCGGCCGCCAGGCCCGCGGTAGCTCCCAGAGTGGGGGTTTGCGCATTGATGGTCTGGATCAGGCCATTGAGCGTGTTGCCGTTGCCGTTGGTGTAGAACGTAGTGGCTGTATTGGTCCCGGTGCCTACGATGAAAGTCAGTGCCGGTGCTCCAAGCGCCGGGTTGGTATTAGTCAGCGTGATGCTGCCACCCACAGACAGCGCATCGCTTGCGCTGTTTACCCCTGCCGCGCCGAAGGTGACTGAGCCCTGCGTGGGCGGAGTCAGTAGATTTCCAGTGACCGAGGTGCCGGCCAGAACTGCAAATATCGGAGCATTCGTCGCGTTTGTGGCAGCGGTAAAGACCGGAGCCGTAGCCCCAGCGCCTACCGTAGTGGTTACCGTCAAAGCGCCGCCGCCTGCCGTGTCTTGCAGTGAAAGGCTCTGCGTCCCATCGCCATTGGTTATGACGCTGGCCGTGGCCAGGCCGGCGGTGCCGCCCAGGTGAGCGGTGATCTGGCCGGCCAGCTCCTGAAGCGTGTTGATGCTGGAGTTGATGGTGACTGAAGCCGCGATCTGCGTCCCGACTTTGACGGTGACGATCTGCCCTTTGGTGAGCAGTTCGCCGGCGGTGATTCCACTTGGATTCAGAATTCCGCTGGTGCTCGCCGTGCTTGGGTCAACGCCAGCCGCCAGCAATCCGCCGGAGATCTGAATGCCTGTTTCCGTTCCGCCGCCGGTGACGCCGGCCTGCGATTGTGTGCTGAAGCTGGCAGTCAGGCCAAGTCCGGCATTGTTGATCGCGTCGATCAACCCGGTAACGGTGTTGGAGTAGTTGCTGGAGCCGCCCACCGAGATGGAGGTGGTGGCCGTGCTCTGCTCGCCGTTGGAGCCCTTTACCAGATAGCTGACGTTGACTGTCGTGCTGCCGCTCAGACCGCCGCTCAGCGTGTCGCTGGCCGAGGCGTTCGCGGTGCTGGTCGACAGATTGAGGAAGACATTGTTGGCGCCGCTGCTATAAGCCATTGCGCCGCCGGTATCGCCCACGCTGGCCTCGGAGAGAGAACGAATGTTCAGATTGTCGATCGAGGAGCCAGCCAGGGAAGAATCGCCCGTATAGATGGCGACATTCTTGCCATTGAAGACCTGCTCCTGGTTGTAGGTCGTTGTCGAGCCAATGTTGTTGACCTCGGCCAGAATTGACGAGTACTCCTGGTTGGCCGCCGACTCCTGGGTGCTGTTGAGCGTGCCGTTAGAGGCCTCCGTGGCCAGCGTCACGGCGCGGTTCAGCAGGCTCGTCACTTGGGAAAGTGCGCCGTCGGCTACCTGCAACAGGCCCACGCCTTCCGTGGCGTTGGTCTTGGACTGGGTCAGAGCAGTCTGGTTGGCCTCAAGTCCATTGACCAGCGAGAGACCCGCGGCGTCGTCGGCGCCGGAGTTGATCCTGGAACCGGACGACAACTGCTGCAGCACCGTCTGCAAGCTGTTGCTGGTGTTGTTCAGGTTGTTCTCTGCATAGATCGCTGAAAGGTTATTCAATACGCCGAGGGCCATGGGGTGCTCCTTTTTGATGCTTCGAATCAGCCCGCCCGGTGCTTGAAGCTTTGCTTCGCCCGGGCCTTGTGAATCCTTTGGATGGGCTTTTCTGCATCCACCCCCTTCATCGGTCTAACCGAAAATAACTTTAGTCACAAAATTAAGAATCGTTCTGAGTCACCCTGTCGCATCCTGATTCATATTGTCCAGCTTTGGTTCACTCACTGTCCTGAAGCGATGCAAACACTGTACTGTTCCGCTTCACCGTTTTGTATCGCTTCGCTACAGCGAGGAGCGGCCAAATGCCCAGTTCAATGGCCCTTGCAGGCACTTTTCGGGGCGCTGAAAGTGGTTTTTCAACCGCTTTCCAGCGCAAAAAAACGGCGGCAGGAGAATTGCTTCCTGCCGCCACCGGTTCTGACTGCAACCGAATTTTGCGCACTGCTCGAATTGTGATCCGCAAGGCCTTTTCTACTGTTCGTCTCCCGAGCCGGAAGGTGTGGCCGGAGCCGCATCCGGCGCGGAAGCGCCTGCCGGAGGCGCTGGAGGCGCGGAGCCGTCTGGCGGTGGCGCGGGCGCATGATGATGGAACTGCCCGTCGGGTCCATGCCCATCCCGTCCATGTCCATCCCGCCCAGGCCCGCCTTGTTCGTGTCCGCTCGGTCCTTCGCCGTCCCGCTTCCATCCCTCGTGCTCCGGCCCATGTTCAGAGCGGAAGGCCTGAATCTGCTTCCATTGTTCCGGCGTCAGCTTGCCGCGAATCGCCAACAGAAAGCGGGCATTGGCCTTCTCCAGTTCGGCCCGTGCCTGCGCCACTTTGTCGATCTGCTGTAGAATCTTGGCTTCATTGGGCTGGTCTGCGCCGATCAGCGGCTCCAGCTCCAGTTCCGCCTTCTCTTCAGTGGCCCGCAGGTCGATCAGCTTCTCCCGGTGCTCCAGAAAGATTCCGTCGAATGTCTTGCGCTGCTCGTCGGTCAGCTTCAGACGCTCAATCGCCTTCGGATTGTTCCACCAGCGGCCATGTTCATCCTGCATGCCAAAGGCACGCTCCATCGGAGGCCGATGCTCCCCGAATCCCGGTCCCGGCCCTCGTCCGCCGCCCGGTCCCTGGGCCAGCAATGTTCCCGCCAGCAAAACTCCGGCAACCGCCAAGCCCATCCGCACTGCAATGAATCCCCTCATCGTTTTCTCCTCTGTTTTGACTTGCAAAATACCTGTGATTGACGCCCCATTCCCGGCTTATTGGCTCACATCCCCGGTCATCAATTGAGCCAGCGGCTCCATGGCGCTTGGAACCTGCCGCGATACATCGCTATCCACTTTGGCCAGCAGATCTTCTTCCTCCTGCCGGGCTTTCTCCTGGGTCTGTAACTGGATTGCCAGCCGCTGCTGCTCCGCCATATGTTCGGCGGCGATCCGCATCTGCTTCTGGCGATGCTTGTACAAACCACCCCCTGAGAGGCTGCCGGCAACCAGCACGCAGCCCAGCGCCCACCCGGCCGCCAGCCGCCAACCGCGGCGTCGCGCCGGCACGGCCACGGTGCGAGGCTGGCTGTAAACCGCTTCGCTCCAGCCATGAACGCTCAAGCGAAAATCTCGCAGCGCCTCATCCATTTCGTCCGATTCCTGTCCAACCCCGTTCACCTTATCCTCAAAGCTCATCGCTTTCCCCCCAGTTCCGCGCGCACTCTTGCCAGCGCCCGCGAAAGGTGCGCCTTCACCGTGCCCTCATTCAGCCCCGCGGTTCGCGCAATCTCGCTCAACTCCATCTCTTCCACGTAGCGCAGAAGAAAGACCGTTCGCTGCCGCTCACTCAATCCCTCGACAGCCTTTGCCACCTGTCCCACCCGCTCCCGTGCCAGCAGCTTCTGCTCGGCGGAACGCTCCCCGCTCGGCAGCCAATCGCTGGCCTCGGACAGATCCACGGCATGGCTCTGCGTCTGCCGCCAGAACTGCATCCGCCGGTTGCGCCAGTGGTCTTTTTGCAGGTTGATGGCAATCCGCATCAGCCATGTCATCGCGCTCGACTCGCCGCGAAAGCTCGCCCAGTTCCGATGCGCCTTCAGAAAACACTCCTGCGTCAGCGTCTCGGCCAGGTCCACGTCGCGCGTCGACGAGAGCAGAAACCGGAAAATCTGCGGACGGTGCTTGGTGACGACAGCCGAGAATTCCTCGGCGGCAATCTTACTTGCCGTAGACATGTTCATCGCTTCCAATGCTGTGCCGGCTGCCATCACTCAGGTAGACGCCCGCACCGGCTGCAAGTTTACAGCGGCCATGGAATATCGGGAAAATCGCGCGAGCCTTCGCACCCCAAATCCGCTACTGTGCGGTGTACGTGTAGTCGGTGCTCTGCCACTTGCGGTCGATGAACGACCAGAGCCGCGCGTAGACTGTAGCTCCGTTGGTAGGCAGATTGCTTGCGGTCTTGGTCAATGCCGCCGTCACTCCCGAGTTGTACAGGTCGCGGGAGGCCACTCCGGTACTGCCCAGCCAGAGTATATAAGCCGTTGGGCCGCTTCCCGCCGTCCAGGTGAAGGGCACGCTTGCGCCAGTCAGCACACTGCCGGGCGCGGGCAAGGTAAGCACGGCCTGTGACGATGTTCCAGCCTCGGTGTAGGTGTAATCGATGGCTTGCCAGCTTCCATTGATCCGCTGCGAGAGCCTCACAAAGACCGTCACGCCATTGGCCGGCAGAGTCACCGTAGCGTTGGTCGCCGTCGTCCATCCCGAGTTGTACAGGTCGTACCCGCCAATCCATGTGGCGCTTATCAGCAGTTGATAAGCCGTTGGCCCGCCTCCCGTTGTCCAGGAGAAGGGAACGCTCGTCCCGGTCAAAACGCTGCCCGGCGTGGGCGAAATCATTGTCGCCTGCACAGGCGTTCCCGCTTCAACGTAGGTGTAGTCGGTCGCCTGCCACTTGCGATTGATAAAGGACCACAGCCGCGCGTAGATCGTCACTCCATTGGCGGGAAAACTATTCACTGTCTTGGTGAATGCCGTCGTCAAACCCGAGTTATAGATGTCGTTCGAGCCGACCCCGGTCGTGCCCAGGAAGAGTTGGTAGGCCGTTGGGCCATTGCCCGCCGACCAGGCGAAGGGCGTCTCTCCGCTCAGAACGCTGCCCGGCGTTGAAGAGAGAATCGCCGCCTGAGTCGGCGTACCGGCCTCGGTATAGGTGTAATCGGCGGATTGCCAACTTCCATTGATTTTCTGCACAAGCCGCACATAAATCGTCACGCCATTGTTGGGCAGCGTCACTGTTTCGGTCGTCGCCGTCGTCACCCCGGAGTTATACAGATCGTGCCCGCCAATCCAACTGGCGCTCACCCATAGCTGATAGGCCGTGGCATTCTCTCCGGCCGACCAGGTAAACACGACACTGGAGCCAGAGAGTACGCTGCTCGGCGTCGGAGAGGTCATAGCAGCCGGTCCAGTACCCGGAGTCGTGCCGCTGACTGGAATCAACTGCCTCGCTGCCGTCCTGTTAAGCGCGTTGTCGGTGAGCGTGACCCACTCGCTTAGCGTGCCGGCATCCAGCGGCTCGAAGGCGATCTCCACATTGCAGGACTGCCCGGCGCTCAGGCTGGTGTTCAGGAAGCAGCCGCTCGTTTGCGAGCCTCCCGCCGCAGGAAAGTTGACAGGATAATTGACGCCGGCAAAAACCAGATCCTGGCTGCCGATATTCTGAACCTCGACAGCCTGCGCGCCGTCGGTGGTGTCGGACATGCCTACGGCAGTTGGTGTTGGGAAGATTACTGCAGGAGGCTGCGAGCGCTGGATCTCCACGATGAAGTGACTGACAGCATCCGCTATGAACAGATCGCCTGAGCTATCCACTGCCACGGCGGCAGGACCAAACAGCCCTCTGTTATAGCCGTCCAGAACACCCACGACAGGGTCGATGCCGACCAACGCGCCGCCTCCAGCAGTAAATTCCAGCACATTGCCGTTGCCGAAGTCTGCGATGAACAGATCGCCCGCGCCGTCCACAGCAATGCCCTCGGGATACCACAAACCCGACCCACCCACCGGTATGTCAAGGGCGGTGGCCGCGCCGCCGCCGGCCGGAACCTCCACTGCGCGGTCTAGGCTCTGATCCACGATAAACAGATCGCCCGCGCCGTCCACGGCAATGCTGTTGGGGTTGGACAACCCCGTTGGGTCGATGGCAACCGCCGTTCCGCCACCAGCCGGCATTTCCACAACGCGGCTGTGGCCCGCATCCACAATGAACAGATCGCCCGCGCCATCCACCGCCACGCCAATGGGACTATTCAATTCTTCGCCATTCACTGACGGATCGACGGCAATTGATGAGCCGCCGCTCGCCGGAACCTCCACTATGCGGTTTTGGTATGAATCAGCAATGAACAGATCGCCTAAACCGTCAACAGCCACGCCCTCGGGATAAGACAACCCTTCGCCATTCACAGTAGGATCGATGATAGTCACTGTGCCGGAGTTGTACGCGATCTGCGGCCCGCTTCCAATTCCGTAGATTGGCACATTGGCCAGCACCGTCCCGATGTTGTTAACCCCAGAAAAGAAGACCACCGCGCCCATCCGCAGCCCCGCCGCCGTGGGCTTAAAGATCACGTTGACCGTGCAGTTGCCAGTCGAGGCATAGGTTGTCGCCGTGCAGGTACTCCCCGCCGCATTGGCAAAGTCCAGATTCGCTGCGCCCAGAGTCAGTACGCCAATGCTGCCCACCGTCGTCCCGGTGGCGATGGAGAAAGTCAGCGTCTGCGCCGAACTGGCTGACCCGATGGCCTGCGAGCCGAAGTTCACGCTCGGCGGAGTGGCCGTAAAGCTAACTTGCGCTTGCGCCGAGGCAGGCATCAGAATTCCGGCCATAAGAACCGGCAGCAGGAAAGAACGCAATTCCAGGCAGTAGAGATTGCGGAAAGGGAAGCGATCGGACGGCATCATACGAAACCTCGCTCGGTGAAGCACGGTTGAAGAGGCCCGGGGGAGAGCAGCAATTCGAGTCTACGCCTGCCAGCATTCCTCATGAACGTCATTTTTCAGGCAGAAAACTGGGCGCAAGCCATTCCTTTTACTCCTACCAATTTCAATAGTACGATCCCTTTTCTTGTAGGCTGCCTGCCATTTCTCATACTTATTTTCATTGTCACACCAAAATCCGGTTGACCTACTTGGGAACAAAACGTCCTTATCCTGCGTACCCTCAATTGGTTGCCCAGTATAGGCGCGCTTTAGGAACGGATTTCCACATGGCAACCAACGTGCTATAAAACAGATGGATGTAAGGCGTTCCCCCATGGAAAAAGGTCTCATCAATCGCTTGCAGGCGACGCTGCTGGCCACGGCCACGCTGGGTCTGGTGTTGCTTGCGGCTTTGAACTTTCTTCAGGAACGCCGCACCGAGCAGCCTCCCGACGACGGCGTCTGGTGGCGCGAGGCCGCCGACGGCAGCGGGCTGGTGGCCGACAAGGTGCTGCCCAACTCACCCGGAGCGCGCGCCGGTATTCGCGAACGCGACCTGCTGACCGGCGTCAGCGTTGTTCCGGTCGGGCCGGTCGGCTCGGGCATTCGTGCAGGCATTCCGCAGCAAGATCTGCTGGGGGCCGTCAAGCCGATTCCGGCCGATTCCAGCCCCAACGCTAACTCCAGTTCTGGAACCGAGCCCGGCACCTTGCCCAGCGAGGCCAAATACACCCCTGTCTACACCCGGGTGGTGCGCTCGGCGGACTTGGTGCGCGCTCTCTATCGCACCGGAAGCTACTTCCAGATCAATTACCGCATCTGGCGCGACGGCAATCTGCTCAGCAGTCCGGTCGAAGTGATTCCCGAGCCGCTGGACCGCAGCCTGGCGCTAGGGCAGCGGCTGATTGGGTTGATCTATCTGGCCATCGGCATCTATGTTCTCTTTCGCCGCTGGACGGCTCCGCGCGCCACGCATTTTTATTTATTCTGCCTGGTTTCGTTTGCGCTTTACGCGCTTAAATACACCGGCGCGGGGGACGAATCACTTCACTGGGACAAGCTGGATCAGTTTGTCTTCTGGTTCAACGTGCTGGCTGAATCGTTGCAGCCGGCGCTCTTTTTGCACTTTGCCCTCAGCTTCCCCGAGGAGCGATTCAAAAGACTGGGGCGTCTCTGGCTTCTGCCGCTGGTGTATCTGCCCGGCACTCTGCTGCTGGGCGTGTGGTTCTATGCCATCAAATATTTGCAGCCCACGGCTCTGCTCAAGCACCATCTGGATCAGATAAGCACCGCCTACGATGCAATCTTCTATCTTTTTGCCGCCGGCCTCTTCGTGCTCAGTTATAGCCGCGCCAATACTCCGCTGCTGCGTCAGCAGTTGAAGTGGCTCTATCGCGGAGCGCTACTGGCGGTGGTTCCGTTCACGCTTTTTTACGCCATTCCTTATCTCGCCGACTTTCCGGTTCCCAGCCTTTATACCAATCTGGCGGGGCTCTCGATTGTCATTCTGCCGCTGACTTTCAGTTGGGCCATCATCCGCTACCGGCTGATGGACACGGACCTGATCTTCAAGCGCGGCGTGGCCTACACGTTGGCCACCAGCCTGATTCTGGGCGGCTACTTCGGCATCATTGCGCTGGCTACCGTTTTCGTCCACACCCGCCTGCCGGACAATGTGCGCGAGTGGGGCCTGGTGCTCTCCATCCTGGTTGTGGCCGCTGTCTTCGATCCTCTCAAGCGCCGCATTCAGAGTTGGGTTGACAAAGTCTTCGACCGCCAGCGCTACGACTACCGCAAGGCGCTGATCGAGTTTGGCCGCGGCCTCAGTTCGGAGACCGATCTGGCCGCCCTGCTGGATTCGATCGTCGACCGGCTGCCCAGCGCTCTTCTTGTTGCGCGCGTTGCACTTTTTATGGCGGAGAGCCGGGAGGATTCAAGCCGCCTGCGCCTGGCCGCCTCGCACGGCCTGGCCGCCGAGGCGCTGGCCGCGCAGAAGCGCATGGCTCTGGGCTTTCTGGACTTCGATCACAGCCAGGACCATACCCATATTTTTCTGGAAAACGCCCAGCAGGCCATGCATCTTCCCGCTGACCAGCAGCGCACCGCGGCCTTGCTGGACCTGAACTACTATCTGCCCTGCCGCGTGCAGGATGGCGACTCGCAGCGCACCATTGCCGTCATCGGCCTGGGGCGCACCATCGGCGGCGACTTCCTTTCCAGCGAAGACGTTGAACTACTTGAATCCCTGGCGTCTTACATCGGCATCGCCCTGCAGAACGCCAGCCTTTATGCGCGACTGGAAGAGAAGATCGGCGAATTCGAACGCCTCAAGGAGTTCAACGAAAACATCGTCGAGTCGATCAATGTCGGCATTCTGGCCCTCGATCTGGACGACCGCATCGAAAGCTGGAATGCGCAGATGGAGGCCATGTACGCGCTGAGCCGCGCCGAGGCGCTTGGCCAGGAGCTGCGTTCCGTCTTTCCGTCCGAGTTTATCAATGCGCTGGAAGGCTTCCGCAACGAGCCGGGCGTGCATCACCTTTACAAATTCCGCCTGACCACGAGGGCCGGCGAGCAGCGCACCGCGAACATCGCCATTGCTCCGCTGCTCTCACGGGATTTTGTTTCGGTCGGCCGCATCATTCTGGTCGATGACATCACCGAGCGCGTCTCTCTGGAGGCGCAGCTTGCGCAGGCCGATAAACTCAGTTCCATTGGTCTGCTGGCCGCCGGCGTTGCCCATGAGATCAACACCCCGCTGGCCGTCATCTCTTCTTACGCGCAGATGCTCTCAAAGCAGCTCAAGGGCGACGCCCGTCTGGGCCCGGTTCTCGAGAAGATCACGCAGCAAAGCTTCCGCGCCGCTGAGATTGCCAACGGTCTGCTGAATTTCTCGCGCACCTCGACCACGGAATTTCGCGAGACCAGCCTCAACCAGATCATCCGCGATACCCTTTCGCTGCTCGAACACCAGTTTAAAACCGCCAATATCACTGTCGATCTGGAATTGGCCGAGGAACTGCCTTCGATTCAAGGCAATCCCGGCAAGCTGCAGCAGGTTTTTCTGAATCTGCTGCTCAACGCCAAGGAAGCCATGCCCGCCGGCGGCCGCCTGCGCGTGGCCACTCTCACGGACGAACAATTGACCCACGTCGCCGCGCAGGTCTCCGACTCCGGCGCCGGCATTGCGCCCGAGCACCTGAAGCGCATCTACGACCCGTTCTTTACCACCAAGACCATGCCCAAGCCGGGCGACCGCCGCGGCACCGGCCTGGGCCTCTCCGTCTCTTACGGCATCATTCAAGAGCACGCGGGCAAGATTCATGTCGAGAGCGCGATCGGCGCCGGCACAACCTTTCATCTCGAGTTTCCCCTATTAAGGAATTCTGTCCATGCCTGAGGTCGAACTGCCCTTGAATTTCTCCGCAACCGCAACCTCGGCCGACGCCGGCGGGGCCAGCATTCTGGTCATTGACGACGAGGCCTCCATCCGCGAGTCGCTGGAAGTGCTGCTCACCCTCGAAGGCTACACGGTCACCATGGCCGTCGATGGCGTCGAGGGTTTGCGCATTCTGGATTCGGAGGGCTTTGACCTGCTGCTGCTGGACCTGAATCTTCCCGGCCAGAGCGGCCTGGAACTGCTGCCGCAGATCAAGGAGCGCCAGCCGGAAATGCCGGTCATCATGATCACCGCCTACGGCACCGTGGACAACGTCGTAGACGCCATCCGCGCCGGCGCGGAGAACTTCGTTCAGAAGCCATGGGACAACGAAAAGCTGCTGGCCGACATCCGTTCGGCCGTCGCCCGCCATCGCGCTGAAGAAGAGAACCTGCAACTGAAGCGCACCCTCAAGCAGCGCTACAACTTCTCGAACATCGTCGGCAAGAGCGAGATCATGCTGAAGGTCTTCGACCTGGTCGCTCAGGTTGCTCCCAGCCGGTCTACTGTTTTAATTCAAGGCGAAAGCGGGACAGGGAAGGAACTCATCGCCAAGGCCATCCACGCCAACTCGCCGCGTAAAGACAAGCCTTTTGTTCCCATCAACACCGGCGCAATGCCTAGCGAACTGCTGGAGTCCACCCTCTTCGGCCACGTCAAAGGCGCATTCACCTCGGCCATCGCCTCCAAAAAAGGCCTCTTCGAGGTCGCCAACGGCGGAACGCTCTTCCTGGATGAGATCGCCACCATGGGCATGGACACCCAGGCCAAGATTCTGCGCGTGCTGCAAGACCGCCGCTTCATGCATCTGGGCGGAATTCAGGAAATTCAGGTCGACGTGCGCATCATCGCCGCCACCAACATCGACCTCCGCCAGGCCGTGCGCGACGGCCAATTCCGCGAAGACCTCTTCTATCGCCTCAACGTGATCTGCGTGGATTTGCCGCCCTTGCGCGCGCGCCGCGAAGACATTCCGCTTCTGGCGCAGCACTTTCTGGAGTTTTACGCCAACGAGAATGGCCTCGCCCCGCGCAAGCTCTCCTCCGACGCCATGCGCGCCATGGTCGATTACGAGTGGCCCGGCAATGTCCGCGAGTTGGAAAACGCCATCGAACGCGGCGTCGTGCTTTCCAGCGGTCCCGTCATCGGCTCCGACCTGCTCCCGGGACACATCTCCGGCCGCAGCTTCCAGGACGCTTTGCTTGCCCACAACCCCAACGCCTCGCTCTTTGACATTCTGGAAGACATCGAGCGCCGCATCATCGTTGAAAAACTGGAGCGCTGCAACGGCAACCAGACCGATGCCGCCGAGCAGTTCCACATTCCTCTCTCCACCCTCAACCAGAAGATCAAGCGCCTCAGCATCGAGATCCGCAAAAAAGGCAGAGAGTAAGGGAATCGAGTGTTTTTTAACCCCTAACCCCTAATCCCTAACCCCTGATTCCCATGAAGACTCTTCTCCGCTCATTGCTTTCTCTCGCTCTCATCGTCTGGCTGGGCGCGGAGACATTTTTCCCGATTGCCGCCGCCGTTACCTTTCAGACCCTTCGGCCTGACACGCACACGGCCGGCCGCATCGTCGGCGAACTGCTGCGGATTCTGCACGGCATGGGACTGGTCGCGGGCATGGCCGCCTTGATTCTCCTTGCATTGGCGTCGCTTTTGAAAATCTACAGGCACTCGGCAGTTCGGGTGCCAATGATCCTGATAGTGCTGATGATCGGACTCTCGGGCTACTCGCAGTTCGGCCTCATTCCCGCCATGGAGCGGGACCGGATCGCAGCCGGTGGAACAATCGATGCCGTTGACGGCGCCAATCCCAGCCGCATCCACTTCGAGAAGTTGCACCGCTGGAGCGTGGACGTTGAAGGAGCCATTCTTCTGCTAGGTCTGGCGACGGTGGGGTGCATTGCATGGGCGGAGACTGGCAAAAATAGGGAATAGGGAACAGAGTGCCGGGCGCGCTCACTCACGATACAACGAATCGGGAAATGCCCTAAACTCAAATACCGGAAGACCCAAACGAAAACCGCCGAAGGAGGCAAATGGGCTACTATACGCGTGTTCTGTCCAAAGATGAAGAGGTTCCGCCCTTCGAGGAGCTTTCGCAGTTGCTTCAGGCCGAGCATCCCGATTTCAAGCTCACGGTCGAAGAGGGCAGCGAGGAGGAGTGGGAGTCGCTTCTGCTCTCGGGTGCGGACGAAGTCGAGGTTGCGGTCCTCGAGCGCAATCCCGTCAGCGACGGCTCCATAGGCCAGGATGAAATCGCGGATTTTATCGAGGACACGCAGGATTGCCGGCCGGAAACCGGCGTTCAATGGCTTGCCGAGTACCTTGAGGAGGTCAAGACGGTCTATGCCTTCCTGCACCTGCAAGGAGCCGATACCGAAGAAGGCGGCAACGCCCTCCATGCCCTGCGCTCAGCCCTCTGGGAGCGCGGAGACGCGATTCTGCAAGCCGACAATGAGGGCTTTACCAACGAGGAGGGCTTCCACATTGTCTGGCAGTTTTCCGACTCCGTCTCAGGACCATGGAATATGGGCGTTCTGCAGGAAGGCGCGTGGCATCATTTCAAGATGGACCTTGGCGACCCCGATCACCGCCAGGCCTTCCTGAATGGCGAGGTGCCAGACGATTCAGTACTGGTCCAGCGATCCGGTTCGCGAGGCCAATAGTGTTATCCAGCGCTGAAGGCTCACTCCAGTCTGCTCACTCCAGTCTGCTCACTCCGGTTGACTCATTCCCGTTGACTCATTCCAGCCGGAACTGAGAGACGGAATGCAACATCTCCGAGGCCAGACGAGAGAGCGCGGCGCAGGCGTTTGCCGAGTCCTGTGTACCGGAGGTGGAAAGATCGATGATGTGCGCGATCTCGTTCATCGTTTTGTTCACCTCATCGGTTGCCGCCGATTGCTGATGAGAGGCTGAGGCGATCTGGCCGATCATATCGTTTACATTGTCGGAGGCCTTGATGATGCCATTGATTGAAGCCCCGGCGCGGCCAGCGCTCTCCGCGCTCTCATTCACGTGAACAATCTCGGCCTTGATCGAGTCCACCGCCTTCCTCGCCTCGCCTTGGATATTGGTGATCATGCCGCCGATCTCGCCTGTAGCCTGCGCGGTCCGTTCGGCCAAACGGCGCACCTCGCCGGCCACCACGGCAAAGCCGCGGCCCTGTTCTCCGGCACGCGCCGCTTCGATGGCCGCGTTCAGCGCCAGCAAATTGGTTTGCCCGGCAATCTCGCCGATCACTGAGATTACTTTGCCGATCTCTTCGGAACTGCGCGCCAGTCCCTCGATTTGTCCGCTGGTGGCGCGGCTAGTGCTGGTAAGGTTCTGCATCGCGGTGACGGTTTGTGAAACCACCAGGCCGCCCTGATGCGCCTCCTGCCGGGCCTCCACGGCGCTCTGTGCCGCCCGCGCGGCGTTCGCGCTGACCTCTCCAATCGCAGCTCCCATTTGATGCATGGCGGAGACGATCTGATGGCTCTGTCCCTTCTGCTGGTTGGCGTTCTGCATCAGTTCTTCGGATGAAGCCGACAGTTCCACGGCGGCGCTGGCCACCTGTTCGCAATTGGCGTGTACCGACTGGATCATCCGCCGCAGGCTGGCCTGCATCTGGTTGATATTCTCCGCCGCAGCGCCGATCTCGTCGTGGGTACTATGCTCAAGCGCTTTGCCGCTCAGGTCGCCTTTAGCCACCTCGCCGATCCGGTCCGATATCTTCTGTATGCCGTTGAGAATCTGCCGGCTCAGGAAGACGCCAATAAAAATTCCGGAGACCGCGGTGAGCAATCCGGCAATCAGCGCCATCATCCATGTGTTGGTTTGCGATGCGGCCAGAAGGGCATTGTCGCTGGCCAGACGCTGCTCCACGCGCCGCGTCACTTCAACCGCATCCGCCTGCACCTTTCCCGCCAGCGCGCTGCCGCCTTTCATCCGCTCCAATGCCTTGGTCATGCCCTCGCTGCTGCCGTCGGCCATATCGGCCAGCGCATCGGTCTGGATTTTGAGCGACCCATTCCGGATATCGCTGTCCAGTTTGGCCAGCAACTCCTGATCCTCGACCGGCGCCAACTGCTCCAAAATATCGTATTGCGCAAAGAGATTCTTCCACCCGGCCTGGCGCGCTCCCTCGTATTTCGCGGCCAGCGCGGGATCGCCGTGATAAAGAAGGTAATTGCGGAAGGCAAAAGAGGCGTCGGAGATGTACCGGGTGAGCCGCAACGCGGCCAGCGTGGATGGTATGCGAACGGTATTGATCTGTGCTTCTACCGTGCGCATGTGCTGCACTTGAACCATAATGCACACAGAGGAGGCCACCGTCAGCATGCAATTCACGGCAAATCCGGCCAATAACTTCTGTTTCAGTGAGACGTTCATGGTAATCTCCTTATCGGAGAGAACTGGGAGAAACTTGAAAGCCTCTTCGTTCATTTACCGTTCGCCATATATTCGCTTTCACCCAGAAATCCTCTGCTTTCCGCCTCAGCCCGACCCGCGCTAGCCCAGTCTCGTGTCCGTCCACCCGCCGCGCCTGGCTCTGCCGTACATGAGGCAACCGTCCGTCTTCGACGTGCATTGCCTGTCAGTTGCCATGAAATTTTGGCAGTTGGACCGGAATCTCCTAAGACCCTCCTTATAGTCCATCGTGCATAATTTAGACACGATGAGTCTTTTGTGGAATCCGGAGAGTTGGTCGTCGCGGCTGGCCGAGCTTGAGGCGCAGGCGGGCGAGCTGAAGGAAGCGCCGCTGCGGCGGGATGTGCGGTCGCTGGGCACGCTGCTGGGCGAGGTGCTGCGCGAGCAGGCGGGCACGGACCTGTTTGCCTATGTGGAGGCGCTGCGGCAGGGGACGATCCGGCGGCGCGATGAAGAGGCGCGCGGGCGGCATGAAGAGGCGGCGCGTCATGCGGCGACGGCGCTGGAACTGGTTCACTCGCTGCCGGTGGAGCGGGCGGTGCTGCTGACGCGGGCCTTTGCCTTCTACTTTGAGCTGATCAATCTGGCTGAGACCAACCACCGCAAGCGGCGGCGCACGGCCTTGCACATGAGCGGGCAGGCGGGCCGTCAGCGCGGGTCGCTGACCGGGACGCTCTGCGCGATGCGGCGCGTGGGCATTGATGCCAGCGAGGCGCTGGATTGGCTGAAGCGGGTGCTGATTGTGCCGGTGTTTACGGCGCACCCCACTGAAGTAGCGCGGCGTTCGGTGATGTTCAAGCGGCGGCGCATTGGCGAGTTTCTGGCGTCTCTGGATCGAATTCCCGTGCCTGAGGAAGAGATGGCGCGCCTGGAAGAAGCGATCCGCGCGGAGATTACCAGCTTGTGGCAGACCGACGAGGTGCGCTCGCGCAGGCCCACGGTTTACGACGAGATCAAGATGGGTCTCGACTACTACGACGTTTCGATTTTTTCGACGCTGCCGAGCCTCTATCGCGAGATTGCCGAGGCGCTGCGGGCGGCGTACGGCCTGGAGATTGAGGCGCACGCGCTGCCGCAGGTGCTTGTCTTCGGCTCGTGGATTGGCGGCGATCGCGATGGCAATCCTTTTGTGACGCCGGAGGTGACGCGCGATGCGATCCGGCTGGCGCGCGGCCATCTGCTGCTTTATTACCAGCGGCAACTGGATGAGATTATCGATCTGCTGACGACCAGTGCGCAGCAGGTTGGCGTGAGCGAGGCGCTGCTGCAGCGGCTTGAGGCGTATGTCGCGTTGGTGCATACGCCCGAGGCGCAGGCCTTTGAGGCTCAGTATCAGTTTGAGTATTATCGGCGATTTGCGATCTGCCTCAAGGCGCGTCTGCGGCGCACGCTGGATAAGGCGACGGAGCAAGCGGGCACGCCGGCCGCGGCGCTGCCCGTGATGCCCTATACGCTGGCGCGTGTCGACGACGGTTTGGGCAAGCTAGCGAATGCGCTGCCGGCTTACTGCTCGGTACTGGATTTCATCGACGACTTGGAGACGCTGCGGGCGTCGCTCGAAGCCAATCGCGGGCTGCGGATTGCGCGTACCCTGGTTGACCCGCTGATCTTGCAGGCGCGCACCTTTGGGCTGCATCTGCACACGCTGGATATTCGACAACATGCGCGCGTACATGCCGAGGCGCTCAAGGAGATGATCGCCGACACGGTTGCGCCGTCGCTTGCTGACGCGCTTTCAGAGCAGAGCGCGAGCGTGCTGGAGACGCTGCGCGTGGTGGCGGAGATCAAGAACGGCTGCTCGCCAGAGGCGATTCGCCAGTACGTGATCAGCGGGGCCTCGACGGTGGAAGACGTGCTGGCCGTGGTGCGGCTGGCGAGGCTGGCTGGCGTGCGCGTTGAAGGCGCGGGACGCGATCCGGGGTTGATGCCGGTGCCGCTCTTCGAGTCGATCGAAGATCTGCGGCGCGCGCCGGAGGTTTGCCGCGAGCTATGGAGCCGGCCGGATTATCGCCGTCTATTGGCCTCGTGGGGGAACTGGCAAGAGGTGATGCTGGGCTACTCCGATTCCAACAAAGACGGCGGCATGTTGACCTCGACCTGGGAGATCTTCCGCGCGCATCGCGACCTGCATGTAGTGGCGCGCGAATGCGGCGTGAAGCTGCGGCTCTTTCACGGGCGCGGCGGCACGGTAGGACGCGGCGGCGGTCCGACGCATCGCGCCATCTTTGCGCAGCCTATGGACTCCTTCGACGGCCAGTTGCGCATCACCGAACAGGGCGAGGTGCTGAACTTCAAATACTCCGACGAGGTGCTGGCCGAGCGCAACCTCGAGCTGATGATTGCGGCCTCTCTGGATGCCTTGGCGCGGCCCAATGCGCGCGACCCCGAGGGCCACTTTACCGGTGTGCTGAAGCCGGAGTGGGAGACGGCGCTCGACGAGCTTTCCGCGATTGCTTTTGATTTTTATCGGCAGCGGATTCTAGACGACCCAGAGGTGGTGACGTACTTTGAGCAGTCAACGCCGATGAGCGAGCTGGAGCAGGCGAAGATTGGATCGAGGCCGTCACGGCGCAACGCTTCAACCAAGCTCACGGACTTGAGAGCGATTCCCTGGGTCTTTGGCTGGACGCAATCCCGGCTGCTGGTTCCGGCATGGTTTGGCGTAGGCTTTGCGCTGGAGAAGTTTTTGGCAAAACCGGCTGCTCTGGAGTTGTTGCAAACCATGGCGCATGAGCTGCCGTTGTTCATCGACCTGCTGCGCAATGTGGAACTGGCGCTGGCCAAGGTGGACCTGGCCACGGCGCGGCTCTACTCGGCTCTGGTCGAGGACGCGGCTCTGCGTGAACGCGTTTATTCAACGATTGAAGCCGAGTTTCATCGCAGCGTGACGGCTGTGCTGGCCATCACCGGGCAAAAGGAACTGCTGGAATCGAACCCGGTGCTGGGCCGGTCGATCCGGCTGCGCAACCCGTATGTGGACCCCATGCACCTGATTCAAGTGGACATGCTGCGGCGCAAGAGGAGCGGCGAAGATACGCCGGAGGTCAATCGCGCCATTGCGGCAACCATCAGCGGCATCTCGGCGGGGCTGCGAAATACCGGCTGAGAATGGGACGGGACATTTTTTGGAGCGATGGAGGGCAATTAATTTCCCAGAGCGCAAAGAACCTTTGCGCTCTATTACTTTCAGGCAATAACTGCCGCAAAAATATACCTGCAAATGACAAAAGTCATAAAAATGTCGAAATTAAAGGGAAACCAAAGAGTAAATTTTCGGGTCCAAAATGGGAGCGGGCTGTTATACAAGAATGGTAGTCTTTTAGAACGATGCCCGAATTCGACTTCATTAAATCCGAGCCTGTCCACGGGCCGTCCTACAGGCCCCAGTCCATCGAGGAGGTTGACGTTCGTCAATCGGTCCTTGAAGACATCGCGCTTAAAATCCTTTACCTCTCCGGCTCGCTCTCGATTCTTGAGCTTGCGGAGAAGACCCGCCTGAGCTTTGAGGTGGCCAAGGAACTCTCCTTCCATCTGCGCACCGAACTGCTTTGCCAGGTGAATGGCATGACGGGCAACATCCCGCAGATTGCCATCACTTCGCAGGGCAGAACGCGCGCCGCGGATCTGCTCTCGCAGAGCCACTATGCGGGGCCGGCGCCGGTCTCGCTGGAGAGCTATGTCGAGCAAGTGCGCATGCAGAGCATCAAAAAGATCGAGGTGCACAAGGAAGACGTCAAGCGCGCCTTCTCGCATCTGGTGATCGACGCGTCGATGCTGAGGCAGTTTGGAACGGCGCTCAACTCCGGCAGTTCCATCTTTCTTTATGGGCCTCCGGGAACGGGCAAGACGACGATTGCCGAGACGCTCTCGCGCGTTGTGGCCACCGACGATGTGTGGATTCCGCACGCCGTGGAAATCGACAGCCAGGTGATTACGGTCTTCGATCCGGCGATTCACAAGCGCTCCGCCGACCCAGGGCCGGGCAACCGCGATGAGCGCTGGGTGCGCTGTCAGCGGCCCTCGGTGCTGGTGGGCGGCGAACTGACGGCTGAGATGCTGGATCTGCAGTTCAATCCCATTACCAAATTCTATGTAGCGCCAGCCCAGATGAAGGCCAACAACGGCGTGCTGATCATCGACGACTTTGGCCGGCAGCGGCTGCGGCCTGAAGAGCTGCTGAATCGCTGGGTGGTGCCGCTGGATCGGCGCATCGATTTTCTGACGCTTTCCGGCGGTAAAAAGCTTGAAGTGCCCTTCGAGATGCTGGTCGTCTTTGCATCGAATATGGACCCGGCCGAGCTGGTGGACGCCTGCTTCCTGCGCAGAATTCAAACCAAGATCAAGGTGGGCACAACCTCGGACGCGCAGTTCACTGAGATCTTCCGCCGCGTTGCCGCCGAGTATGAAGTCTCGTTTGACCCCAGCGTTCCCGCCGAGCTGATCGAGTTTATCCGCAGCACGGCGCATGAGGATTTGCGGCAGTGCTATCCCAGGGATATTGTGAACCAGGTTCTGTGGGCGGCGCGCTACGATGGCAAAAAGCCGCATCTGGACAGGATGGCGATGATGCAGGCGGTCGAGGCTTACTTCTTGCCGAAGGAGTGAGGCGCGCGCTGTTTGACAATCAAAATTGTGAGGCGAACTTCATATTCCTGCCCTACGCCGTCTCCGTGAGCGCCTCGGTCTCTTTGCTCATCTTCGCGGTGCGTTCGAGTTTGTCCCAATTAAAAGGCTTGCCGTCGATGGCCCGCTTGAGCGTCTTGAAGAGCACGATGGAGAAGACCTGGCGGTAGGCAAAGCGCTGCAGCCAGATGTGAAAGAGGAGCCAGCCGTCGCCCTTGTTGGCCGGATGGCGGCGCTCCAGCGAGAAAGCTACTGACGAAGTCGCGAAATCGATGAGCAGGAAGCCGACAAAGTAGACCAGCAGCCTTTGCAGATTGGCCGCCGAAGCCGCCTCGGGATGGAAGTGGCGATCGACGAAGTAGTGGACGATGCCGGCCAGAAACATCATGTCAATAAAGGGCGAAACCAGCGGCAGCAGCATCTGAAAGATCAGAATATTGGGCAGCGCGAAGTAACCCATCGCCTTGTTGCGGACAAATGCGGCGCGATGCTTCCAGATGGCCTGCAAAGTCCCAAAAGACCAGCGGAAGCGTTGCCGCATCAGTCCCTTGGCGTCGATGGGCGCTTCGGTAAACGCCAGCGACCGGTCCTCATAGACCACCTTGAGGCCCATTTCGAGCAGCGCCATGGTCAGGTCGGCGTCTTCGGCGACGGTGTTGATGGGATAGCCGCCAGCGGCCTTGACGGGGTCGGTGCGCCACGCGCCGATGGCTCCGGGAACGACCGTGACGACATTGAATAAATCCAGAGCGCGGCGCTCGAAGTTCTGGCTGGTGATGTATTCCAGGGCCTGCCAGCGCGTCCAGAGATTGACGCGGTTGCCCACCTTGGCATTGCCTGCGACGGCGCCGATCAGCGGATCTTCAAAGTGCGGAATCAACTTTGAAATGGCGTCGGCGGCGATGACCGTGTCGGCGTCAATGCCGACATAAATCTCTTCCGTCAGCCGGTCGAGAGCATAGTTCAGCGCCGCGGCCTTGCCGCCATTCGGCTTGGTAAGAATCTGAACGCGGCCAGCGGCAATCTCAGCTGCATAGGCCTGGCGCGCCACTTCGACAGTGCGATCCCTGGAGCCGTCGTCGATGACCATGATATGGAGATTGGAGTAGTCGGAGTTGAGCACCGAGCGAATGGTGCGCACGATCACCGTCTCTTCGTTGTAGGCGGGAATCAGCACGGCGACGCGAGGATTGACGCCGGGCGAAGCGGCGCGATGCGGGCGGCGCAGGCGGTCAATGATGGCAAGGACGCCCACCAGCAGCAGGCGCGCGCTCATCAGAACGTCGCCGACGAAGAAGACCATCACGATGAATTGGCCGACGATGGCCAGGCCGGAGAATGCAATCGAATCGGGCAGCGCGCGCACGTCCTGCATGAAGGTGCCCTTGGGCATCACCTCGGCCGTAGTCTTGCCCAGCAGCGAGGAGACGGGCACAATGGTGTAGCCGTGGGCGCGCAGCGCGTCAATCAATATCGGAAGCGCGGCCACGGTCGCCGAGCGGTCGCCGCCGCCGTCGTGCATCAGAATGATGGAGCCGCGGAATTGCGGCTTTGTCTTCATCGTCTGCAATTGTTCGAGGATGGTCTGAGTCATCTCGGCTGGCGACTTGTGCGGATGCTCATTCCAATCGCTGGTGTCCAGTTTGCTGCCGACAATGATGTATCCGGCTCTTTGAATCCGCTCGACCGGCGCAGCCTGATCGTCTGTGTCCGGCTCTTCGTCAATGTCGTATGGCGGGCGGAAGTAAAGTGGCTGAATGCCCAGCTTGCTGGCAAATAGGCGCTCGGTGAGCTTGAGTTCCAGATCCAACTGCTCATTGGAGATTTCGCTGATGTCGGGATGCGTCCAGGTATGGTTGCCGATCTCATGGCCTTCGCGCACCACGCGCTTCATCACGCTTACATACTCGGCGGCCTCGCTGCCGATCATCAAAAAGGTTCCCTTGACGCCCTTGTCGCGCAGAATGTCCAGGATCTTCGGCGTCCACTTGGGGTCGGGGCCGTCGTCGAACGAAAGCGCGACTTCATTGGCGTTGTAACCGTACTGCTGGATGGTATAAGTGCGCGGATAGACATCCATGTGCTCATCGACAATGAGCTTCTTGCGCGGGTCGGGTTCGTCGGTATCCACCGTGACTGTCCGCCTGCCGGGCTGGGGCAGGCCGGTGACGCGAATAATGTCGCCGTCGCCTTCGTCGTCCACGTCGTGACCGGGCTGGACCAGACCCAGGCCTTGCAGCGAATCGGGGTTGGATGGCTTGTCCCAGACATTCCACAGCGAACTGTCTTCCTCGCCCAGGCGCCAGAGCGCGAAGGTCTGCAAGCCCATCTCGCGGGCGGCGCGCAATTCATTCAACACGGTAACGCCATCCAAAAACCAGACCACATGGCGCTGATTCGCATCCTCATCGATGTACTCGAAGTGCGGGTTGAGCGAGTCGTAGTCCAGGTCCAGATCTGCGTCTGCATCCGAGGCGCGCTGCAAGGCCTCGGAGACGGGCAGATCCTCGGTATTCACAATTTGCGGCTTGCGGGGCGTCTTTCGTGCGTGTTTACCCGTGGCGGGAATCGTGAGCGTCCAGTCGTAGCCGTAGTTGCCGATGGCGCAGATCAGCTTTTCCTTGGGTACAATCTTCATTGCGCGGCGCAGATTCTCCACAAACCAATCCTGACTGGCAATGGGCCCCGGTTCGCTCTCCACCTGATGCTCGTCGTAGTTCATCAGCACCAAGCCGTCGGAGTTGGCCGCAATCTGCTTCAGATCGTCGTCGGAAGTGGCGACCATGGCATTGACATAAAGCCGCAAATTGCGTGCGTGCAGGTCGCCATAAAGCTCCTGCAAAAAGCTCATGTAAGCCGGACTGGCGTTGTCGGGCAGGCTTTCAATATCCAAGGAAAGCCCGCGATAGACCGGATACGCGGCAAAGAATCGGACGATCTGCTGACAAAGCGCCGCGCGCTTGCCGGCGTCTGCCAAGATGGCCGAGACGGCCGGATCCCAGCTCTGCGTCGCGGGGTTGAAGTTGTTCAGGTGCGGAAAGATTTCCGTGTCTTCCTTGGCTGCCTGAATCACCCGCTTGACCCTGTTCGCTTCATCGGGATCATGCACCGTCGAGCCATCGAGAATGGGATACTCGCGGTGGGTATCGTTGTTGATGCCCAGCAGAATTCCTTGCGGCGCGTCGATGTGCAGCCACTCCGGAAATAGGAGATCGATCTGGTGGATGTGCTCCTTGAGCGACGAGTAGCTGGCCTCGTCATAAGCCACGTAGTAAGCCGCGCGCAAACCTTCGCCGGTGTTGAAGGGAATGTCGGATGGCTTGCGGTTGCTTTTGCGCCGCGCCGGACGCTGCACTTTGCCGCCGCGCAAGATTGGCGGACGATCCGGTAGAGCCTTGTAATTGTGCTTGGTCGAAGGCAGCAGCAGTTCAGGCAACTTCTGGTACCGCACCACGTTGAAGATGAAGACAGCCAGAACCACCGTAAATATCACGGCTGTCACATCGAAGATGCGGCGCAGCCGCTTCCAGCGCTTGCGTTGCGGGTCGAAAAATATCTGCTTATCCGGCATGAACGGTCTGTGATTTCCTTTTTTGTAAACGAAGCTGCAAGGGCGGCGTTGAAAAACATACTCGCGCGGAGCGGGCAAACCGTCTACGCTATACATTACGAATCGTATGGAAGCTACCCACAAGAGTCAATCAAGAGCCCGGCGCTGGATCGCTGCCCGCGCTGCTTTGATCTCTGTTGCGCTGGCTCTGGGGGCCGGCCTGGGCCTGCGCCTGTGGATGCTGAAATTTTATGAGGTCAACGGCGACTCGCTTGTCTACGGCGAACTCGGCAAGAACCTGCTGCTGCACCGCAGCTATGCCTTTGCCGGAGCAGGCGGCGCCATGAATCCAACGTTGATCCGCTTGCCCGGCTACCCGCTCTTTCTTGCCCTCTGCTTTCGCCTCTTCGGGATGGAAAACTACGCCTCGGCGGCCTATGTGCAGATTGCGCTGGAGCTGGCCGGCTGCCTGCTGCTGGCCGATTTCGTCAGTCGCATCGCGCCGGCGAAGGTAAAAAATGGCTCCGCGCACTGCGCGCTGTGGTTAGCCGCCCTGTGCCCCTTCACGGCCATCTACGCGGCCCAGCCGCTCACTGAGGCACCTTCACTTTTTATGCTTGCTCTGGCGCTCTGGTCGATGGCGCGCTTCCGCGAGCGCCCCGGATGGGCCGCTGCGCTCTGGTTCACCTTTGCGGTCACCTATGCGGCGCTGCTGCGGCCCGATGGCGCGCTGGCTGCCGTCGCGCTGGCTCCGGCGATGCTGATTGGCTTGTGGCGCAAACGTTCAATTCCCATCAAAAAGCTGGCGCGCATCGCCGTGGTCTGTCTGCTGCTGGCCCTCACCCCTTTTACGCTCTGGACTGCCCGCAATTGGACCGTCTTTCATGTCTTTCAGCCGCTAGCCCCAAGGTTGGCCAACGATCCCGGCGACAATCCCCACAATGGATGGGAAAGTTGGGTAAAGACCTGGTGCCTGGATTTTGTGTCCACCTATGACATTTACTGGAATGTCCCCGGCAACCCTCTGGACCTGACCAAGCTGCCCAGCCGCGCCTTCGATTCGCCGGCGCAATACGCTGAAACCGCCGCCCTGGCCGCCGATTACAACAACCAAGGTCTGGATCTCTCACCCTCTCTCGACGCCCGCTTTGCCCGCCTCGCACAGCAGCGCATCCACGCTCACCCGCTGCGGTATTACCTCTGGCTGCCCCTGGGCCGCGTGGCAGATATGTGGCTCCGCCCCCGCGTTGAAAATCTGCCCATCGACCTGGATTGGTGGGTCTATGCGCATCATCACGTGGAGACGCGCTTCAGTTGGGCCTACGCCGCGCTCAACGCTTTTTATCTGCTGCTGGCGGTTGCCGGGCTGTGCCTGCGCCCGCGCTTCTGGCAGTATCTGCTGGCTTATATGCTTCTGCGCAGCGCGTTGCTGATGACCATCGAAGCCCCCGAGGCGCGTTACACACTGGAGTGCTTTCCGATGATTTTCGCACTCGGCGGCGTGGCGCTTTACCGGTTCACTACCTGGGTGTTCTTGTCGGTCTTGAAGGTGAAGACACCGGCGGCCAGCGGCTGATTGACTTTGAAGTTGAAGTAGACGCAGACGCGGTATTGTCCCGGCTCCTCTTCAAAGAGTTGCTTCAGGCTCACGCCCCGCTCCACATCCATCCAGATGGTCACTTTGGGAATATTCTTGCGCACCTCGGGATCCTTGGCCACCAGTTCCAGCTTTTCGGTTTTCACGCCGTCCAGCACCTCCGAGCCCAAGTATTTTATCTCCCACTTATCGGCCAGATCCTTGCCGCTGGCGCCAAAGCCGAGCATCAGGTAACTCTCAAATCTGTTGGCCTTGCTGAAGGTAGTGACCTGATCGATGCCGACTTCAAAGAGCTTGAAAACGCCATTGGAGTAGGTGTAGATCTTGGGCGCGGGCTTGCCATTGTGCTCTTCAATGTGCGCGGCCATCTGAAATGCGCCTTTGCGCTCGTAATAAACCGAGCCCTTCTGCACGTCCTTGTCGTAAACCGGATCGCTCTCGATGGAGTCGAATTCAAAGTCGGCGGAAGTGGAGTGGAAGTTTTTGGCCGCCACGTCGAGCTGCCGCAGCACGCGCTCCAAATCCTTCTCGCCAGCCGGAGCCGCGACCATGGGGCGCGAAGCCAGCAGTAACATACCAACTGTCGCGGCAAAAACAAATCTACCTGCAAAACGCATAGGATTCCTTACTTCGCATACGAACTGTCAACTGAAATCTGTCATCTGTAACCTGTCATCCGCCTCTAGCCTCTAGTGGTGCGCCCAAACCTTCCAGGCCAGATTCCCCTGGGCGTCTGTAACCGTCTCCCAGCGTTCCACAAAGACGTCGTCTCCTTCAATCGGTTCCAGGGCCTTGCGCAGGGCCTTTTTCACCACCGGATAGGGGGCCGTCGTGTTCAGCGCCAAGCTCACATCCGAGGCCGGCACCGTGACAATCACCCCATGGCCGCCATCGCCGACAATCTGGAAGGGATGCAGCGGACCGGCGGCGATGCCTGGCTTGTCGCCATAGTTCCACAGATGCGGCGTGATGAATATAAACGCCAGAATCAGCGTCACCAGCACGTCATAGTGGAAACAGCCGCGCGGATACGTCCAATAAAAATAGCTCTTCAAAAGTTTTTTCATTGCGCCTTTACCGTGCAATCCGCTCCAGCCCGCCCATGTAGGGCCGCAGCGGCTCTGGAATCAAAACCGATCCATCGGCCTGCTGATAGTTCTCAACGATAGCCAGCCAGGTACGGCCCACGGCCAATCCGCTGCCGTTGATAGTGTGTACATACTCCGGCTTGCTCTTGGCCCCCGCCGCCCGATAGCGAATATTGGCCCGCCGCGCCTGAAAGCCCTCGAAGTTCGAGCAGGAGGAAATCTCCCGATATAGCTGCTGGCCGGGGAGCCAGACCTCCAGGTCAAAAGTCTTGGCCGAGGAAAAGCCCGTGTCGCCGGTGCAGAGCAACATGCGGCGATAGGGCAGCCCCAGCGCTTCAAGAATCTCCTCTGCGTTGCGGGTCAGCTTCTCGTGCTCGGCGTCGGAGTCTTCCGGCTTAGTAAACTTCACCATCTCAACTTTTTGGAACTGATGCTGGCGAATGATGCCGCGCGTGTCCTTGCCCGCCGCTCCAGCCTCGGCGCGGAAGCAGGGCGTGTATGCCGTCAGGCAGATCGGCAGCCGGGCCTCGTCAAGAATTTCATCGCGATATAGATTCGTGACCGGAACCTCTGCGGTGGGAATCAGCCAGTGGTCGTTGTCCTTGAACTCCCCGCGCGCAACAGCTTGGGCGTCCGCGTCGGAGCAGCGAAAGAGATCCTCGGCAAACTTGGGCAACTGGCCGGTTCCGAAGAGCGATTTGCTGTTGACCATGAACGGCGGTAGCACTTCCGTATATCCGTGCTTGGTCGTATGCATGTCGAGCATGAAGTTGATCAGCGCCCGCTCCAGCCTTGCACCCGCGCCCATGTAGACCGCAAAGCGCGCGCCGCTCAGCTTGGCCGCTCGTTCCAGATCGAGAATCCCCAGCGACTCGCCCAGCTCCCAATGCGGCTTGGCCTCAAAATCAAAGGCAGGCTTTTCGCCCCAAGTCTTAACCACCACATTGTCGGCTTCAGACTTGCCGGTCGGCACTTCATCGCGGGTGAGGTTCGGAATGCTCGCCAAGGACATGCGCAACTGGTCGTCTAGAGTGGCTGCCATCTTGTCCAGAGCATCCAATTGATCTTTGAGCGCGCGGGTTTCGTCCATCACGGCCGTCGCGTCTTGCCCGGCCTTCTTCAGCGCGCCCACCTGCTGGCTCAATTCATTGCGCCGGGCCTTGGTCTGCTCGGATGCAGTAATGGCCTCGCGCCGGCTCTGATCCAAAGCTCGAAAATCACCCAGCAGCGCCGCCGGGTCTGCCCCACGGGCGCGCAGCTTCTCTTCAACAGCTTCCAGGTTGGCACGAACAAATCCCAAGTCAAGCATCGCTCTACCAGTTTACTAGAATCATGCGGGCTCGGATTCGCCGGCTTCCACTGGCTGCTTCCGCTTGCCTGTATAGGCCTCGTCGCCCGCGCCGTAGGCGTAGTGTTTGTCAGCTCAGCGTCTCAACGATGGATTGGCGAAACCATCACCCCCCGCAGTCCCGTTGGGTTAGCTTCTCGTCAGCGCCCTGATCCGCTCCGCTTCCGCTGGCCACTTCGCAGCTAGCTCCGCATAACTCCCGCCGCGATAATCTGCAAGATCAAATCCCGGCGTCACCGTGCATCCCAGCAGCGCAACCTTGCCGTCGCCAAGCAGCCGCGTCCCTTGCCAAACACCCGCCGGAACCACGATCTGCACCTGTTGCCCAGCCGCCAAATCCGGCCCTAAAGCAGAAACAGCGGAGCGTCCGTCGGGATAAAGTTGCAGCATCTCCACCGGATCGCCCAGATAAAAGTGAAAGATCTCGTCCGACGCCAGAACATGCATCTCCGAGAAGCTTTCCTGCTCTAACAAGTAGTAGATTGCCGTTCCCGCGGGCCGCACGCCGCGCTCAAGCTCTACGCTTTCGCCGCTGGTGTAGGTCCGCCGGAAGAAGCCTCCCTCGACCGGGTGCGGCTCCAACTTCAGCAGGTCTTTGATCTCATCGGCGGTCATTGTTGTCCATGGTAGCAGCCTCAATCCGCGTAAACTAACCTCAGCCGAGGAGCGCATGACCGCATCCGCCACAGAATCGCTCACGCTGCCTGTTCTCGGCATGACTTGCGCCTCTTGCCAGCATCATGTGGAAGCGGCTTTGCGCGCAACCTCCGGCGTTCAATCCGCGCACGTCGATCTGATGGCTCATCGCGCCAGCGTCGTCTTCGATCCCGCAATCGCGACGCCCACGGCGCTGGTCGAAGCTATTCGCGCCGCCGGCTATGACGCGGTCCTTCCCCGCACCGGCGACTCCTCCTCGCAAGCCTCTTCCAGCGGGCATGAATCCGCAGCCGAGCGCAAGGCTTACGTCACCATCATTGCCGGCGCAGCCACCATGCTTCTGGCCATGCCGCTGGGCGCGCAAATGGGTTCTCTGGACCACGCCCTGATGCGCCTGCTGCCGTGGCTCTATGCGCTGCCGCCAGATCCCCTGCGCTGGTTCCTGCTGATTCTTACCGCGGCAATCATGGCCTGGGCAGGCCGGGGCATTTATCTGAGCGCCGCGCGCGGCCTGCGCCACGGCAACACCAATATGAACACGCTGGTCAGCCTCGGCACCGGCGTGGCTTTTCTTTACTCCGCCGCCGCCACACTCTGGCCCGCGCCGGGACGCGAGGTCTACTTCGATGCGGTTCTGCTGATTCTGGGCTTTCTGCTTCTTGGCAAAAGTCTGGAAGGCCGCGCCAAACGCCGCGCCCTGACCGCTCTCGACGCGCTCTCCCGCCTGCGTCCGGCCACCGCGCGCCGCGTTGTAGACGGCATAGCCGCCATTGTTCCGCTTGAAGAGATCGAACCCGCCGATAGCGTTCTCGTCCTGCCCGGCGAGCGCTTCCCGGTTGACGCAATCATTCTTGAAGGCCGCACCACGGTGGATGAATCGATGCTGACGGGAGAGTCCACGCCCCTCGACCGCGCTCCCGGCGGCCGCGTGCTGGCCGGCTCGCTCAACTACGAAGGCGCAGTGACCTGCCGCGCTGAGTCGCTGGGCGAGGCCACAGTATTGGCGCAGATTACCCGCATGGTGACGCAGGCGCAGGGGTCGCGCGCGCCCATGGAGCGCCTCGCCGACCGCGCCAGCCAAATCTTTGTTCCCGTCGTGCTGGTCCTTGCCGCGCTTACATTTGTTGTCTGGCTCCTTGCCACGCACTCGCTGCAATTGGCCTTGGCCTCCACCGTCGCCGTGCTGGTCATCGCCTGTCCTTGCGCCATGGGCCTGGCCGTCCCCGCCGCGCTTACCGTCGCCGTGGGGCGTGGCGCGCAGCTTGGAATCCTCTTCAAAGGCGGTGAAGCGCTGGAGCGCCTCGGCCATCTGGACGTGATCGTGCTCGACAAGACCGGCACGCTTACCGTCGGCCGCCCGGTGCTTGACGGCGTTCATTCGCTCGGCGACTCGACTGAAAACGACCTGCTGCGCCTGGCCGCCGCCGCCGAGGAGCGCTCGAACCATCCTCTTGCCCACGCCATAGTTGATGCGGCGAAGCAGCGGAACATAGCATGGCGCCCTGCCGAAGACGTGCAAGTGCTGCCCGGCCGCGGCCTCACCGCCAAGGTCGAAGGCCGAGAGTGCCTGCTGGGCAACGAAGCTCTCTTCAAGGAGTTCTTTCTCCCGCTTCCTGCCGGGATAGCGGCTCCCGAGTCCGGCGTAACTCGCCTCTGGATGGCTTTCGACAGCAAGCCCGCCGGCTACTTTGACGCCCGCGACGCACTGCGCTCCGATGCAGCTGCGGCCATCAACGCGCTCCGCCACTCCGGTCTGCGCGTCCTCATGCTCACCGGAGACTCAGCCGCCGCCGCCGCTCCCATCGCCCAGCAAGCGGGCATTGCCGAGGTCGAAGCCAGCCTTGACCCCGCCGGCAAGCTGGCCCGCATCCGCGCCCTGCAAGCCAGCGGCCTGCGCGTGGCCATGGTCGGCGACGGCATCAACGACGCAGCCGCACTCGCTCAGGCTGAAGCCGGAATCGCCATCGGCACCGGCGCAGACCTGGCTCAGGAGGCCGGCGACGTCATCCTCCTGCGCGCCCAACCGTCGGCCATTCCCGCCGCTATTGAGCTAGCCCGCGCCACTCTGCGCATCATGCGCCAGAATCTCATCTGGGCCGCTGCCTACAACCTGCTCGGCATCCCGTTAGCCGCAGGCGCGCTCTACCCCAGCTTCCACATCCTGCTCACTCCCTGGCTAGCCGCCGCCGCCATGGCGCTAAGCTCGGTAAGCGTGCTGGGAAACAGCCTCCGCCTGCGGGGCTGGCAAACCGCTTCGTGAGCAAGAGCAGAACGCCTTATCCACCGGCTACCCCCAGCGCGTTAAACTAACCCCAGAGCCTGCCCGTGCGCATCCTGACCCGCTACATCCTCGGCGAAATCCTCTCCCACGCCTTCATCGGATGCGTGATCTTCACCTTCATTCTCTTCATGAAGGAGCTGCCCCGCATTCTGGAGATGATCGTCCACAACAGCTCCACCTTTGTCAGCGTCTTTCAATTCGTTCTCTATACCCTGCCCAACTTCTTCATGGTCACCGTCCCCATGGCCGTGCTTGTCGGCGTGCTGCTGGGCCTGAGCCGTCTGGCCGCCGACAGCGAAATCATCGCCATGCGCGCCTCTGGCCTCGGGATCGGCTATTTTGTGCGCGTAGCCTCCATCGTCGCCGTCGGCGGCACATTGATTGGCCTGGCCAACTCACTCTATATCGCGCCGCGCGCCAATCAGGCCATCCTGGCCTTGGAAAAATCCTTGGCCATGCAGGCCTCTTATGAGATTTTGCCCCGCGTCTTCGATGAAGACTTCCATAACTCCGTCCTTTACGTGCAAGACGTGCGCTCGGGAACCGGCGCGGCCCACTGGCGTCAGGTCTTCATGGCTGACACCTCCGACCCCATCAATCCGCAGATCATCACTGCCGCATCGGCCATCGTCGCCAATGACAGCAATCCCGACGCCGGTCCCGAGCTGATGATGCGCCTGCGCGACGGCGCGCAGCACCAGACCGTCGCCTTTCAGCCGCAGCAATACAACATCTCCACCTTCGACTTCACCGACATGCCTCTGGTTGGCAGCCAGCAAAGCGAAAGCCATCTGGGCCGCCTTGACACCGACATCTACGCCATGCCCATGAGCGCGCTCTGGCAGCGCAGCCGCGCTCCCGACGGCAAGCGCTTTCTCATCGAGATTCACAAGCGCTTCGCCTATCCCGCCGCCTGCCTGGTCTTGATGCTCATCGGCGTTCCCCTGGGCGTTACCTCGCGGCGCGGCGGCAAAAGCTTTGCCTGGATCTTCACCATTCTGCTGGTTTTTATCTACTACCTGCTCTCCTCAACCGGCATCGCACTGGGCAAGCAGAACTGGATCTCCGCCTTCTTTGCCGTCTGGTCGGCCAACCTGATCTTTGCCGCCGGTGGCCTCTTTCTGCTCTGGCAGATGGCCTCGGGAGGCCGCGTTCTGGCTGCCTTAACCTCCTGGGCCTCGCACTTTCAGCGATCGGAATCCGCCGCCACGGCCAAGCCTGCCGCTGCTCCGCTCAACGCTCTGCTGGCCCGTCTTCAGCCGCGCTCCCGCCGCGCCAAGGCTCGCCACGTCTTTCCCCGCATCCTTGACGAATATGTCGTCCGCGAGTTTCTTGGCACCTTCCTGCTTGTTCTGGCCGGCTTTGTCATGCTCATGCTGGTTTTTACCTTCTTTGAACTGATCGGCGACATCCTTCGCAATCACATCGGTCTGCCCCTCATCGGCGAGTATCTGGTCAACCTCGCGCCCAGCATGTTGTATCAGATCACTCCGCTGGCAGTGCTTATCGCCGTGCTGGTCACCTTCGGCGTGCTCAATCGCAACTCGGAGATTGTCGCCATGAAGGCCACCGGCATCAGCCTTTACAGGCTCGTCGTGCCCATCGTCTCCATCGCCGCCATCCTCGCCTTCTGCCTCTTTCTCTTCGACCAGTTTTACCTGCCTCAAGCCAATCGCCGCCAGGAGGCGCTGCACAACATCATCAAAGGCAAGCCCCCGCAAACCGTACTGCATCCCGAGCAGAATTGGATCTTCGGCCAGCCCCATCATGGCGAGCCCGCGCGCATCTTCTACTACCAATTCTTCGATCCCGAGCGCAACCAGTTCGCCAATCTCTCGCTCTTTGAATTCGATCCCTCCACCTTTGCGCTTTCGCGCCGCATCTTTGCCACCCGCGCCGTCTGGGACCGCAACTCCTCCACATGGCTCTTCCTCAACGGCTGGCAGCGCGACATCGACGGCGCCACCGTCACCTACTTTCAGGAGTTCAAGCAAGCCTCTTTTGCCGAGATTCACGAAGACCCCGCCTACTTCAAAAAAGAGAGCCTGCAAGCCCAGGAGATGAACTTTGGCCAGCTTGATCGCTACATCGGCGACCTGCGCCAGAGCGGCTTTGACACCATGCGCCTGCGCGTCGAGCTCTGGCAGAAGCTCGCTTATCCCCTGGTCGCGATTGTGATGGCCGTGCTGGCCATCCCCTTCGCGCTCTCCATGGGCCGCCGCGGTTCGCTTACCGGCATTGCAGTCGCTATCGGCGTCGCGCTTGCTTACTTTGTCGTAAGCGGCCTCTTCAGCGCCCTGGGCTACGTCAACTATCTGCCCGCAGCTCTTGCCGCCTGGTCCTCGGATCTCCTCTTCGGCCTGGTCGGAGGTTATCTGCTGCTTAAAACCCCAACCTGATCCCATTGTGACTTGCCGAAGCGGTTGGCGTCTGAAAGGGTAAGAATCGTCCCGGAGCGGGATTCTTCCGCGCCGCAACTTCAGCGAAAAGCGATCTCACTGCTATAGCGCCCGCCCCAACTCCAGCGTCTTCTCCACCAGCGCATCAATCTCCGCGCGGCTGGTGCGATGATTCACAATCGCCGCGCGAATTGCCGTTCGCCCTGCAATCCGCGTCGTGGACGGCGCTACAACTCCCGACTCCTGCAAGCGAATCACAATTTCTCCATTGACCCGGTTGCACTCCTCTTCGTTGAAGTCCTTCCGCTGATAGCGAAAGCAGACGATATTCAGCTCCACTGGAGCCAGCAATTCCAGGTCAGAAGTCGCGGCAATCCGGTCTTCCAAATACCGGGCCAGCGCACAAGTGTGGGCAATCGACGCGCCCAGCGCATCCGTGCCAAAGACTTTCAGCGTGAACCAGACCTTCAGCGCGCGAAAGCCTCGCGACAGATCCGGCCCAAAGTCGCAGGGCCACGGCGAGCCCGCCGCCAAGCCCCGCTCGGCCCGTTGCAAGTAAGCCGCAGGCAGAGAAAACGCCTGCTTGTGCGCCGCTCCGTCCCGGACCAGAATGAAGCCCGCATCGTAAGGCGCCTGTCCCCATTTGTGAAAGTCGAAGGCCACTGAATCCGCAAGCTCGATCCCGTCCAGCTTCCCGGCAAGCTCCGGAGCCAGCCGCGCCAGCGCGCCAAATGCGCCGTCCACATGAAACCAGAGCTTCTCACGCCGGCAAAGCTCGGCCAGACCAGCCAGATCGTCGATGGCTCCCGTGTTGACGGTGCCTGCTGTTCCCACCACCAAAAACGGCGTAAAGCCGGCGGCGCGGTCGCGCGCTATAGCCTCGGCCAGCGCCGCAAGATCGATCCGGCAGCAACTGTCGGCGGGAATCATGCGCAGCGCGTCGCTGCCTAGCCCGGCAATATCCATCGCCTTGGGCACGCAGCCATGCACCGCGGACGATGTGTACGCAGTCAGCCTGCGCGCACCGGCGGCCACTCCGCCCTCGCGCACTTCAAATCCCAGCGCACTGTCGCGCGCAATCAGCACGGCAATCAGATTCGCCATCGAAGTTCCGGTGACAAACAACCCCGTGGCCGTCTCCGGAAAGCTGAAGATCTCCGCAACCCAGCGCGTCACTTGCCGCTCCACTTCGACGGGCATATGATCGCGCCCGCCGCAGTTGGCGTTGAGTCCCGCGGCCAGCATCTCCGCCAGCATTCCCACGGGCGTTCCGCCGCCATTCACCCAGCCCATGAAGCCCGGATGCACATTGCCCTGCGCATAGGGCAGCACCTGCTGCATAAACTCCGCATGGACCACGGCCAGATCTTCGCCGGCGCGCGGAGCGGGCGAGCGAAAGTGCGCGCGAACCTCGGCGGGAATTGGCTGCCAGACAGGCCGCTCGCGGATCGTCTCGATGTAGCCAAGCATCTCGTCCAGCATGAGATGTGCCTGGGTGCGAAAGCCAGGCCAATCCTTCGGATCAAGCGATTCGTGTGCTTGCACAGCATCATCCGTTTGCATATCGATGCTTGCCTTGCCGGCCGGGTCAATCTTTGAAGGTGCCTGAGACATTCGTTCTCCCAATTAAGTATCCTCTGGCGAAACCGGAGGCTTTACGGTTGCTAGAGCATTTTCACCGATGGTGTAAGAAAACTCCGTGCCCCATCCCTTTCAAGTTCTTTGTGAAATGGGTGGGAAACCACAAAATCAACTCTACAGGAACTGTGAAAACGCTCTAGCCCCTCAAAGGGGCCTATGAGCAGGCGTTTCGCGCCGGGTGCCCTCATTTGCCTCCGCCGAGTGCCTTCCATTGCCCGCGCCGTAGGCGCAGAGTTTATTAGCCCCGCGTTTCAACGCGGGGTGGGCGAAACGAACAATTCCCCCGGAGTCCCGTCGGGACGGTGCTCATGCCCCCCACATCTCAAACGGTTTCCCAAAAAAACGAGATCACAAACCGGTAGCCACTCCCGCAATTTCCAGCCGTCTACTGCCCAACCGGCAAAGCCGGGGGCTTCCAATCCAATACCTATTTTACGTGCGATGGGTGCCCTCATCTTCCGCCGCTTTCAAATCAAAATCCCATCCGTGCTACACTGTACTTGCGCTCAGTGATTTGGCCGGGAGCGGCAACTTGCCCCATCAAGGCAACTTTGTCCAGCTCAGTTTTCCCCCAAGCCCCTACAGACCGGGGCCTCCAAGAAACGATCTTTGTTTCATGGGGTGGAGCGCGAATCTCCCACTCGGCAATGCGCCGTCTGGTGAGCATGTAGCGTGTGGCAGCTCCGGGCCCGTGCATTCCCCTCTTGAATGCCAGCCAGTCTTAGCTCGACTTTCGGTTCTCCCTTGCGCAAATGAATATGCAGGCCCGCGCCCGTCTTCGGGTACGCGCGCCTCCGTGTCCGCTTCCGTTTGCAGGCCGCCCGAAATTCAGGCGGCTCCGGAAGCACCAAGGAAATGATTCAATTTTGACCACTTTGTTCTCTGAATTCACTCTTTCGCCCGCCTTGATGGCGCGGCTTGACGCCAACAAATTTGTAACCCCCACCCCGGTGCAGGCCGCCTGCATTCCTCCGGCCCTTGAAGGCCGCGACGTACTGGCCACCGCGCAGACAGGAACCGGCAAGACGCTGGGCTTTCTGATTCCCATTGTCGAGATGCTGCAGAAGGCCGAAGGCCGAGGCGCGCAAGCTCTCATCTGCCTGCCCACGCGCGAGCTGGCCATGCAGGTCGAGCAGGCCTTTCTCACCATTCGTTCCAACTCTTCGCAAACGGTTGCGCTGGTTGTCGGCGGCCTCGCCGAGCGTTCGCAGCTCGACGCCATTCGCCGCGGCGCGCGCCTCATCGTCGCCACCCCCGGACGCCTGGAAGACTACATCAAGCGCCGCCTCATTCACCTGGAAGGCGTAAAGATTCTGGTGCTCGACGAGGTAGATCGCATGCTCGACATGGGCTTTCAGCCGGCCATTGCGCGCATCGCCACCACGCTGCCCGCCGTGCGCCAGACCCTGTGCTACTCAGCCACGCTTGAAGGCGCGGTAAAGGACGTAGCCCGCAAGTATCTCAACGACCCGGTGCGTGTCGAGATCGGCTCAGTGCTCAAGCCCGCCGAGAACGTCGAGCTGCGGACATTTGAAGTCGAGCCCGACAAGAAGCAGGAGCTTCTGGAACACCTGCTGGGCGCTGAGACGGGCAGCTTCCTGGTCTTTGTGCGCACCAAGCACGGCGCGGATCGCGTTGCGCGCAGGCTTACCCGCGCCGGCCACTCCGCCACGCAGATTCACGGCGACCGCTCGCAAGCCCAGCGCAATCAGGCGCTGCGCAGCTTCAGCGAGGGCCGTCACCGCGTCCTCGTCGCCACCGACGTTGCCGCGCGCGGCATTGACGTAGCCAACGTCGCGCATGTAATCAACTTCGACATGCCCAAGATGGCCGAAGATTTTGTGCACCGCGTAGGCCGCACCGGCCGCGCCTCGGCCCACGGCGTGGCTTCCACCTTCGCCGGCCCCGCCGAACGCGGCGATCTGCGCAAGATCGAGCGCACCCTCTCGATTTCAATGAAGCGCTTCCGCGTCCGTTCGGCGGACGGCGTAAAGGCGGCGTAAAAGCTGCTTTTCTTCCGACTGTGGAGGGATTCATTCCCGTTTGTCCGTCCTAGATTCAACTTGACTTTGAACCGTTTATCGGCGAAAATTAATTCAAGTTGGATCGGGCTATCCTGATCGGCGCTGGGTCTCGGTGTAACCGAGGCCCTTCGCATTTCAGGGGAATATTTTGAGTCCGCGGTCCTTCTCCTCTCCACATGAATCCCCGCAGAATTTTGCGGCAATTACGTCGTAGGCTCGATTTGGTTGAGCAGGATTGAGATGATGACGGCCAATAGGGTGGCTGACGAGATCGGCAATTTGCAGCCCAGTTGAGTTCGTCTTTTTATCGGCAAATACTATCTCTAGCGGGATCGGCCCCCAGCGGTTGTCCCCGGCAACGATGCGTCGAAATGCCAACTCGAGAGCATCGTCTTCGACTCGGCCCCGGCACTCCACAACCACAGTGGTTGGACGGTTCCCCTGTCCATGGTCGCGAAGAAAAGCAAAGGTTCTCTCAAGGCAGAAACGAAGCGCTATCTCATATGGGTTACCAGGAGTAGCGTACTGTTTGAGAAGCTCTCTTTTGTCTATCAGTGATGCAACCAGCGTCAGTGGGGCTTGTATTAGCGCAGTCTCCAGTTCCTCCATGAACCGTTTCCTTAAATTCGCATTCACCAAGATTTTGAATGGGCCTGATTCCTTGCGAATCTCGTTCGAGTGTAGAACAACCATATCGTGTCCAAAAAACCTGAACTTGAGGTTCAAGAAAGCTGGAACCACTATTTGACTATATTCATCCGTTCGGAAGATACAGCAGGAAAGCACAAACACAGGATACGACTCTTGGCTGCCTTCCAGTCCGTGGTTTCCGCTCTCATCAACGTAAACTATGTAATCACTGAACATGATGGTTAATTCTAAACGCACCAGACAGCAGGTGCCGCCGAGAAATCTTTCGCCATCCTCCATGAATTCTTTGCATATTCTAAATATCAACGCCATATTTAATTGACACTCGCTCCCCTTCATGCTGAAATCTGACCCATCGGGCAGAGTAAGCAATCTGTCCAGAGGAGCTTCCCCCATGAGCATTAACCTCGCAGCGATTGAAAACATCGTAGTCCTGATGTTTGAAAACCGGTCCTTCGACCATATCTTTGGCGCGCTTCCCGGAGTGGATGGCGTCTTGCTTCCGGATGGAACCCTAAAACCGGATCTCTACAACGTGCCTTATCCCACCCAGCCGCCTTCGCCGCATGGGTCGCTTGAAAATCCACCCATTCCCCCTTCGCCCATCGATACCAGTTATCAGCTTCCCCATGACTTCAATCACGACTTTGGCGACGGCATGATGCCCGACCTCTTCGGCCCCGGCACTACCGGATGGGTAGACGGGCAAGCCATCGGCGCGCCGGCCATAACTTACCCGGCAACCAACAGCGGCTTTCTTACCTCCACCGTTTTTGCATTGAAAGAAAAGCCGCAGCAGGGCCCCAGCGCGTTGACCTACTTTAAAAAAGGCTCGCTCAAGGTGCTGCACACACTGGCTGAGAACTTTGTAGTCTGCGACCAATGGCATTGCGATATGCCCGGCCATACCTTGCCCAACCGCTGCTTCATGCATTGCGCCACCACCGGCAATGTAGGCATTGCGGACGATGACTCAGGCACCATCCTGAATAACACCATCTTCCAAATGATCGAGCAGCAGGGCAAAAGCTGGAAGATGTACACGCCCCTCGGGCAACTGGATTCCTGGTGGATGAACTCCTATATGCAGAACAGCCCCAATGCCGGCCCTCTCATCCAGGAGTTTGCGCAAGACCTGCTGCAAAAATCGCTGCCGTTTTATAGCTTCCTGATGTGCTGGACGAGTAACTCGCCGACCACAGATACCAGCATGCATCCCAAGTCGCCCATCCAGTCAGGAGAGAATTATCTGGCCGCCGTCTACAACGCTCTGCGCGCCAGCCCTTACTGGGAGAAGACGCTGCTCGTAGTCACCTTCGATGAGAATGGAGGCATGTACGACCATGTGGTTCCTCCAGCGGCTGTGCAGCCGGAACCGGGAACGCCGCAGTCCATCGTCAACCACTACGGAACCTGCTCCACCTTCGACTACACGCTCCTCGGGCCGCGCATTCCGGCGCTGTTGATCTCTCCCTGGCTGGCCGCCGGCGTTGATAGCACCCAGTACCAAAACACCTCCATCCTGCGCTTCATTGAGGATCAGTTGGCGCCGGCGCAACCTCTCTCCCTCTATCTCAGCGCTCGCGACTTGAATGCCACCAGCATCGCTCAGGCCTTCAATCAATTCGGCTTGCCCACGCCGCGAAAAGACTGTTTACCTTCTCTGACGGGATACGAGAAGTATGCGTGGTTCAACGGCCTTGCCTCCGGGCCAGGGCCTGTCGATCCGGCGGCGGAGGCGCTTCCTCCCTCGGAGCATTTGGTGGAAGTGGCAAGGATGTATGCCAGCGGCCAGCCAGGACATGCCGACAGCGGCAAGCCATTCGATCGGAAATTCGCCACGGTCGCCGACCTCGACCGCTATGTTCGGCAGCGCGCTCAGGCGGCGCGCTGGCATCGCGAGGGCGTACATGAGAATGCGTCGATTCTTGTCTTTGAAAAAGCGCCCCAACAATGGACATGGGAACTGATGGATGGCAATGGGAATCTACTGGCTCTGCCGCATAACACCTTTCCAACCCGCGATTTGGCAATCGAGGAGTTGGACAAGGTGAAATTTCTGCTGCATGAGTTATGCTGCGCGCCGTAGAGCGACTATTGACCCGGCCCAAAAATTAAATGGAGGTGCCCCCACCCATTCCGCAAAGAGCGCGGAATGGGTGGGGGCACCCAAATCACAGTATCTATGGGCCGAATCACTAGCTGGCGGTTAATTGCTTTACGTCGGCGAGGAGCTGCTCGGGGGTCCACTCATTGCCGGGATAGAAGCGCGCAACCTTGCCGTCGGGGCCGATGAGCGTGGTGGAGAGGGTGTGCGTGATTGTCGCTTCGGAGCTGGGTGTGATTGCGAGATCGAAGAATTTGGCCATTTCTGCCAGGACGGGTTGCTCGGGGGCGGCGAAGTCCCAGTGGGCAAAGGCGGATTTGGAGTCGCTTCCGATGTAGGGGACGCCATAGGCGCGGAGGCGGGCGGGGGTGTCGTGCTCGGGGTCGAAGGTGACCGAGAGCAGGTGGGTTCTGGCGTAGAGCGCGGGGTTGGCGGCTAACTGCTTTTCCAGAGAGGCAAAGTTGCGGGTGACGCGCGGGCAGAAGTCGGGCGAGGGGCAGCGGGTGTAGATGAAGGTGATGAGCAGCGCGCGGCCGCGAAACTGGCCGAGATGGATGAGGCGGCCATCCTGATTGCGGAGCTTGAAGTCTGGCACCGCATCTCCTTGAGCGGGGACGTGATAGGAGACTCCTGGCTTGTAGTCTGGCTTGGCCTGCGCAACGACGACGATGCGGTCGAGAAGATAGTCGGCGTCGGGGTCGGCGGAGACGAGAACGTCGGCGGTGATGACGTCGCCGGGATGCAACTCGCTGAGGACGCTGGGGTCTTTGAGCTTGTAAGGCATGGTCATGGCTTCCATGAGACCGGGGATTGCATCGTGGTTGAGCGTGACTTCGCCTTGAGCGGCGCTGGTGGAGACGACTTTGCCGCGGAGATGGTAGACCTTGTAGTTCTGGCTGGCTGGCTGCTTTGGGGCGTTGTGGCAGGCGGAGAGCAGAACCACGGCAAGCAACGGGGAAAAGAGCAATCGACGCGTCATAGCGTCAGTTTACAACGGTGTTTCCATCTCCCGCATCGAAGAGGAGGTCGCAGGCAACCCCGAAGATGTTTGCGGCGGCTGGGAGGAATTTTGTCTTTTACCAGGGCGGCGAGAGTGGAGACGTGCTGGGGTGAATTTGTACTAAAGCCGCACAGACTCCGCGCCGATGAAGGGAAGGTCCGGCGCGATCGGCCGTTACGCCGAGGAACGGTTTGAGTCCGGGCGGCAATTCTAAGTAATTTTCAATCTGGCTGGGTATGGCGTGGTTCTCTGGCTGCATAAGTCCATGACGGAGTAGACGATGGGCACAGTGGGTTTGAGTTTTGGATCACCGACCAGCGGAGCGGGCTTCGATGTGAGCACGACCGTCTCAGAGATTGTGGGCAATCTACAGAATGTGGAGACGCCGTGGAAGACGCAATTGACCTCGCTGGAGAGCCAGGATACGGCGATTTCGAGTCTGGGGACGCTTTTCTCCAACCTCTCGACCGACATGAGTACGCTGACCGATTTTAACGGGATACTTTCGCAGAAAGAGGGTTCGAGCTCCGACACGAATGTGCTGACATTGACGGCGGCCACGGATGCGGCGATTGCGGGAACGCATACGGTGACGGTGGCGAAACTGGCGCAGACTTCGAGCGGGTATCTTGCGCCGGTGACCAATGCCAGCGCCAAGCTTTCGGGATCGATTACTCTCGCGGTGGGCAATGGGTCTTCGCAGACGATCACGCTTTCATCAAATAACACGCTGGCCGGACTGGCGGCGGCGATCAACGCCTCTGGCGCCGGAGTGACGGCGAGTGTGCTGACGGACTCGAATGTATCGCGGCTGAGCCTGGTTTCAGGCACCTCGGGCGCGAGCGGACAGATCTCGATTCTCTCGAATTCGATTACGACCGCAACCAATGCTTCATTGAGCTATACCGGCTCTTCGGGTTCGGCTACACAGGCCGCGAATGGTTCGCTGACGACAGTGGCGAACGCGAGCGATGTGCTGAGCGGCACACTGTCAGTGACGGTGGGCAGCGGCACTAAGGAAAACATTGTGATTGGTGGAGTGCCGAGCGGGGGCGCCGCGGCCAACACCTTTTACACAGGCAGCGGCGTCAACACGCTGGCTGGGCTGGCCGCGGCGATCACGACGCACTCCTCGGCGCTGGGCATTACGGCCAGCGTAGTGGCCAACAACGACGGCTCGGCGAGCCTCTCAATGACCTCTTCGACGCTTAATACGGCGGGAAACCTGACCGTGGCCTCGACGCTCTCCGATACCAACACCGCGCTTGGTTATAACACTTCAGTGAACGCCGCCGATGCCTCATTGACGATCGACGGGGTGCAGATGACCAGCTCTTCAAACACGGTGGCGAATCTGATTCCGGGCGTGACCTTTCAACTGCTGGCTCCGAGCGCGACCGAAACCGGCGGAGGCCTGGAGCAGGTTCAAGTGGTCATCGCGAACGACAATACGTATGTGGAGAGCACTGTGAACCAACTGGTCTCCGATTACAACTCGCTGATCAGCGCGGTGAATACGCAGGAGGGCCGAGACAGCTCCGGCAATGCCGAGCCGCTCTTCGGTTCGCCGACCCTGACGCTCTTGCAGCAGCAGTTGCTGAGCGGCCTGAATTTGACCAATCCCAACGGAACCCTGACGCCGATCACCTCGAACACGGGAACGACGCTTTCGGGCTCGATGAGTTTGACTGTCGCCGGGGGCACGACGGAGAAGTTTGTCATCGGCGCGCCGCCCAGCTCTCCCGATTCCAACACCTTTTACACCGGCAGCGGCGTCAATACGCTCTCTGGGCTGGCAGACGCGATCAACGCAGCCAATCTTCCTACGACGCTGAATTACACGGCGACGACGGGCGGCGGCAGTTACTCGTATGGCGTGTTGACGGGAATTGTCAACAGCGCGGCTGTCTTGTCCGGCTCTTTGTCGGTGCAAGTGGGCACGGGGACGGCGGAGAAATTAGTGATTGGCGCGGCGCCCACGAGCGGAGCGGCGGCCGACACGATCTACACCGGCAGCGGCGTCAATACGCTTTCGGCTATCGCCGGCGTAATCAACGAGAACGAATCCACGCTGGGTTACTACGGCTCGGTGGTGATCAACAGCGACGGCACCTCAAGCCTGACGCTTGAATCCGGAACGTCCGGAGATGCGGGAACGCTGACGGTGAATCCGAGTCTTGCCGCGGCCGGCATCGGGGTGACGGCGAATGTGGCGACCAGCGGCAAACAGCAGACGCTCTCTCTGGTCTCGACCGTGGCGGGCACGAGCGGAGCCTTGACGGTCAACTCCAGCATTGCGGCGACCAGCGGCACGCTGCTGAGCTACGGGAATACCAGCCCCTATACCGATACGACTCCCGATGGCGGGTTGATCGGCGGGGGTGCGGGGAATGATGTACTTTCCGGTTCGGTGATGGTTCAGGTGGGCAGTGGACCGGCGACCACGATTCTGGTGCCTTCATCGAATGCCACGCTTGCGGGCCTGTCCAGCGCAATCAACGCAGCCAATCTGGGAGTGACGGCAACGCCGGTCGAAAGCAGCAATGGAGCCTGGTCGATCTCGCTGGTTTCCGGGACCGATGGCTCGGCAGGGGCGCTTTCGATCACATCGAGCCTTCTCGACAAAACCAACACCAGCACTTCGACGCTGAGTTACACCAGTTCGTCGGACATCAACAATCTTTCCAGCCTGGGAATCACGGTGAACAACGACGGTTCGATGACGCTGGACGCGGCCTCGCTCGATTCGGTGCTGAACTCCGATTACAGCTCTGTGGTGGGCTTCTTTCAGAACACGAATAGCTGGGGGCAGAGTTTTTCAAGCATGCTGACCAGCGCCGGGACCAGTTCGGTGACCGGCATACTGGCGCTTGAATCCAAATCCAACAGCACGATCGAATCGACTCTGAATGCCGAGGTAGCGCGGGAGGACACTTATATCTCGTCGCAGCAAAAGAGTCTCACGGCGGAGTTGAACAGCGCCAACGAGATCATGCAGGCGCTGCCCTCGCAACTAGAAGGGGTCAACGAGCTTTACTCGGCGATTACCGGTTATAACCAAAATACGAACGGCTAAGGAGTTTTACCCCATGGAAAGTTATCAGGATCATGCGTTGGATGGCGCTTCGGCAGTGGATCTGGTGGTGGCGCTCTATGACGGGATTGTGCGGTTTCTTTACACGGCGCAGGCAGCCGTGGAGCGGGGCGACGCAGAGGCGCGGCGAATGGCCGTGAAGCGGGCGCTGGATATTATCATTCACTTGCAGGCGCGGCTGCGCATGGATGTGGGGGGTAGGCCGGCGCAGGTTTTGAGCGAGTTCTACGCGACGATCTTCGCGCAGATTCTGCAAGCCTCGCAATCGGCCTCGCTGTCCAAGTTCGAGCATACGATAGGCTGCGTGAAGAATGTGCGCGATGCCTGGCGGGAGGTGGCGCGGGATCCGCAGGTCAATCCAGCTCCATTGCAGGTGGCAGGGAATTCGTCGCGGCATGGCCAGGGAAGCTTCGATGGCGAGTACGGCGAGGAGGCTGGCGTGGGAATGAGGTGGAACGCCTGAAGGGCAGGGAAGCCGGGGGCAGGAGCAGGAGTTAGCGCCGGCATTACTCCTTCAGCTTCATCGACGAGGAGTCGGGCCAATGTTACGTGCGTGTGTTCCGATTTCCACCCTGGAGACAAAGACCTGTAGATGGGAACCCGGGTGTGACTGACTTGGCGTCTGCAAATTTACTTCAACGGAGATAACTGGCTTGCGGCACTGCTGGGCAAACAGAAGATCGATCATACGCCGCTAGACAATGCCTTCGTTATTGATCCGGCCAGAAAATAGAGTGGAGGCATCCCATCCATTCCGCAAAGAACGCGGAATGGATGGGGCCCCAAAATCACAGTATTTATGGGCCGAATCAATCGTATCGGCGAATGGGCAAAACCAAGCGATATGGTCGGAATCGGAGTAGACCGCAGTTCGCATACCGCGGCCGTAGAGCAGACTTTACATCCAAGACGACAGGATGGCCTGAGTGCGCTTGATGTGTTGAATGGAACGAGTTTGCATGCCCGCGGTCCGGGCGTCGTCGTGGCCTCGCTCGATCTCGCCCGCGGCCTCATTCAACATGCGAGTTGCCTGGCGGACCGGACTGATGGGGTTTCCCTCCGATTGCGGTGGAGGTGTGCGCCATGGATTTGCTCCATCGTCGATCACCACATCTTGTATCTCTTTGATAGCCCGTTCGAGTTCCTGGAGGGCGAGTTCTCGATCGCCATGAAAGGCCGGCCGGCCATCCATCAGTATAAAGGCGCGAGCAGTGCGCAGATCGGAGAGTGCCTGTAGATACCTTGGGAGCTGTGCCCTGGCTGGTGTGGGCGAGATGAATACCAAAAGGGTCAGCGCCGCAAAAGTTGCGAGAACGAGAGGTCTGAAAATTCGCATTTGAGTTGGTCCTTCCTTGGGGAGATGATTCTTACAGCTTTGCCGAGAGAATACCTCATTCCCCCTGCTTTGCGCTGTCTCACAAGGAATTTATTTGCGGATTTCCGTTCATTCTAAAAATGGCAGTCTTTCCAGCCTTAAATTGGTCATCTTCTCCAAAGTAAAACCCATTGCAGAGCAGTTGAACATCGATGATTGAGAAGAAGCCTAATTATGGAGGTTTGCCAGACCGAAGTTTTGCAGGAGCTTTACAGACTGCGGAGATAGGGCTATTCGGGGGGCAATCGCGGTTGAGCGTAGCAGGGGCTAAAGCCCAACATTGATATGATTGGCTTTATCGGCCCGACTAAAGTCGTGCCCTGGTTACAAAGCCTTCAAGAATTGCCGCGCGATAAGTTTTTTCGCAGTTCGCCGTATATCACGGGGTGGACGACAGTCGCTCTGGTGTGGCACTGCCTTGACATTCCGATTTACGGGCAAGTGGCCCTCGGTTCAACTGTTGCCAACAGGCCAATGCACTCATCCAGAATCGAATACTAGCGATTATCGAGATAGATCCCCTGAAACGCCCTTTGGGCATGAAATTAATTACTGACTGTCAAAGTCCGATTCTCAGATACTGGGCGGCTTGCGCCTACTCGTTTCAAGGCGTTGATCCTGAGTCCAAAACGTAGGTGCTTGGTGCGGATGTTGAGCGCCACGACGGATTCCATCTGGTTGCGCCCGGAGCGGACCTGTATGCTGCTCCTCTCGTAAACCGCTCAATTATATTAAGGAAAACCTCCTCGGTCACTGTAGACGCGACGCGATCATCGTAAAGGGCGTCATCAAGAGAAGCAGCCTCGCCGCGAATGATAAGGATCTTGGTACAAGGCCACCTCCGACGAATCAACTGGCAGGCTGCTTCAAGCTCAAATGAGGAAAGCGTGTCCGCAAGCACAGCCACCTGAATGAACTCTCGCAGAGGCAGTTCCCACAATTGTCGATAGTCCGTTGCAATAGTGAGATGATACTTTGGCCAATAAAGCAACGCATCATGGATTATGCTGGCACGACCCACAGAACCCACGGAAAGCAGTTGAATCGGCTTTCCACCGCTCAGAATTTGGCGGTCACCAGCGTATCCGGGCAATTCTCCGGCATGAATGGTTGCTGGACATACGACGGCTTTGGCAACCGAAAACTGGAAGCATTCTCGACTGCCACGTCTACGCCATGCGCCTCCGGAGCGCCCATCGGCGCGCCGTATACTGTGACCACGCCGATGGTGAATAATCAGGTATCGGGGATCAGCTACGACGTGGCGGGCAACGTGCTCAACGACAACAAAAACCAGTACATCTACGACGCCGAAGGGCGGCTTTGCGCGGTGGCGTACCCCAACGGCAGCGGCGGAAATTATTATGAGCAATACTTCTATGACGCCTCAGAAGCCCGTGTAGGCAAGACGGCGGCGGCCAGCCTAAGCTGCGGCGCGCCGTCGAGCCCGCCAACAACGCAATATCTGCTCGGCCTGGGCGGCGAGCAAGTCACGGAGTTATCCGTCTCCGGGACAACCACGACGCCGATGCACACCAACATATTCGCGGGCGGCAAACTGCTGGCTACTTACGATCTGGGCAATGGCGGCCTTCATTTTGCGCTCACCGATCCGTTGGGCTCAAAGCGCGTACAAGTCTCAGGAGCCGGAGTGACCGAGTTGAATTGCCTGAGCCTGCCCTTCGGCAACAATCTGGGCAATACGCGCACAACGGATTGCGTACCGGTCGGCAACGGAGGCGTTGACGCCACCGAACACCACTTCACCGGCAAAGAACGCGATGCCGAATCAGGCAATGACTACTTCGGGGCTAGGTACTACGGTTCATCAATGGGCCGGTTCCTAAGCCCTGATCCAGTCATCATCACGCCGGAGCGATTAACGAATCCGCAGCAGCTCAATCTCTATGCTTACGTTGCAAACAACCCTCTGCGATTCATTGATCCAACCGGAGAGATTTTGCAATGCGTCGGTGATGCTAAATCGCAAAGTCAGTGTTTTTCAGACCTACAGCAGACAGCTGGAGACGCTGCAAGCCGACTCTCGATGGATGCGAAAACAGGGGTCATTAGTTTCGACACCAAAGACCTCGACTTGAGCAAAAACGAGGGAGCGTCGCTCGTTAACAATCTCGTTGGCAGCAAGAATACATACGACTTCAGTGTCGGCCCCACGATTATGACGGATAAGGGACCTGTCAGAGTCGATCATATTGGCACTGACATGGCCAATCTTCCGGCATTTGGCGACCAGCGACAGATCGGAAACCCTCCGGCTGGCGTCCGCGATATCCTCGACATCTACTTCAACAATCCGAACATGACGCGAGTGTCAAACACTAATCTCCAAGTCGCCCCAGAGTGGACCGTTGCGTTTCACGAACTTGCGGAGGCATACGAAAAAATCGACGGTGGAAAGGGCGGGAGCTACGCGGCAGGTCACAATGCGGCTCTTCAGCGAGAGATGACTCTCAGAGATCAACGGCCCTACTTGAAGCAATACAATACAGGTGCCGGTGGACCTGCAAACTCTCCAAATCCGCAAGGGGGGATCATCATCAAGAAATGACCACGAAATTTTTCAACCAGCTTGGCTTACTGGTGCTGATCCTCTTTCTGGCGGCCCAGACTGGGTACGCGACGACGCTTGTTGTGCAAGAGGAAATCTCCGTGAGTCGCGCGTTGGCGGGACAAGTTCTCGTCAAAGGAACGGACGAACCAGCAGACGGAGTTACCGTCGAATTGCGTAGCTCTGACTGGAAGGATGTGCTTGCGTCGACGAAAACCGATGCGAAAGGGCATTTCTCTCTTGAAACGCCGAAGACGGGAAAGCTGTTCTACATCCGAGTATCGGCACCGGGCATGGACATCTACGAGCTTCGGGTGCGCATCAACAAGCACTCGGCACAAGAATTAGCGATCCGTCTCAGTGTCGCCACTTGAACAGGAACGGGCCATCGCTACGATGCAATATGGATTGGTGTACGACTACAGTGAACGTTTTGTGCATCTCTACGCTTGCGGTCAATCCCTGTTCACCGGCAAAGAAAGAGATACCGAGTCCGGCAACGACTACTTCGGGGCAAGGTACTATAGCTCTACGATGGGCCGGTTCTTGTCGCCCGATTGGTCGGCCAAAGCTGAGCCTGTACCGTATGCGAAACTCGACAATCCGCAGAGCTTGAATCTGTACAGCTATATGCGGAACGATCCGCTTGGCGGTGTTGATCCAGATGGACATTGGCCGGATTGGCTCAACAAAATTGGGCAAAGATTTGACAATTTGTTTAGAGGTGATGGATTCGTAACAAATATGAACCTGAAATCCTCAGTGTCTTTCACACAAATGTTTTCGCTTCCGGTAGTCCATGCACAGGAGGAGGAACCTGAGCCAGTAGAAACAAAGCCAGAAATGGTTAACGGTGCGCCTCTAGAGCCATTAGAGCCGATTCAACCAGGCGAATTTATCGCTCCGGAACCGTGGAGCATAATGAACCCAGGTCCCTTGGGAGACGGTGCTGTAGCGCAGTCCTTTGCCGGAGGACGTTATTCTGAATTCACCATTCCAGAAGGCGGAATGGGCTTTGACGCATATCGAGTTTGGGGCGGTGATGCAAAAGAGGATGGATCGATTTATTCACTGACTCCACAGAATGGTGGCATTCAAAGCATGATCGACCTTGCCTTGCGTCCAGAATGGGGCAACACAGCAGAAAATGTAACTTGCGTTAGTCTGCCTGCTGGCACCGTCACCTATGTCGGACAATCCGCCTCTCAGGGAGATTTTTATGTCAGAGGCGGAGTTCAGATGTTCGTACCCAAACAGTAGGAGCCAAGATGTCAATCTTCACTGAAATGTATGATCTGCGTCGGTTCGCCACCGTGCACGAATACAAGGAATTTCTGAGCAAACTGTCTTTAGCGATTGAGAAGGGCTGGATCGAGGAGATTCCGGTGTCGATCAAACGGCAGGTTCCGAGAGACGAACGATGGTTTCGAGAGAAGAGTTCGGGTGAGGTGTATCTTCTTGAATCTCTGGAAGGCAAGCCAGCATACTGGCGACCAGTTGAACCCGAAGAGCTATTTCCGTCAACACCGATTACCGTCGTCAGCCATATGCAGAACTGACGGGATCACCGTTCCAACCAACCGCGAGCCGTCCTCCGGGCGGCTTGCTGCTTCAGTGCCTCTATCTGGCAGCATGGGCGGGGCGGGCGAAAAGCACCATGCCTTCGGCATGGGCAGGGGGTGGACACTTCACCCCTTGGCGCTCTCATGCGCGCATCATGACAGATGCTGGGCGATTGGCGCAGGATAACAGATTGTTTTCTGGCCTACGAACCTCACTGTAGCTTAAGGGACAAATTGGAGAAGCTATCATGCCGCGCCGAGCAGAAAAGTTCTAAAATCGTCCTCCAGAGCCGACCAACAAATTCCATAGAATCAATGTACGAGTTGACTGCAAGTTTCGAACGAAGCAAAACTTGGGTCCAACTTGGGTCCAATTAAAGAACCCTTGGTTCCAAGGAGCCTTGCGGCAACACCAGGAGTTCGAGAACCACGCCGCTGCGTTCCAAACCCATGCCGGTGTACGCGCCGGAGCAAAAATTGACCCTCGCCAAAGATCTCATCGGCGCCATGCGCACCCCCGCCAAAGCATAAGCCGCCCCTGCCAAAGCATAAGCCGCCCCTGCCAACCCACAAAAATACTACCGCCCCCCCTTGCACAGGGAATCAGCTCTCCCTTAGAATTGGGCTGCTCTTCGGGGCATCCCTAAGCTGTTTTGAAAGCGCAGCTTCCATCCGGCAGGATCCCAGGAGCCTTAGCCTTCCCCGCGAAAAGCTCGTCGAGCGCGACTGCGAAGCCGCCTGAATGGATTTGCCTCGCAGCCGCCTTCGACACACACAGATGGGACGGCCGCGCAGGCGGCTGCCCACAGAACGCAGTGCGTCACAGCGCTCGTTGAAGAAAGAGGAGTTCCCAAATGTGTAAGACCGCTAAGATTGGGACCATGATGCGCCTGCCGGGCCGGAGCGCCCAGGCTGCAATTGCCTCCACCGTTTTCTCAGCCGGATTCTGGAGGAGCTGGATGGCGTTGTGCTTCCTGCCGCTCTTCGGCATGCCGGCCGCCGCGCAGACCATATGGACGGTCTCGCTGCTGACCGACACCAACCCCACCGAGAACATCAACGGTGGCGTCTATTCAATTTATTCATCAGATATTCCGAATACACCGGGGATGGGAGCGGGCTATATCGACCCAGCAACCGGCGCATACGATCTGCGCTATGCCTTGCAGCAGGCCATCGCCGCCGGCGGCGTGCAGACGATCGAATTCTCTTCCAACTGCACCGTCTCCTCCCCTTGCACCTTTACGCTGAGCGCTCCGTTGCCGCCCATCGAGTCCGGGGCCGACGTGGTAACCGAGACCGTCGAAAATGGCTGGCTGGTCGCGGGTCAATTGATTTCAACCGCTCCTCCCGCGCTGACCCTGACCATCGACGGCGGCAAATTCGGCGCGGTGACGATCGACGGCGCGGGAGCCAATCGCGTCTTTTTTGTCGATAGCGGCACGGTGACGCTGGCCAACCTCGAAGTCCAGAATGCGCTGGCCAAGGGCGGCGATGGTGCAGGCGGTGTCAACAATCCCCATGGCTTTGGAGGGGGTGGTGGCGGCTTGGGGGCTGGAGCCGGACTCTTCGTCAACCACTCAGGCGCGGTGGTCAATGTACTGAATACCTACTTTTCAAATAACCAGGCGGTTGGCGGCGCCGGCGGTGGCAGCAACCCCATTGGTTCTGGCTACGGAGCCGGCGGCGGTGGCAGTCTTTTCAACGGTATTGGCTGCAATAGCTGGGACAATGACTATTCTCAAGGTCCGTTGGGTGGTGGCGCTTGCGGTGGATTCCCTTGGGGCGGTGTCTTCGCCGGCGGTTCCGGCGGTCCCTGGCAGCCCGGACCAGGCTATGGAAGCAACTCCTGGGGCGAACAAGGTGAAGCTTACTTAACCGGGGGAGGCACATATATTAACGGCGACTTTGGTGGTATGGGTGGCTTCGGCGGTGGAGGCGCCGGCGGCGGCGACGGTGCGGATGGCGGTCCCGGCGGACCTGGCGGCTTTGGCGGCGGCGGCGGCGCCGGCGGTGCATCTGATCTTGGACAAGCTCTTGGTCAAGGCGGCAATGGCGGTTTCGGTGGCGGCGGCGGCGGCTCGGGTATTTGCCTCTCCTCTAACTTTTCAACTCATGGGATATGTTTGCACAATTATCGTTCGAACAGCAAAAACACAGGCGGTTTTGGCGGCGGCAATGGCACCATGGGATTCGTTGGGGCCGACCTTCCTGTCGATGGCAAAGAGTACGGCGGCGGCGGAGCAGCCTTCGGGCCGGCGATCTTCGTTCTTTCGGGCGTCCTCACCACCTTCAACAGCGGCGCCGACAGCAATACCTCGGCCACGGCGGGCAATCCAGGCGGAACAGATTCCCTGGGCCGGACTCCAGTCGCCACTGCGGGCACGGCCGTGCAGACGCCGGTCTACAACGCCTACGGGACGGTCAATGGCGTGACCTCGCCCCACGCATACCAGGATTATGTGAACACCTATCCGGATTACGCAACTTGTGAGTGGTTTTTACACAGCAATTGTTCGTTCACGGCAACTCCCGTCGGCGGCGTGGCCAGCGCCTTGCCCCTGGAGAAGCCGGCGACGCATTACGGCGTCCTCGTCTCGCCCACGACGTTCATCGGCGGCAGTGCGGCGACGATTACCGTGACCGCGCTCGACCCCGACGGCAACACCGCCGCCAGCTACAACGGCACGGCCACGCTGACGGCGACCGACGGCGACAACAATCCCATCGCCGTCTTGCCCGCCAGCCTGACGTTCTCCAACGGCCTGGCCGCCAGCAGCCTGGTGCTGACCACCGTCGATACGGACGTTACCGTGACCGCGACGGATTCCAATACCCTGTCGTCGTACATTAACGGAACCTCCGGCGACCTTACGGTGGTGGGCCCCGCCATCCAGACCATCACCTTTCCGGCGATCACCGCGACCGAAGTGGCGGCCACGACGCTGGCCCTTTCAGCCACAGCCAGTTCCGGCCTGACGGTCAGCTTCGTCTCCATTACGCCCACCGTCTGCACCGTCTCCGGCGCGACAGCATCGCTGCTTGCAGAGGGAACCTGCGTTCTGCAGGCCACCCAGCCTGGCAACTCAAACTACGCCGCGGCGCCCATGGTGCAGCAGAGATTCACCGTGCGCCTGGCCGCGCAGACCATCTCCTTTGCGCCCATCGCGAGCCAGATAGTTGGAGCCAGCGTGCCGTTGAGCGCCACGGCAAGCTCCGGACTCGCAGTCAGTTTCGTATCGCTCACAACGCCCGTTTGCACGGTCGCGGGAAGCACGGCGTCGATGCTCTCTAAAGGCACCTGCGTAATTCACGCCTTGCAGGGCGGCAATAACGTCTACTCGGTGGCCCCACAGGTCTCGCAGGACAACCCCGTGCAGATGGTTTCCCAAGCCATCACTTTTCCAGCCATCACCGGCGCCCAGGTTGCAACCACCACGCTCGGCCTGCCGGCGACAGCCAGTTCCGGCCTGACGGTCAGTTTCGCTTCCATCACACCCGCCATCTGCACCGTCTCCGGCTCGACGGCCTCGCTGCTCATGCAGGGAACATGCGTCATCCAGGCCACGCAGGCCGGCAACATCATCTACGCCCCCGCCACCATGGTGCAGCAGAACTTCACTGTGCAACTGGCCCCGCAGACCATCACCTTTCCAACCATTGCCAGCCAGGTGGTCGGGGCCAGCCTGCCTCTGTCTGCCACGGCCACTTCCGGCCTGACAGTCAGCTTCACGTCATTGACAACCTCAGTCTGCACGGTGTCGGGCATCACGGCATCGATGCTGACCACTGGAACCTGTGTTATCCACGCCAGCGTGGGGGGCAACAACGTCTATTCCGTCGCACCGCAGGCCTCGCAGAACATCAGCGTGCAACTGGCCCCGCAGGCCATCACCTTCCCAGCCATTACCGGCACCCAGTACGCTGCGTCCACGCTTCCATTGAGCGCCACGACCAGTTCCGGCCTGACGGTCAGTTTGGCTTCCATCACCCCCACGATCTGCACCGTCACAAGCACGACGGCCTCTCTGCTCATGCAAGGAACCTGCGCCGTCCAGGCTACGCAGACGGGAAACAGCACCTACGCCGCCGCCACCAGGGTGCAGCAGAAATTCGCCGTGCACCTTGCCCCGCAGACGATCGCCTTTGCGCCCGTCGCGAGCCAGATAGTAGGAGCCAATATGCCGCTGAGCGCCACGGCCACCTCTGGGCTCGCGGTCAGTTTCGTGTCGCTCACTGCGCCCGTCTGCACGGTCGCGGGCGACACGGTCTCGGGATTCACGGCATCAATGCTGGCCAAAGGCACATGCGTGATTCATACCCTGCAAACCGGCAACAACGTCTACGCGGCAGCCCCGCAAGTCTCGCAGGACATCACCGTGAAGGCTAACTAAAAAACGCTCTGTAGACAAGGGAGCGCCTGGCAAGCGCTCCCTTGGGGCCTATTGAGGAACAGACAACTCCTTCCGGTCGTGTTTCCACGCCATGATCCAACGAGGGCTTGACGCTCGCAGCAGCGAGTATCGGCAGAGGAAGTTGGCCGCCGCGTCAGCCCCTCCCTCACTACCAATCCAACCAAAGCCTGTCGATCGCGCAGGCTTAGTCGCGCATTCTTATGAATGTCCGTTCGTTCCCTGCGAAGGTTCTGCTTGCTCGTCACAGATAGCTTCTCCGGTTCGGCTCGAATGGATAACCCTATGAAAGATCACAAGTGGCCAGTTCCAGATTTCAAGATCTGGGGAACTCTGGAAGCCGGAGTTGGAGAGAACGAAAAGCTGCTGGTTGAGGTTCGTGGTTCCCACCCTTCGCCAGAAACAAGCGAAGGCTGGCCAACTAACATTTATGGTCTTGGCAAGGGTGCGCCACCCCGCCATCTTGTAAAAAAATTGCCTGTGAACTATAGTTGACAGGTGATTGAGGTTCGCCAGACCGAAGTCTTCGCAAATTGGCTTCGCAAGCTGCGCGATCAAAAAGCTTTCGTCCGTATTCAAATTCGAATCCGCCGCCTCTCGCTGGGCAACTTCGGAAATGTGAAGCCTGTTGGCGAAGGAATCAGTGAATTGCGCATCGATTATGGTCCGGGATATCGGGTTTACCTCCATCGGCATGGAAACCTGCTGGTTCTACTGCTGGTTGGAGGCAATAAGAAAACGCAGGATGCAGACATAGCCAAAGCAAAGAAGTTGGCCAAGGAGGCTCAAAATGGCGTTTAAAACGACTCTCTGGGATCCTTCGGAGTATCTCGATAGCCCCGATTCCATTGCCGCTTATCTCGAAGCGGCCTTTGAGGATGGCGATCCGGCTTTGATTGCCGCCGCGCTGGGCGATATTGCGCGCGCAATGGGAATGACGCAGCTTGCCAGCCGCGCCGGGGTCACGCGCGAGGCTCTCTACAAGGCTCTCTCGGCCACCGGCGATCCGCGACTCTCCACTTTTTTGGGCGTGATGAAAGGTCTCGGCATCAAGTTGACGCCCCGCGCCGCCTGAGTGGTTCGGCATCGGATTTGTCGGACCCCAGGCCTGGATTTTCAGACTTGGGAAACTTTACAAGCCGAAGTTGGAGAAAACGAACAGCGGCCGGTTGAGGTCCGTGGTCTCCACCCTTCGCTAGAAAAAAGCGAAGGGTGGGCCACCCAACTTTTATGGTTTGGTCAAGGGTGCGCCACCCGCCGCCATCCGCTTATCGATAAACTTCTTTTCGATTGCCAATCTCGATAACGTAGATGCGCAAACTTTTGTCTTGGATTTCAGCGATGATGCGGTAATCTCCGACGCGATACTTCCAAAAATCTCCGAGTACCGAGCCTTTTAGAGCCTCACCGATGCTGCGCGGGTCTTCCAGTTTGGCCACACGCCCCCAAGAAAATCGAGGATACGCTGTGCAATCTGCCGGTCTAGCCTGGAGAGGTCTTTATTCGCACCGGCGTCGTACTCAATCCGCCATGCCATAGTGCGCTTCCATCTCTTTCTGGGTATAGGACTTGCTTCGTCCCGCGCGGTGTGCGATGAGGCGCTGCTCGGCAAGGTAGAGGGCTTCCTGGTCACTGATGTGCTCTTTAAGAGCCTCGACCATATACGAGGTTCTGCTCCGCCCCGTGCGCTCCGATAGCCGAACCAGGCGGGTCTTCAAATCCTCCGGCAAGCGAACAGAAACAGCGGCCATAAGCACCTCCAATTGCGTGTCTGCGCGATTCCAGTATCGCACGAATCCGGCATCGCTGCAGCGATTCTGGGTAGAATTGGGTTGGTGACCCAGGCCGGGATTTTCTGAGCTGGGAGACTTTGGAAGCGGGAGTTAGAGAGAACGAAAAGCGGCCGGTTGAGGTTCGTGGTTCCCACCCTTCGCTAGAAAAAAGCGAAGGATAGGCCACCCAGCTTTTATGGGCGAGTCAAGGGTGTGCCATCCGCCCCTATCGCTTAATTTTCGGCTCAGTACTCATGCCGACACCCAATCCAATCAAGGCACCAAATAGGGCAAAGAATAGGAGTGTGCCGAACCAGGTTGCACCATCCATAGAAAAAGTTCTAACAGTACAGCCCCTAAAGAACCCAACAACAAACCCCATTGCAGCCGCTGCGCCACCAAACCCTAGCACCCGCGATGTGATGATTGCTCTTTGGGCCTTTTTCTTTAACTCCTCCAATCTTTCAGAACTTTCATTTTCTTTCTTGATGAATTCGACAAGTGTCTGAGATGGGGCCTGTATATGTTCGTTTATATCTTCATTGTCATAACTGTTTATACTATATGTGCTATATTGAAGTTGATACCCAGCAATTAGTAAATCAAGAGCCTTCATCGCTGAAAGGAAGCTGTTCTTCGTTAAATGACTCTTGACCTCTTCCACGATATCATGGGCCTTGCTTCCAAAAGTCATCAAATGGAAGCACTGATCATATTTCTGTTTGGCCTCCGAGACCGCTTTCTCTTGAAACATCTTAAGTAACGTGAGCACAGGTTTCTTACTTAATAGATCAGCATCTAATAGTGTTTTGGTCGAATAATATCTATCTTTGTTAATGACATCCGCTAAGATATTAGCAGCTAAGTCCTCTTGGCCATTTGCCGCTAGATATTTTGCCTGTTCAAAACCAGCTTCTACGAACGCTGGAATCAAATTGTAGGCCTTTGCGGCATACTCAATCGCCACCGGTAACTTTTTTTGTAGGTAGCATGATCTGCCAGCATAAAGATAGGCTTCCGCTGTGGCAGTTCTGAATGGACTCTCATCATAGATCGGTGTCTCGTGTGACCCCGGACGAAATGACATTGAGGTATTTGTGCCGCCAACATTTGCCTCCGCAAATGCTTCTCTAGCGGATTTCAGAAAGTATTTCTCTGCCAGGGGGAAATCCATATATTGCTTTGAATATAAATGAATCTGGCCAATGTAATTGAGCGTAATATAGTCCTTATGTTCAATACGTTCGGCTTCTTTGAACCCCTCCAGCGCATCCACGTAAAACGTACTGTCAATGCCTTCGAGGCTAGCATTCTTGAAGTACTTGAGACCCTGCTCAATGTGATACACTCTTTGCTTCTGACTATCAGGGATGCGAAGCAACTGGGCGATATGCCCTAATAGCTGGTTCGTCAATCGCTGCTCTTCAATCAGCAAAGAAAGCTTCCAGTCGAGCATTGATGCCATTGCATTTATTTCTCCTCTAAGTTCGGAGATATTACAATTAATATCTTTAAGATATTGACCAACTTCACTAAACCCAGCATCCAATGCACCGCATACCTGTTGCATTGCTTGTCGCTGTTCGGCGGACGCGCTTTGAAGAGTTGATTGGAGTTCCTTTCTGTTTTGAGCAAGGAACCGGCATTGGCCGGTGGAATTTTCCAAGGAACATATGGTCAGCTTGTGGCGGCGGATATTCTAAGGGTGTCCATGCTGGCGGCAAGTAGACCGACGCGTCACTGGTG
>Ga0181516_10000225_pt1 | contig 58468 bp, 52 predicted proteins | sample PEATcosm2014_Bin_25_FD_121104 | JGI IMG/M metagenome (GOLD analysis project Ga0181516, IMG submission 121104) | Peatland microbial communities from MTU Mesocosm Facility, Houghton, MI, USA - PEATcosm2014_Bin01_10_metaG | ecosystem: Environmental > Terrestrial > Soil > Wetlands > Peat | place...
AAGAGGAACCGCCGAGGGGACCCCGGTGGCAGCCTGTGGAGCCATGCCGTTAGGCGGGCGTCGAAGCAGGAACCTGCGGCGCGAGCCGTGGGAATCCCCTTCCTTCAGGAAGGGGAGGTTCAAAACGTGCTGATCGTCTCCTTCAAGGAGTTGTAGCCATGAAGTGTCCAAGTTGTGGCGCAGCGGACCTGATTCAAGACACCCGCGACGTCCCCTACATCTACAAAGGCGAAGCGACCTCTATCCCGGCGGTGACGGGAGACTTTTGTCCAGCGTGTGGTGAGATCGTCATGGACCGCGAGCATGGAGACCGCTATGGGGATCTGATCGGGCAGTTCCGCCGGCAGGTGAATGCTGCATCCGTTGACCCCGTTTTCATTGCTTCGATACGCAAGAAACTCAACCTCGACCAGCGAGAAGCAGCCGAACTTTTTGGTGGCGGGGTCAATGCCTTCTCGCGTTACGAGAACGGCAGGACCAAGCCTCCCCTCGCCTTGGTTCAGCTACTCCGGTTGTTGGACCGGCACCCTGATCTGCTCAACGAAGTCAGGTCAGCCTGATAGGGGCCTCAGGATTCCAGGAACTCAAGCAGGGTTTCGTTGAAAGCATCCGGGCAGTCCAGATGGACCCAATGGCTGCAGTCCGGGATGCCCCGGGATTCGATCCCTCGGACTCGCTCATGAATGGGGACGAGCCCAAGTTCCTCCAGGAATGGGGAATAGATACGCAACTTCCTTCCACTATCGATGGCAAGGGCCGCGGCCGGATCGAAGTCAAGCAGCCCGAGGACGGCGCCGGCGAAACTGGTTCTGGGGGTGGCTTCCAGGTCGGCGAGGACCTGGGCGGCGACTTGAGGTTTGGCTCCGCGAAGGCAGGTCTCCATGGCTTCCTTCGCGAAACCTTCGAAGTTGGCCGGGGCAAGACCGTTCATCAGCGATGAGAGTTCCTCGGGGCTGTCATTGCGGGGATCACCGCCATAGTCCACCAGGATCAGGCCAAGCAGCCGGTGCGGGAACCTACCGGCGAAACAGGCGGCTACGGAGGCGCCAAGGCTGTGCCCGACCAGGAAGAAGCGTTGGAGTTGAAAGTGGTCGGCCACCGCCGCCACATCATCCGCCAGGCCCCCGACCGAGTAGTCACCATCCCAGGGCGCGTCCGAAGCGCCCATGCCTCTCAAGTCCAGGGCCACCCCTTGGTGACGCTCTCCCAGGAAGGCCAGTTGCCGCTCCCACTGGGATGCCCGGCCGCCGTTTCCAGGTAGGAAGAACACTGGCGCGCCCTGGGCGCCGCACCGAAGAATGTGGAGCTTGCTACGAGGTCCCGCCAAGAACTGGGAAGCCACGACCGGGGCTGTCATGCTTTTGTGTGATTCCCAACATGGAAAGGTTCACGCACTGGCAAACGCATTTGCCAACATTCGGGGCTACCTGGCCACCAGTCCCCATGGAGTCCCCTTCAAGCATGATATTCAATCAGTAAAAATAGAAATAATTAGAGCTTAAAATATTTAACCATCCGCCTCCTAAGCGGAAGGTCGCGCGTTCAAGTCGCGCCGGGACCACCAGATAAAACCAGCGCCACCATTGAGTGGTGGTTGGTTTTTATCGATCAGACGGTTTCTTGGAATTGGCTCTTTTATACCAACGGTGAACCAAGGAGCAGGGATCGGTAGAAAGCAAACAAAGCGTCCATTCGTTTCTAAATTCAGACATGGATTATCTTACTCAGTTTGTTTTGGAGCCTAAATGCTGAAAAACAAATTGCGGGAGGGGATTCAAATTCCCGCACCTGACCATTCCACTCAGGGGCCGGTGGTCGGGTTCTAGCGTTCAGTTTGTTTTGAGGCGTATCTGTTGGAGTAAGGTCGGTTCTGCTCAAAAATCCCAGGCCACCGAGCGGCAACCCGCTGGAAGGCCGTCAGGGACGGTAACATCTGGTCACTGGTTACCCGCCCGCCTGGGGGCGACAAAAGCACGCAGGACAAGGACATTCGGACCGCCATCAGCCTTTCCAAGGAACTCTAGGAGGAAGCCATGGGACTCAAGCTGAACAAATGGAAAATTGAGGACCACCTGCGAACCGAGGAGGACGTTGCCGAATACTGGGCCGCTTGCCTGATCGAGGGCGGGGACGAGCCGGCCTTCCTCACCAAGGTGCTCGGAGAGATCGCCCGAACCCGGGGCATGTCCCAGCTCGCTCGGGATACAGGCATCAGCAGGGAGGGGCTCTACAAGGCCCTTTCTGGCGAGGGCAACCCGGAGTTCGCCACTGTCCTGAAGGTGATCAATGCGCTTGGGCTCAAGCTACGGGCGAGCTGACCTCGTTCTTGACGACAGTGGGCTTGGGGGGCACCTGCGCGGCCGAGGATCTGGCCAAAGTCCGTGGTTTGAACAAGTTTAAGACCACCAGAGCTCCGATCTTCATTCGTTTCGGGGATTGACATCTGTTGCCGGGTTTGCGGCCCCGGCGGGATTTCCGGCGCACGCAGCCTTCCGGCTGGGATCCTCGTAGCTTCGATAGCGGGCAATGCGCGCCTCGAATCCTTGCATCATCTCCCGGGTGATGGCGTCCGGATCGCGGAAGAGGTCCCAGACTTCCCCGGTCCTGGGCGCGCAGAGCGGACGGGTGAACCTTGCCACCCGTCTGAACCGGTCCCTGGGGCTGGGATGCGTATCATCCTCGGTGGTGTGAAGGATCGCGCGGTGGAGCCCAGCCGGCCAGGCAGTCTCGACTCATGGCCGAATGTCGGGCAGCCGATGAACAGGGCGAATGCCATGACCGGCGGCCCCAGGCATGCCTGGGCTCGCCCCAAGACCGAACGGAGCCCCCGTATGATGCGCAAACCCTTGCGGATTCCGGCCATCTCCAGGGCCGGGGTCGTCACCCTCTTCGCCGCCGCACTGTGCGCCGCCCAGCCACCCAGTGCCCAGCCCGCCGATGGCTGGGTGCGCCGTGACGCCGGCTTGGGCTGCAGCGTGGACGTTCCCGCCGGCTGGAATGTGGCCGTGGATGCCCGCACCGGCCGTGCCACGGTCACCGGACCCAAGGGCCAGCAGGTGCGCTTCTGGCCGGGCTTCATCCAGGGCCGGGCCCTGACCGCGGCCTCGGCCCAGACGGTGCTCGTCCAGGTGTCCCGCACGCTGGACGCCGCCTTGCCCTGGGGCAGGCCCGCCGTCCAGGGTTCCATGGCGCGCCTGGAAGCCCGCACTGCCCAGTGCAACGGCGTGGCGCTGCTCTCCTGGCGCCCCGAGGGCGGCGGCACCGCCCTGCTGGCCCAGGCGGTGGAGGCCCCGCCGGCGGTGTACCCGTCCAGCCTGGAGACCTTCGGGCGCATCCTGGGCAGTTTCCGCAGCCAAGCCCCCGCCGCGCCCCAGGCTCCGGCCGCGGCCTCCGGTGCCCTGGGTTTCGTGCGCTGGACGGATCCCAAGGAGGAGGCCTTCAGCGTGGACGTGCCCCAGGGCTGGAGCGCCACGGGCGGCCTCTACCGGCTCAGTGCCACCGATGTGCGGCCCAACGTCAGGCTCCTTTCCCCGGACCACCAGGTCTATGTCTTCGTGAACGACGCCCGCCTGGGCGCCTTCATCGAGCCCTCGCCCATGCTGGCCCGGTTCGGGCTGCGGGAAGGCTCGCTCTACCAGCTGGCGGACGGTTCCAGGCTGCCGGTGCGGCGCTACCAGCCGGGGCCGCAGTTCGCCGGGAACTACGCCTCCGAACTGATCGCCAAGGACTTCACCGGCCTCCGCCTGACCGCCAGCGGCGAGCGCCCGGACCTGGCTGCCGCCTACACCCAGGAACTGCGGGCCGAAGCCGAGGGGATCCCCGGCGGCAACTTCTCGGTGGTGGCGGGGGAGGCCTCGTTCGTCTGCGCGCCGCGCGGGAGCGATGACCCGCAGCCCTGGAAGGGCTACCTCAGCGCCGGCACCGTGCTGGCCCGGGGCCAGGCCAATCTGTGGTTCGTCCACCGCATCTTCGGTTATGTCGCCGCCCCGGGGCGCCAGGACGAGGCCGAAAGGGTCTGCCGGCAGGCGGCCCGGACCTATGCCACCAGCCCCGCCTGGCGCCGCAAGGAGGCGCAGCTCTGCGCCCAGGTGGTCCAGCAGGACAACCTCCGTTCCCAGCGCCTGCGCAGCGAGGCCATGGCCAAGATCGCCCAGGACCAGCGGGAGACTTCGGACCTGATCGTCAACGGCTACACCAGGCGCAGCCAGATCATGGACGAGGTTGCCCGGAAGCGGGAGAACACCATCCTCGGCACCGTGGACGTGGTCGACCCGAACACGGGTGACAAGTACAAGGTCAGCTACGACAGCGACGTCCATTGGATCAGCGATGGCGGAAGGATTGCCGGCACGTCGGTGGCGGGGAACCCGGGGCCAGGGTGGACCCAGATGCTGACGCTGCCTTGAGCGCACCGCGGGCCGGGCCAACGGTGGGTCCGTCCTTCATTTTGAAACCCTCTGGCCCGGCGGCCCCCGGGCCGGATGCTGTTACCTGCTTAATTTCATACAGTTAGATGGATGGCACGAAAGCCGCATGGAGCCCGGGTCCACCTTGTTTTGACCGGCCCATTCATGAGGCAGAAACCATCATGGCATCCCCAATGAAACGCTCCAGGTCCGGGTTGGCGTTGTTCTCCCTGGTGGTGCTCTGTTGCGCCTGCCGCCCGGCCCTGGCCGGGGGCGGCGCCATCTCCGGCTCGGTGAGGGCACGCTCGGACGGCTCGGGCCTGCCGTGGGTCATCATCACCGTGCGGGACGCCAACACCGGTCTGTTGGCGGGCCTGGGGGCGACCGATGCCTCGGGCGACTATTCCATCGCCATCCCGGCCCCGGGCGCCTACACCCTGCGCGCCGCGAGGCTGGGCTATGGCGAGCTGCCGCCGGAGCCGGTGCAACTTTCCCAGGCGGCCCCGGACCCGAGGGTGGACCTCGCCCTGGACAAGGACCACCTGGTCCAGGCGCAGACCGCCGGGCCCAAGCCCGCCAGCACCTGGGGGACCGGCTCCGGCAAGAGCTACCTGGTCCCGGCCCTCGAGCTGCCGGCCTTCCTCACCCTCCTCAGCCTCTACGACCGGCACGCCTACCCCGATCAGATGGAGAACGGGAAGAAGGTCTACAGCTCGACCGTGGGCAGCACCTGGGACCATGTGATCCACCAGCACTGGGTGATCGACCAGGATCCTTTCGCCATCAACCAGTTCATGCATCCGTACCAGGGAACGATCTTCCATGGCTTCGCCCGGTCGGCGGGCCTCGACTATTGGCAGGCCCTGCTCTATGACAACATGGGCAGCTTCGAATGGAAGATGGCCGGGGAGACGGATCCCCCATCCATCAACGACCAGATCGCCACCGGCATCGCCGGCAGCTTTTTCGGCGAGGCGCTGTTCCGCATGGCCAACCTGCTGTGGGAGGACGATGCAACCAACCCCAGCTTCCTGCGCAAGCTGGGCGGCATCGTCGCTTCGCCGTCGGCGGGATTCAACCGCTATGCCTTCGGCGACCGTTTCCATTCGGCGTTCTCCAGCGGGGATCCGGCAGTCTTCTCCTGGCTCCAGCTGGGCGAAGGGCTGCAGTCGAACCAGAACGACCAGGGCGTCAAGAGCACCAGCAACCGGAACCAGGCCATGGCGACGTTCTCCCTGGCCTACGGGCTTCCGGGCCAGGGCGGCTACACCTACACGCGGCCTTTCGACTATTTCCAGTTCGAGTTCGACGCCCTGGCGAACCCGGACAATACGGTCGACAACGTCATGATCCGTGGTCTCCTGCTGGGCACGGACTACGAGGTCGGCACCGCCTTCGACGGGATTGTCGGCCTCTACGGCGGCTATGACTACATCTCGCCGTACATCTTCCGCGTCTCGAGCACCTCCGTCTCGCTTGGCAGCACGTTCCAGGCGCAGGTCTCGGATCCGGTGACGCTGCAGGGGTCGCTCCTGGCGGGCGTCGGCTACGGCGCGGCCGGCAACATCACTCCCGTGGGCCAGCGCGACTACCACTACGGCGTGACGCCGCAGGCGCTGGCCGCGCTGCGGCTCATCCTCGGCCGCCGGGCCATGCTCGACGCGACGGAGCGCTACTACTACGTGAGCGGCACGGGCAGCGACAACCCCGGGGGCAACGAATCCGTCCACCGCCTGAACACCGGCCTGACCATTCGCCTGTTCGGCCGTCAGGCCATCGGGATCCAGTACATCGCCTCGATCCGCAGCGCGCACTTTCCGGGCCTGCCGGACAGCCACCAGTCCGTGGGCACCGTGGCCCTGGTCTACACCCTGCTCGGCAAGACCGGGTTCGGTGCGGTCAAGTGAACCCTCCATCCCGTGACCAGGCGGCAGAACCCATGTCGACTCCCTTGAAATGCCTGTTCCTCCTGCTGGCGATTCCGCCCAGGGCCTCCAGGCCGACCTCCGGCTCACCGCGGGCGTGTTCCAGGCCTGGGGCATCGAAGCGGGCGTGGTGGGCGAGGCCACCTGGGCCGACGCCCGGTCGAACCGGACGAACCTGTACGCGACCGTGGGCGCGGCCTACCGGTTCTGAGCCAGCTTGGCGAACCAGTTGTAGAAGGCGATGGTGCGATTGTAGAAACTGTTGCGCACGGTGGTTTCCAGCCCCGGCAACTATCGGCGAGGCTCAGCCCAAACGAACGACCCGGCTCAGGGTTGGGCCCCAATGACTTCAGTCCCCTGAAAGAAGTGGACGAGAAATGTCGCTTCCCTGGCTCTGGACCGTTGCTTTGCCGAGTTCTGCTACAGGTTCAACCGGCGCTTCGACCTGAAGTCCATCCTACCCCGGTTGCTTGCGGCAGCGGTCAGCACCCCGGCCATGCCGCAGCGGTTGCTAAAGATGGCCTGGATGGCAGCGGTAGCCTAAGGCCTCGTCCCAAAGGAAGCGTTTCGGCGCATGCGGGAACCAATCAAACGCGGAGAAGCCATGTGCCTGCGCCACACCTGGACCAATGAAAAGCAATTGAGCGAGCACCCTGCCGAACACCGCCACCAAAATCCTCGGCAGAATTTATGTCTTTCATTCCCAACAGTAAAAATTGCTTTACAGGGGAGGGTGGGCGTGAAGTCTGATCCGTTGGGAGAAGGCCTGTTCGTCCGGAGAAACAATGGAGATTGCCCGGTCGCCCAGGCGAGGATGGGTTGAATATTTCAATTATTAATTAATAATTTGTGTTTCAGTTTTTCAATGTTGGTTTATCCTAGTTGAAGAATCACCCATACCTGATGCTTGAAGCGGCGAACCATCGCCCCAGAGTCCCCTGGGCTCCATCAAGCCGTCCTTCCTGGCAGGGCCCCTGTGTCTTTGCGCAGGGCGAGCCAGGCTTTTCCCCATCTGTAATCGTTTTCCGGAGGTTCCATGCTGGACCACATCTCCTTCAAAGCGAAGCTGGCATCCGGCTTCGCCCTGATCTGCGCCCTGCTGGTGGTCCAGGCGGTCATCAGCTATTCCAGGATGGGCACCATGGGCGAGGCGACCCAGACCATCCTGGACGTGCGGGTCCCGGAAATGGCGCTGTGCGAGTCCATCACCAAGGACACCCTGGACAACACCCGCATGGTCAACAGCCTGCTCCTGGTCCCCCCGGGCGAGATGGAGGGCATCCGGCAGAAGATCGAGGCCAACCGGGCCAAGGATTCCGAGTCGTTCAGCAAGCTGGAGAAACTGCTCAATACCGAGCGGGGCCGACGGATGTTCGAGACCATCCAGGCATCCAGGGCTAAGCGTAATTACGCCAAGGTATACGAATTGGCTTCCAGTGATCGCAAGGCCGCCACGACCTATGTGATGAACGATTTTGCTCACGATAACGAGGTTTTCATCGCAGATTTGGACAAGCTGACCGGGTTCCTGGACGAGCTCATGGCCAAGTCCGGCGACGAGGCCAGCCACGCTGCCGCCTCCGCCGCCAGCACGACCCTGGCGCTCATCTGTGTGGCCCTGGGGGCCGCCCTCGCCATCGCCATCGGCCTGCTGCGCAGCCTGTCCCGCACCATCACCGGCGTGCTGTCGGCCTCCGGCAACCTGGTCTCGGCCGCCGATCAGCTCAGCGCCACGGCCCAGACCCTCAGCCAGAGCGCCTCCGAGCAGTCCGCCAGCGTCGAGGAGACGAGCGCGTCCATGGAGGAGATGAGCGCCTCCATCAGCCAGAACAACGAGAACGCCAAGGTCACCGGCGACATCGCCGGGCGTACCGCCCACGAGGCCGAGGGCGGCGGCCAGGCGGTGCAGGAGACCGTTTCGGCCATGAAGGAGATCGCCCAGAAGATCTCCATCATCGACGACATCGCCTACCAGACCAACCTCCTGGCCCTGAACGCCGCCATCGAAGCCGGGCGGGCCGGAGAGCACGGCCGAGGCTTCGCCGTGGTGGCCGCCGAAGTGCGCAAGCTGGCCGAGCGCAGCCAGGTGGCCGCCGAGGAGATCAGCCGCCTGGCCACCGGCAGCGTCGGCCTGGCCGAGAAAGCCGGCACCCTGCTGGGGGTGATCGTCCCCTCCATCCAGAAGACCGCCGACCTGGTCCAGGAGATTTCCGCCGCTTCCTCCGAGCAGAATTCCGGCGTGAACCAGATCAGCAGCGCCATCACCCAGATCAGCAATGGCGTCCAGCAGAACGCCGCCGCCGCCGAGGAACTGGCCGCCACCTCCGAGGAAGTGAATGCCCAGGCCCAGGAACTCCAGGCCATGATGGAACGCTTCACCGGCCGGGGCCAGGATGCCCGGGGTTCCAGGCCAGCCCGCACCGGCCGCGACTCCAGGACGGCCCCGAGGGCCAGGACCGGGCGCAAGGACCTGGCGGATCCCTCCTTCACGGCCTTCTAGCGGGATTCCAGCACGAACTGTTCGCATCCTCTTGGCATTGCCGTCACGCCCGGGATGTCTCATGTCCCCATGGCCATCCTGACCGTCTTCCCGCCCGCGGACCGGAATGCCTGGGCGACGCCCCAGGTCTCCCGCGGGACCCCGTCCCGGCTGCACATCTACACCCAGAACGCGTTCGGGCTGCCTTTCACCCGCCGGGCGCGGCGCTTCCGGGCCCTCGCGGACCTGATCCGGCGGCTGGCCCCCGATGTGGTGTTCCTGCAGGAAGCGCTGTTCGCCGGGGACGAGGGCTACTTCCGGATCGAGGGCTATCACGCCGCCTGGGTGCCGAATGGGCTGTGCAACCGCGGCGGCCTCCTCACCCTGTGCCGGGCACCGTTGACCCGGGTCCGGTTCCATCCGTTCCGGGCCCAGGGGGCCTGGCACAATCTCCAGCTTTCGGACCGGCTGCTGGGCAAGGGCTGGCTCGAGGCGGAGGTCGCCGACTGGGGCCTCACCCTGGTCAACACGCACCTGGTTTCCACCTACCAGGAATCCCGCCGGTTCGTGCACGACCCGGGCCAGCGGTCCCAGCTGGAGCAGATGCTCCGCTCCGTGGCCGGCCTGGGGCCGGCGGTCCTGGCGGGCGACTTCAATTTCGCGGCCGGCACGCCCTTCCACACCCTGGCCGCGGCCTGTGCGGAGGACGTCGCCGGGGGGCTCCGGCCCCTGGAGCTGGGCCACCTGCAGCCCGGGCTCGACCATGTCTTCGTGCGCGGGCTGGGCTGGAAGGACGCGCGGGCCGAATGGGTGATCCCCGGCGCCCTGGCCGGCACCGGCGGCGCCACGCTGCTCTCGGACCATGCGGGCGTGTGGGTGGACCTGGAACTGGAGGAACCACCGTGCTCCGCCACGGCCTGAAGCGGCGCGGAATTCACCCGCTTGTCGCAGCCAGGGCATGGGCGCCGTCCAGGATGTGGGCATGGACCTGACCCTCCAGAAGACCCTGTTCAGCCTGTCCAGTTCCCTCACCGACCACTTCCCCCGGGCCGGGGCCCGGGTCCTGGACGCGGCCCTGGTGCCGCTCGTGGCCAACCCCTGGCTCGCGTCCTGGTACGGGCGCCGGAACCGGGCGGTGCTGGATCGGCTCGCCGAGGTGCGCAAGGTCCTGGTGCTGGCCGACATCCACCTGGGAGACGCGGTGCTGCTGCAGGGCCTGGTGCTCGCGGTCCGGGACTTCTTCCCGGAGGCCTGGATCGACTACGTGGTTTCCCGCGCGGCCCAGCCCTTCCTGGAAGGGCACCCGGACGTGTCGCGCCTGTGGCCCCTGTATACGGGCTCGCCGCTGCCGTCGGCGGAGGACATGGCCGCGGTGGGCGGACTGGTGGCGGCGGGCGGATACGACCTGGTGGTGAATGCCTGCCCCTCCTTCGTGCCGGGGCGGCCGTTGCCGGAACGGGGCGCCGTGCTGGATTTCCTGACCCATGCGCCGCACCTGGTCCGCAACGAATACGCACCCGCCGAGCCCAACCACTTCCTGTTCCAGAGCCACCGGTTCCTGGCGGAACTGTTCCAGCAACGCTGGTCGCCCCAGAGGCCGTCCGGGGTGACCGGAGCCTGGATCCACCTGGACGATGCGGCGGTGGACCTGGCCGATGCCTTCGCGGATTCGGCCCGGGCCTTCCGGAACGAGCCCTGGGTGCTGCTCAATCCGGACGGCGCATCGCCCTATACGCGGCCGCCCGAGGCTTTCCTGGCGCCCTTGCTGCGGCGCCTGGCGGACGGCGGGGCCTTCGTCCTGGTGGGAGAGGGCCATACGGATGCCGGGGTGGGCATCCGGCTGCAGGAGGCCCTCCCGCCCGCCCTCCGGGCCAGGACCCTGCGGGTTCCCGCCGTCCTGCCCGCCCCCGCCTACGCGGCCCTGCTGGACCGGGTGGACGTGTTCGTGTCGGGCGATACCGGGCCCCTGCACTGGGGTGCGGCCCGCAAGGTCTCGCGCACCGGCCGGCGCGCGTTCTGGAACCACACGACGGTGGTTTCCCTGTTCGGTGCCACCCCGGCCCGCATGTCAGGCTACGACTCCGTGCAGCCGGGCTTCCTGCCCGCGTGGCAGGACGCCCCTTCCGCGGTCTTCCAGTCCCACCCGCCGTGCCGGAACCTCACCTGCCTCAACAAGCTCCACAAGACCTGCCGGGTCCCCCGCTGCTTCGAAGGCTGCTCGCCGCTGGCCATCGCGGACGCGGTGCTGGAGCGCCTCGGAGCCATCCAGGCGGGCGGCGCCGCCCACCCCGGGCGTTTCGTGGCCTGAGCTCATGTCCGCTGCTCGCTGCGAATAATAAGCCGGTCCGTTTAAAGATTCCTGGCAATATTCCCGGCCTCCCTCCGTCTTCAAGAGTGGAAGGAGGAATCCATTGCAACTGCCGAGCTACCCAGGAACCGTTCCAGGCCGTGATCCTGCTGACCACCAACGCCTGGTTCTGCCGGGCGTTCCGGAAGGGCGCCATGAAAGCTTCCACTGGCGATACTCCGGGATCTTCCCGGAACCCGAGGCGGACACTTCGCCCATCGTCCAGGAAATCGCGGACTTCATGGACATGTGGGCGCGCATCGAAGAAGCGTTCAAGGCCTTGGCCGCACCGGAGCAGGAGGCTTTCCGGGCGGACCAGGACCTCATGCCGCCGGTGTTCCAGGGGTTTGACGGCAACTGCGAAGGCGAGTACCAGGGCGTGGCCGGGTTCATGATTGAACACCTGGAATGCTTCGCGGAATTCGCCGGACGGGACCTGGAATCCCATCATCCGGTGGTGGCAGGCTACCGGCGGATCCTGAAGGCCTTCCGCCCCATCCGGGAGCGGATCGACGGCACCCGCACCCTGACGCTGGGCGAGTTGCGGACGGTCCTGTCCTGGCACGGGTCCTCGCAACGCGTTTTTCCGGTATAGCTGCGCGATGCGGAGGATACTGTCTGCAGCCATGATTCTCGCCATTGCCAGGCAAGCCGAAGCGGAACCGGGGCCAGGATGAGCACCGACGGTCTGGACCAGGCCGGCGGGGTCCTGGCGGATCCCATCGATCACGTCATCGCGCGTGAGCAGGGCAGGCTCAGGAACTTCATCCGCAGGCGCGTGTCCGACGAGGCCGACGTGGAGGATGTCCTGCAGGACGTGTTCTACGAACTGGTGAAGGCCTATGACGCGTTCACTCCTTTGCGGCAGACCACCGCCTGGCTGTACCGGGTGGCCAGGAACCGGATCGTCGACTTGTTCCGGCGCCGGAACACGGACCGTTCCCGCCTGGAATGGCCCGGCCTGGACGAGGACGGCGGTCTCCGGTCCATCGAGGCCTGGCTGCCCGCCCCGGAAGCGGGGCCGGAGGCGGCATACGCGCGCAGGATCATCCTGGAAGAACTGGATGTGGCCCTGGAGGAACTGCCGCTGGAACAGCGTGAGGTGTTCATCGCGCATGAACTGGAAGGGCGAAGCTTCAAGGAGCTGGCCGAAGCCTGCGGCCTCTCCGTCAATACCCTGCTTTCCCGTAAACACCATGCCGTGCTGCACTTGAGGAAACGCCTGCGATCCATCTACAAGGAGTTTGCCGATGTTTGAACATCACGAAGCAAGAACCCCCCGGGCGCACAAGTGGATGGGCTTTGCCGGCATCCTGGTGGCCGGCGCGATCGCCTTCAGCCTCGCCGTCATGTGGCTCTGGAACAGCTTGATGCCTAGCATCTTCGGCCTCCGGCCGATTCACTTCGGGCAGGCGCTGGGACTGCTGGCGCTTTCCCGGCTGCTGCTGGGCAGCCCCTTCCAGGCCCTGGGACACCGCCTCCACAGCCGCCACCACATGATCCAGCGCTGGGAGAACATGACGCCCGAAGAGCGGGAACGGTTCCGGCATGGACTGCGGGATCATCACTTCCACCACCACCCTCGACCGCAGCCGGGGGGAACCGACTAGACCATGCGCGTGAACAGGACCTGGTTTTCCAGCTGGACGTGATCCTGGAACCGCCCGGCAAGTCCGTCCAGGGCGGCGCGAAGGCGGGCCAGGGGATGGTCGGCGGGCTGGCCGGTGGGCAGGAGCGCCGTGAACACCCGGAGGTCGCGCAGCAGGCCGACTTCACGGACATGCTCTTCTTCCAGGAGCGACCGCATGAGGCCCAGCTGCTCTTTGCCGATGCCGGGGGTCACGCCCTGTTCCATGGCCAGGAGCACCGGGAACAGGTCGCATTCCTCCCGGGCCAGGTGGGCGCGCAGCCCGGTGCAGAAATGGGCCAGCAGGTCCCTGATCTCGAGGAGGGCCAGCTGGACGGGCCCTGGTTCCATGGCGAAGAGCGCGATGAGGGTCTCCAGGCTGGCCATGTCGTCCCGGCACTGCTGGTGGTGGGTGCCCACAAGATGGCGGACCAGATCGCCCAGCGGAGCGACTTGCCACGCTGCCAGGTGTTCATGCTGCTCCAAGGGCATGTCTGCTCCCGCTCGAATCCATGCATCGACCCGCCTATTATATCCCATTCATCCATTTCAAACCCATCCGAAGCGCGGTTCCTGGGCCTCCCGGGGTGAATTTGCGCAGGTTGCACCACCTTTCCGGCGGGACCGGCGACAATGGGGCATGGCGAATGCGAACGAACAGCTGGCCGATCTGCAGCGGGACCTGGAGGCCTGCGTGCGGGAGGACCCGCGCAACGCCCTGGCGGCCCACGGGAACCTGCGGATCTACGCGGCTCCGCTGCTGTGCGTGGCGGCGGCCGGGGACCCCTGGTTCGACCGGTTCACCGAGCCGGGGATCGTCGGCCCGGACTTCCTGAAGCCCGGCGACTGGCTCCCTGGCAGCCGGTCGGTGCTCTCCTTCTTCCTGCCGTTCACCGCCGAGGTGCGGGACAGCAACCGGAAGCCTGGGCTGCCGTCGGAAATCTGGGTCTCGGCCCGCATCGACGGCGAGGTGTTCAACCAGGCGGTCCGGGCCTTCCTGGTCCAGCGGCTGGCCGCGCTGGGGGAGCGGGCCTGCGCCCCCACGCTGGACCCGCGCTTCCGGGTGGCGGCGCGGATCGCCAACTGGTCGGAACGGCACGCCGGGTTCGTGGCCGGCCTGGGCACGTTCGGACTGCACCGGGCGCTGATCACCGCCAAGGGCACCACCGGGAGGATCGGCAGCGTGATCACCACCCTGGCCCTGCCGCCCACGCCCCGGCCGTACACCCGGTTCGACGAGTACTGCCCGTTCCTGACCCGGGGGGCCTGCGGCGCCTGCATGCGCCGCTGCCCCCCCGCCGCCATCACCGCCGGCGGCAAGAACCACCAGCTCTGCAGCGACTACATCGACCGGGAGATCCTGTCCCGCTTCGCGCCCCGCTACGGCTGCGCCAAATGCAACGTAGGGGTCCCCTGCGAGCGGGGCATCCCGGCCGTCTGAACCCCTTGCCATCCATCCTGGAGCTGCCCATGTCATTCATCGAGGAATTCAAGGCTTTCGTGGCCAAGGGCAACGTGGTGGACCTGGCGGTGGCCGTGGTCCTGGGCGGCGCCTTCGGCAAGATCGTGACGGCCTTCGTCGGCGGGCTCATCATGCCGCTGGTGAGCTATGTGCTGCCCAGGGGCGATTGGCAGAAGTTCGTGGTGGGCAGGTTCCAGGTGGGGGCGCTGATGGGCGCGGTCATCGATTTCCTGCTGATCGCCCTGGTGGTGTTCCTGGTCTTCGTGAAGGGGGTCGCCGCCATCGCCAAGAAACCCGCGCCGGCGCCCGACACCCGGATCTGCCCCCGGTGCCTGGAATCGGTGCCGCTGCGGGCCTCCCGGTGCAAGTTCTGCACCAGCGAGCTGGAGGCCTGAGGACGAAGGCGCGGCATCGCCCGCGTCAGGGATCCGGCCGCGTGTCCGGGGTGACGGTGCCGGCCAGGAGGCACCCGACGGGCCGGCCATCGGCGAAGCCGATGCGCACCTGGAGCTCCGACAACCGGCCCATGGCGCGGCCCTGGAACACCCGGACCGGCCGGTCGTCGGGCGCGATCAGGCCGGCGTGCAGCAGACCGAAGGCGAGGGCGGCGGCGGCGATGCCGGTGGCGGGATCCTCCGGGTAGCCCGAGGCGCGCGGGAACTGGCGCGCCTCGAAGCTGCGGCCGGCCTGGTCCAGCGGCGCGTAGGGGTAGAGTCCGGTGGAACCGATGCGGTCGCAGACGCCGGCCACGGCATCCGGGTCGCTCACCAGGGCGTTCAGCCGGGCCGGGTCCTGGATGGGGACGAGGGTCTTCACCCGCGAAGTCACCGCGTTAAGCAGGGGCCTCGGGGCGAGCGCCTCCGGACCGATCCCCAGGGCCCGCAGCACCGCAGCCGTGTCCGGTCCGGTGAGCGGGACCACCGTGCCGGCGGGCTGGGTGATGGCCACCGTCGGCCCGCCGTCGGGGCCGGCGCCCACGTAGCCGGTGACGGGCCCGCTCAGGGTGTCGATGCGCACGGACGGCCCGGGCAGCAGGCCCCGGCGGGCCAGGGCCCACAGCGCGCCGATGGTCGCGTGCCCGCACATCTCCATCTCATGGTTGGGCACGAAGAACCGGAAGGTGAAAGCGAAGTCCCGGGTCCGCGCCGGCAGCACGAACCCGGCCTCGTGCCCGAACCGCCGCGCCGCGGCCTGCATGGCGGCGGGGGCCATGGCGCCCGCGTCCAGGACGATGCGGCAGGGGTTGCCCCCCTGCCCCTGGCAGGTGAAGACGTTGACGAACTCGACGGCGGACGGCATGGTGTGACCCTCCTGAAGATGATGCGGCCACGGGCGCGTTCCCGGGGAGGTTCCAGGCAAGCTCTTCATCAAGGAACCTTGGTCTCGGGCACCCTGAAACGGATCGATCTGGGCCTGGCCACCGTCGCCGGGGAGATGGAACGGGGCCGTGCTGGAGGCGAACGAGGCCTTCGCCAGGATGCACGGGTATGCCAAGGATGAGTTGAAGGACCTGCACATGCGGGACCTGGTCACGGGGCCAGGCCGTGCGTTGCTGCCCGCGCGCCTGGGCCGCCTCCTGGGGGGCGAAACCCTGACCTTCGAGGTGGAGCACTGCCACCGGGACGGGCACATCATTCCGTTCGACGTGTCGGCCAGCCTGGTCTCCATGGGCGGGCTGGGGGCGACCCGGGCCGGCGGGCTCCCGGGGCGAGACTCCCGGAGGCGGCTGATCGCGCCGGCCTCCGGTCCGGGCTGGCCAAGCCCTCGGACGGCAGGGCACTGCCAAGGGTTCTCAGCCAGATACGGCTATTGAATAATACTAATTAAACATTTTATAGATCTCGAGGTCTTCGGGAACAATCCAAATAATGCGGGCATTGATAAGCGTCAGGCCCATGGCCATGACTTGAATGAAATTAATCAAATATAAACGTATAAATTATGGAGGTTCGGTGCCATGAACATGGGCGAAAAACATTCCGCGGAAGCCGCCGCCAAGCGAGGCGAGTCCGTGAGCCAGGACCGGGAGCACATGGCCGATATCGGCCGCAAGGGCGGCGAGGCGGTGAGTCAGGACCGGGAGCACATGGCCGACATCGGCAGGAAGGGCGGCGAGGCGGTGAGCCAGGACCGGGAGCACATGGCCGACATCGGCCGCAAGGGCGGCGAGGCGGTGAGCCAGGACCGGGAGCACATGGCCGACATCGGCCGCAGGGGCGGCGAGACCGTGAGCCAGGACCGGGAGCACATGTCCGACATCGGCCGCAAGGGCGGCGAGACCGTGAGCCAGGACCGGGAGCACATGGCCGACATCGGCCGCAAGGGCGGCGAGACCGTGAGCCAGAACCGGGAGCACATGGCCGACATCGGCAAGAAAGGCGGCGTGGCGGTGAGCAAGGACCGGGAACACATGGCCGACATCGGCAGGAAGGGCGGCGAGGCGCACCACGAGTCCCGGGGCCGGCAGGGGGCGTCCTCCAGCCAGTAGCCGGCGGACCTGGCCGCCGGGCTTAGAGGGATCGCACCTCGACCCCTCCCGCGGTCAGGGCGTCCCGCAGGATCCGGGCGAAGGCGGGGGCCCCGGGACGGTCGCCGTGGATGCAGACCGTGTCCGCCTGGACCGCGAGGTCGCCGCCGGCGGTGCTGGCCACTCGGCCCTCGCGCACCATGCGCAGCACCCGGGCGGCGGCCAGGGTCGCGTCCTGGATCAGGTCCCCCGGCCGGCCGCGGGGGGTGAGGCTGCCGTCCGGCTCGTAGCCGCGGTCGGCGAACACTTCGCTGGCGCAGGGGAGCCCGGCGTCCCGGCCGGCCCGGAGCAGTTCGCCGCCGCTGAGGCCGACCAGGACCAGGCCCGGGTCGAAGTCGCGCACGGCCCGGGCGATGGCGTCGGCCAGGGGCCGGTCCCGGGCCGCGCGGTTGTACAGCGCTCCGTGGGGCTTCAGGTGCCGGAGCCGGGCGCCGGCGGCCCGGGCCAGGGCCTCCAGGGCGCCCAGCTGGCAGAGCACCAGGTCGTAGGCCGCGTCGGCGGGCAGGTCCAGGTCCCGCCGGCCGAACCCCGCCCGGTCCGGCCAGGAGGGGTGGGCGCCCAGCGCCACGCCCCGGGCCAGGGCGGCCCGCACGGTGCGGCCCATGGTGGCCGGGTCGCCGGCGTGGCAGCCGCAGGCGATGTTGGCGCTGGTGACGCAGTCCAGCAGGGCCTCGTCCCGGGCCGCGCCGCCGGCCCCGGTGGCTTCCCCCAGGTCGGCGTTGAGATCGATGCGGAGACTCGGCGGGATCATGGATTCTCACGGGAATTCTATCGCAGCAGGCGGTCCGCCACCACCACCGCCAGCTCCTCCAGGCGCGCGGCGCGCTCCAGGCCCTGGTCCTGCGCCTCCTCCAGGGTGATCAGCCGGAACCGCAGGGGGTCGCCGGGGCGCAGCTGGGCGGCCTTGGGCAGGTCCACCGAGGCCAGTTCGCCGAGCCTCGGGTAGCCCCCGGTGGTCTGCCGGTCGGCCATGAGCAGGATCGGCGCGCCGTCGGCGGGCAGCTGCAGGGTGCCGGTGGCCACGCCGGCGGAGACCGGCTCCAGGGGCCGCTCCAGGGCCAGCTTGGGCCCCCGCAGGCGCAGCCCCATGCGGTCGGAATCCGAGGCCAGGCGGTAGGTCTCGTTCAGCAGGGCGGCGCGGGACTCGGCCCTGAGCAGGGGCCAGTGCGGGCCCGGGATCAGCCGCAGCTGGGCCGGCCGGCGGAAATCCAGCTCCTGGAACCAGGGCAGGAACCAGCCGGTGCTGAGCACGGCCCGGGTCTCGCCCTGGAACAGCCGCTGCAGCCCGGGGCAGCGGTCGGCGGGGGGCGGCCCGGTTTCCAGCCGGTCGCCGGCGTGCAGGGCGCGCCCGTGGAAGCCGCCGAAGCCCCCGGCCAGGTTGGTGCTGGCGCTGCCCAGGGCGGCGGGGACGCCGAAGCCGCCGGCCACGGCCAGGTAGCAGCGGCAGCCCTCCAGGGCCTTGCCGAACTGCAGGGTGGTCCCGGCCCGCACCAGCACCGGGCGCCAGTGGGGCACCGGAAGCCCGGCCGCCTCCGCCGACAGGTCGGCCCCGGCCAGGGCGATGAGGCTGTCGGTGGCGAACTCCAGGGCGGGGCCGGTGAGGGTGATCTCCATGGACGGCAGGTCCGGGGCATTGCCCACCAGCAGGCTGGCCAGCCGGTGCGACACCTCGTCCATGGCCCCGCCGGGGCCCACCCCCAGGTGCTGGTGGCCGGTGCGGCCCAGGGCCTGGAGGGTGGTCTGCAGGCCGGGGCCCTGCACCAGGATGCTCATGGGCCGGCCTGCTGGTCCCGGAACTCGGCGGCGCTGATGGCCACGAAGCGCACCTGGTCCCCGGGCCGGAGCAGGCACGGCTCGTCCAGGGCCGGGTCGAACAGCCGGCGCGGGGTGCGGCCGATGATCTGCCAGCCGCCGGGGGTGTCCAGGGCGTAGATGCCGGTCTGCAGCCCGGCGATGGCCACGGAGCCGGCGGGCACCCGCGGCCGGGGGGTGGGGCGGCGGGGCGCGGCGAGCCCGGGGGCCAAGCCGCCCAGGTAGGCGAACCCGGGGGCGAAGCCGAGCATGAACACCCGGTAGGCGTCGCCGGCGTGGCGGGAGACCAGGGCCGGCTCGGTCAGGCCGCAGTGGAAGGCCATCTCGCCCAGGTCGGGGCCGTGCTCCCCGCCGTAGCAGACCGGAAGCTCCACCACCCGGCCCTGGGTCCGGACCGTGTCCCCGTGCGCGTGCCAGAGTTTCTCCAGCTCCGCCCGGAGGCCGGCGTGGGGTCCCCGGGGATGGGCCGCCCAGGCGGCGGGATCGTAGTGCACCGCCAGGGTCGCGTAGGCCGGGACCAGGTCATGCAGCCCCGGCAGGTTGCGCTCCCGGAGCAGGGCGGCCAGGTGGTGCACCCGGTCGTTCACCGCCCCGTCGATGCCCTCGCCCAGCACCACCAGCAGCGCCCGGTCGCCCAGGGGCTCCACCCGGAAGGGGGCGGGGGCGGCGGGGCTGGGGGGGAGGGTCGCCATCTCGGCTCGGGGGAGCGAAGCTGCTAGGGGTTCACCGTGAACGGGGAATAATCATCCGATTGGCCATATTTCATGGTGTAGGTGATCGTGATCGGTCCGGTGGGGAGACCTGCAGGCACGGGGACGACGATCTGGTTGGCCGTCTGGGACGTCATCGGAGCCGGGGTGCTCCCGAAGGCGATCGATTGGACTCCATCCAACCCGGTCCCGGTGATCGTTATGGGGGTGTTTCCGGACGTTGAACCGGCGCTGGGGTTCAACAGCACGATATTGGGAACCACGATGCAGAACGTCGCCGTGGCGACATGACTCACGGGCGTCGTGACCGTGAGGACGCCCGTGACGGCAGTGGCTGGCAGATTGCAGGTGACCTCGCTGTCGCTGACGACCGTCACGTTGGTCATGGGGATCGCGGGCGCGGTCCCGATGGTGACGGAGGCGCCGGTGAGCCCGGATCCTTGGATCGTGATGGTGCTGAGGAGCGCGGTTCCGCTCTGCGTGAAGCTGGTGATGAGCGGCGCGCCGGGAGTGCCGTTGCCCACCGTGTAGGTGGCCGAGGACGTGACCGACGGAAGACCATAGCTGTTGTTTAGCGTGATGTTATAGGATTCGAGGGGGGTGAGCCCGGTGGGCACGGTGACAGTGATCTGATGATAGGTGGCGGTCGCCGTATCGATCGCGGCAGCCGTTCCGTTGAACGTGACCCCGGTGACGCCCAGCAGGCCATTGCCCGCGATGGACACAGGGGAGCCGACGGTTCCGGAGGTCGGAGTGAAGATGGTGAAGGTGGGCGGCACCTCGAAAACGGAACCGGAAGTGACGGTCCCGCCCCCTGCGCCGGTCACCGTGATGGGGCCAGAGATATAGACGAGCGGCAGGTTGAAAGTGATTTCGCTGTCGCTTTGGATGATGTTGTTGGGATAGTCGTTGTTGGCATCGTTGCTGGGAACGGTGACACCGCAGACGGTCACGGCGGTGGCGCCGGTGAACCCCGAGCCGTAGACGGTGACCAGCGTCCCCGTCGCCCCCGTCCCGCCGGTGCCGAAGACCGGTGTGAAGGAGGTTATCGTCGGCGCCGTGGCGTCGGAACTGGCGATCTTGGAACATCCGAGGGCCAGCCCGAGCACGGGCAGCGCCAGGAACAGGCACGCCCTGCGGAACCAGGACCCGGCCCTGGATCCACCGGAAATAGCCGTGGTGAGCGTTGGCATCGCGCTGCTCCTCTGGTCTGGACTGCGAACAATGGGCGTTGGTGTCCGGATATCCTGGTAAGGGTTGACGTTACCAGCATAGCGGGGCCGCCCCCGGAGCGGGGCGCGATCATTCCGCCCGCGCCAAATGGCCCCTGGAACCCGGCGAACCGCGCCCTGGACCGGGCGAATGTTCCGGAGCCTGCGCCGGCGCCGCCCGCGGGAACCGGCTGCGTGGCCGGACGGCATGGGCGGAACCTGGAAAAGGACGGCAGGCACGAACCTGGCGGAGCCGGGTCGGCGCCTCCGGGAAAGCCGGCCGGAAGGCCTACTTGCCGCGGTTGGAGGTGCGGGTGCGGCCGGGGACCGTGCTCTTCTCGGCGGAGCGGGAGCTGATCTTGGCGGCCTGGGGCTGGGGACGGCCGCTGTGGTCCTTGGTCCCGGGCGCGGCGGCGGTTTTGGGCAGGTCGGCTTTCTTGGCCGGGAGCTTGCTCAAGAGGTCCGCGGTAATGGCGGGATCGGGCTTGGACATGGCAGCACCTCTTTGAAAATACAAAGCCGTTCGGTTGGAAAGAACGTAAATCAGAAGCCTGACTCAAGTGCCCATGATAGCACCGGGGGCATCGTCCGGCTTCAGGGCGGTGTGCAGGGCGACGATGCCTCCGGTCAGGTCGGTCCAGCGGATGCCCGCGAACCCGGCGGCCTCCAGCTCCCGGGCCAGGGCCGGCTGGTCGGGGAAGCCGCGGATGCTGGCCGGCAGGTAGCGGTAGGCCTCGGGGGAACCGCTGAGCCAGCCGCCGATCCGGGGCAGGACGCGCCGGCTGTAGGTGTCGTACAGCAGCCGCAGCCACCGGTACCGGGGCCGGCTGAACTCCAGGATGGTGAGCCGGCCCTGGGGCTTCAGCACCCGCAGGAACTCCCGGTAGGCCAGGGGCCGGTCTTCCACGTTGCGGATGCCATAGCAGATGGTGAGGCCGTCGAAGCTGGCGGCCCGGAACGGCAGCCGCTGGGCGTCGGCCCCCACCGAGGCCCAGATCAGCCGTTCCTGCCCCTGCGCCCGGAACTTGCCGGGCCCCAGCCGCAGCATGGCCTGGGTGAAGTCGGTGGAGACCACTTCGGCCCCCAGCCGGGCCAGGGCCAGGGAGGAATCCCCGGTGCCGGCGGCCACGTCCAGGAAGCGCCGGCCCGGGGCGGCGCCGGAGGTCCGGGCCATGCGCCGCCACCAGTAGCTGTCGGTGCCCAGGGACAGTAGATGATTCAATAGGTCATATTTGCCGGCAATGCCGGAAAACATGGCCTGGACTTGCTTCCCTTCGGGCATGACCGTCTCCTCCCCCCATCATCCCCGGACAACCCAGCTTCCGTCAGCCCATAACCGCCCTGACCCGGTAAACTGGGGGGGTCCCCTTTGACGAATGCATTCAATCGGGTGTCCCCCCCCATTCTGGAGGTTTCATGGAAGTTTCGACCAGCGACAAGATCTTCGGCGGCAGTTTCCTGCTGGCTCCCATCGGCTCGCAACCCCAGTTCACGCCCGAGGACCTTAGCGACGAGGCCAAGGCCATCGGCGAGGCGGCCCGGGACTTCATGGTGGGCGAAGTGCTGCCGGTGGACGGGGCCCTGGACCAGCTGGACCTGGACCTGACCAAGGAACTGCTGCGCAAGGCCGGGGAACTGGGCCTGCTGAGCATCGAGATCCCCGAAGCCTACGACGGCATGGACCTGGACAAGAAGACCACCCTGGTGCTGCTGGAGGAGGTGGGCAAGCAGGCCTCCTTCTCCGTGACCTACGGCGCCCACACCGGCATCGGCACCCTGCCCATCGTCTACTTCGGCACCCCCGAGCAGAAGGCCAAGTACCTGCCCCTGCTGGGCAGCGGCCAGAAGCTGGCGGCCTATGCGCTCACCGAGGCGGGCTCCGGCAGCGACGCCATGGGCGCCAAGACCACCGCGACCCTGGACGGCGACCACTGGGTGCTCAACGGCAGCAAGATGTGGATCACCAACGCCGGCTTCGCCGACGTGTTCGTGGTGTTCGCCAAGGTGGACGGCCGCAAGTTCAGCGCCTTCATCGTGGAGAAGGGCGACGCGGGGTTCTCCACCGGCCTCGAGGAACACAAGCTGGGCATCAAGGGCTCCTCCACCCGCGCCCTCACCCTGGACAACTGCCGCATCCCCAAGGACCGGCTCCTGGGCGAGGTGGGCCGGGGCCACCGGATCGCCTTCGGCATCCTCACCATCGGCCGCTTCAAGCTGGGCGCCGGCTGCACCGGCACGGCCAAGGTGGTGCTGGAATACACCATCAAGTACACCGGCGAGCGCACCCAGTTCGGCAAGCCGCTGAATTCCTTCGGGCTGATCCGGGCCAAGCTGGCGGACATGACCACCCGGGTGTTCATCGGCGAGGCCATGAACTTCCGCACCATCGCCTACATCGACGACCGGCTGAAGGAAGTCACCTGGGACCAGCCGGGCGCGGCCCAGCGCAAGATGGACATCATGGACGACTACGCCATGGAGGCGTCCATCGCCAAGGTCTGGGGCAGCGAGGCCCTGGGCACCACCGCCGACGACGCGGTGCAGGCGTTCGGCGGCTACGGCTTCTCCTCGGAGTACCCGCCCGAGAAGATCTACCGGGACAACCGCATCAACCGCATCTTCGAAGGCACCAACGAGATCAACCGGCTGATCATCGCCGGTTCCCTGTTCAAGAAGGCCAGCAGCGGCACCCTGGTGCTGCCGGTGACCACCGAGGACGCGCCCAAGCCCGCCGGCTTCACCGGCCTGCTGGCGCGCTCCCGGCACGCGGTGGAGCTGGCCAAGCGGCTCTGCTGCTTCGCCGCCGGCACCGCCCTGGCGGTCTGCGGCCAGAAGCTGATCGAGAACCAGGAGGCATCCGCGCGGGTGGCCGACATGCTCACCGAGATCTACGCCATGGAGTGCGGCGTGGTGCGGGCGGGCCTGATGACCGACGCGGGCCACCACTGGGCCGCGCTGGCCCGGGACTGCGCCGACGCCTACGTGAACGAGAGCTGGCACAAGGTGCAGACCAACGCCCGGCTGCTGCTGGCCGAGGTGCTGGACGGGCAGGTGCTGGAGAACGCCCTGGCCAGCCTGGGGGCCTTCTCCGCCTTCGTGCCCCAGTCCACCTCCAGGCTGCGCAACCGGATCGCCGAACAGGTGATCGAGAAGGGCTCCTACCCCATCGCGCAGTACTGACCGGGGGTTTCGCGGGGGCGGCGTCCGGGTCCCCGCATGGGTTCGCTGCTGGTGAAGGCTCGCATTCGCTCGCCTTCACCAGCAGCGTTCGCATGCAGGATGCCTGGCGTCGTGTCCGCTGGCGAGGGCTGGTGCTGGCCGATCGGCGCGCTCGCTCAAATTGAGGTGAGCGTCGATTCATTTTGAACGCCTGGACGGCTGACCGGCCCGGGTGCGGAGGCCTAACCCAGTCAGCAATCATTCGGTTATAAATTGGCACCGATGCTGCTGCATGCATGGTTCACCTGGAGACAACCCAGGAGATTACGCAATCGCTCTGGGCGTGTCTGCGGATCCGGGGTCCCCCGGGACGGCTAGCGTCAGCTTCTGGAGTCCATCATGCGCACTTCCCTCAGCCATGGCGCCCTTGCCATCGTCGCGGTCGCCTTCCTCGCCAGTTGTCAGAACAGCCCTGGGCCGATGGCGGCGCCTGCGGCGGAGACCTATGGGGTGCTGCCTGCCGCGGCGACCCTGACCGTGGGGGGCGGCACCACCTTTGCCGCCAAGTATGATGGCGGCCCGGCCCTGGCGGTGGTCTGGCGGGTGCTGGAGCCGGCCGGCGGCACGGTGGATGGGGCCGGGCGCTACCTGGCCCCCGACCTTCCCGGCCTCTACACGGTCCAGGCGAGATTCAAGTACAGCGCGGACCGGACCGCGACGGCCATGGTGACCGTCGTGGCCCCGCCCGCCGGGCATATCACGGCCCCCAGCGATGTGCTGCCCGGGGCCGGGGGCCTGGTGGCCAGCATCGCTCCGGTTCCCGGGTCGCACTACGCCTGGACGATCACCGGGGGCCAGCTGACCGCCGGGAGCGACAGCCAGGCCGTCACCTTCCAGGCCGGCCCCGGGCCCAAGCTGGTGCTGCGCTGCCGGGTGACCAACGCGGCCGGGGATGTCCTGAACATCTCCCGGGAGGTCCGGACGGCGGGCGCGGTGTCGCTGGCCATCAGCCCCGCCGAGGTGACCATCACCACGGGACGGACCATGAAGTTCGGCTTCAACGTGGCCGGCGGGACCTCGCTGGGGGTGACCTGGAGCCTGGGGGAATCCGGCGCCGGGAGGCTGGACAGCCTGGGCAACTACCAGGCTCCGGACGTGCCGGGCCGCTACACGGTGCGGGCAACCTCCCTGGACAATCCCGCCGTGGCCGTCACCGCCCGGGTGCAGGTCGTGCCGAAGCCTCCCGAAGGGCTCACGGCACCCGATTCCTTCCGGCCGGGTGCGCTGGACCTTCGGGCCCAGGTGCCCGAGGTGGCCGGCATGACCTACGCCTGGGCGATCGAAGGCGGAACCATCCTCTCGGGCGCCACGGCTTCGGCGGTGACGATCCATGCCGGGCAGGGCCCCAGCCTCACCCTGCGCTGCAGGGTCACCAACCAGGCGGGCGATTCGTCGGCCACGAAAAAGACCCTGAACGCCGAATAACTAGTCCTTAGGGAACGGCAGCAGCGCGGTGCCCTTGGGCTTGCCGGCGTCCCGGTCCTTGCCCAGCTGCACGAACTGCGGCAGCAGGGCCAGCCAGTGCAGGGACCAGGTGGTGGGGGACTGGCCGGCGCCCGCCGGGGGGTGCGCCTCCTGGACTTCCAGGCGGTCGGGATAGAAGGCCAGGTCCAGGTCCTGGCCGCCGGGCAGGGGCAGGTAGACCGCCTGGGAGGTGGCGGGGTGCACCACGGTGAGCACGGTCTCGCTGTCGTCCATGATCCACAGGAGGCCCTCCAGGGCCCCCCGGAAGTCCGCGGCGCCCACCGGCAGCCCGCCGATCCCCCGCTGCAGCGGGGAGCGGATGGCGAACGGCAGCGGCGCGAACAGGCCGGGCACCGGGGTGCCCCAGTCCCGCCAGGCCTTCAGCGGCCTGCCGGGCAGGCCCAGGCGCATGCGGATGATGCCCTTGGCGTCGGTGATGCGCAGCGCCCCGTCCGGGGCCAGGCGCACCGCCAGGGCGAAGAAGGACTGGGTGGGCATGGTGGTGTAGGGGGCCGGCGGCGGGCCCGGCACCCCCATCTGCCAGGGCAGGGCCCCAGTGGCCCGCCAGGGCAGGCCGGGGCCCGAAGGCGCGGCCCAGGCCAGGGTGGCGGCGGACAGGATGCAGGTCAGGACAGGGTTGGCCAGCCGCACAGGGCCTCCAGGTTGCGCACCGTGATCTCGGCCAGCCGGGCCGGGGCCAGGTGCCTGAGGCTCGCCACCTGGGCCGCCACGTGGACGACGAAGGCAGGTTCGTTGGGCTTGCCCCGGAACGGCACCGGGGCGAGGTAGGGGGAATCGGTCTCCACCAGGATCCGGTCCTCGGGGGCCCAGGCGGCCACCTCGCGGATGCCGGCGGCGTTCTTGAAGGTGACGATGCCGGAGAAGCTGAGGTGGAAGCCCAGGTCCAGGGCCCCGGCGGCGAAGGCGCGGTCCTCGGAGAAGCAGTGGATGATCCCCCCCACCTGCCCGGCGCCCTCCTCGGCCAGGATCCGCAGGGTCTCCGCGGGCGCCTCCCGGGTGTGCACCATGACCGGCTTGCCGCAGCGCCGGGCCAGGCGGATGTGGTCCCGGAACACGGCTTCCTGTACCTCCCGGGGGCTGAGGTCGTAGTGCCAGTCCAGGCCGGTCTCGCCCACGAAGCGCACCCGGGGGTCCTGGACCAGGGCCTCCAGCTCCCGCGCCGCCGCGGGGTCCCAGGCGCTGGCCTCGTGGGGGTGGAGGCCGAGGCTGGCCTGGACCTGGGGCTGCCGCCCGGCCAGCTCCAGGACCCGGCGGCAGTCGGCCAGATCGGTGCCCACGGCCACGAAGCCGGTCACGCCCGCCAGGCGCGCGCGCTCCAGCACGGCGTCCTGGTCGTTCTCAAGCTGGCCGCCGGTGAGGTGGCAGTGGGAATCCACAAGCATTTTCTTCTCCCCAGCAGATAGTATAAGGAAGCCTTGGAAGGATAGGCTCGCATCATGTCAGCTCTGCTCACCATCCTCATTGTGGACGACGAGCCGGGGATCCGCCGATCCCTCGGGGAATCCCTGGCGGAGGAAGGCTACGGGGTGCTCAAGGCCGAACGGGGCGAACAGGCCCTGGACCTGCTCCAGAACTCCGACGGCGAAGGGGTGCACCTGATGATCCTGGATGTCTGGCTGCCGGGGATCGACGGCCTGGAGACCCTGAAGCAGGCCAAGGCGCTGCGCCCGGAAATGCCGGTGGTGATGATCTCCGGGCACGGCAACATCGACACCGCCATGCAGGCGACCAAGCTCGGCGCGTTCGACTTCCTGGAGAAGCCGGTGGACCTGGACCGGCTGCTGCTGGTGGTGAGCAACGCGCTCAAGCAGCGGCACCTGGAGGAGGAGAACCAGCGGCTGTACCAGGAGGTGAACCAGGACCGGTTCTTCATGGCCGACAGCCCGGTGATGAAACGCCTGCTCTCGGACCTGAACCTGGTCGCCCCCACCGAGGGGCGGGTGCTGCTGGTGGGGGAGAACGGCAGCGGCAAGGAGGAGGTGGCCCGCCTGATCCACGAGCGCAGCCCGCGGGCGCGGGCGCCGTTCGTGGAGGTGAACTGCGCCGCCATCCCCGAGGAGCTGATCGAGTCGGAGCTGTTCGGCCACGTGAAGGGCGCCTTCACCGGCGCCATCCGGGACCAGAAGGGCAAGTTCAAGGAGGCCCACGAGGGCACGCTGTTCCTGGACGAGGTGGCCGACATGTCGCTGAAGACCCAGGCCAAGGTGCTCCGGGCGCTCCAGGAGGGCCGCATCGAGCCGGTGGGCGGCGGCGGCGCCGTGGCGGTGGACGTGCGCATCATCACCGCCACCAACAAGGACCTCACCGAGGAGATCCGCGCCGGGCGGTTCCGGGAGGACCTGTACTTCCGGCTGGCGGTGGTGCCCCTGCGCATCCCGCCCCTGCGCGAGCGCCCCGAGGAGCTGATCCAGATGGCCGAGGCGTTCATCCAGCGCATCTCCCGCAAGTACGGGCGGCCGCTGCGGCGGCTGGCGCCGGAGGCCCGGGAGACCCTGCTGCGCCACGACTGGCCGGGCAACGTGCGGGAGCTGAAGAACCTCATGGAGCGGGCGGTGATCCTGTCCCGGGGGCCCGAGATCACCACCCGGGACCTGGGGCCGCTGGCGGTGCGCCTGCTCAGCGAGCCGGACCCGTTCTCGTTCCCGGAGTTCCCCAGCCTGAAGGACGCCCGGGAATGGTTCGAGGGCACCTACATCCAGCGGGAACTCAAGCACCAGAACGGCAACATGACCCGGGTGGCCGAACGGCTGGGGCTGGACCGCTCCAACCTCTACAAGCGCCTCAAGTCCCTGGGCATCGAGGCGAGAGAGCCGTGATGGAGCGCCTCTGGCTGAAGATCGGCGAAACCGCGCTCAGGGTCGGGGTCAAGCCCAAGGAGCTGCGCTACTGGGAGCGGGTGATCCCGGAGATCCAGGCCCGGCGCAGCAAGGGCAACCTGCGCTACTACCACGTGGACGAGCTGGACCGCCTGCGCAAGATCCACGCCTGGCTGCAGGAGGGCCTCACCGTGGCCGACTGCCGGGAGCTGCTGCTCACCGGCCAGCTGGCCCGGGGCCTGGACCTGGGCCTGGGCGCCATGGCGGCGCCCAGGAAGCGCGTCCCCCGCAAGGCCAAGGCCTCGCCCCGGCGGCCGGCGGTGGCCCGGGTGGCCGCGGCCCTGCGCAAGCTGCTGGGCCAGCTGAACGAACCGGTCAGACCTTGAAGTCCATAGACAGGATGGCCCGGAATGGGAACAGGATGTTTTAAAAATTCATAACGCGACCGGATCTGCGGGTGCGGGCGGCCCCTTGACGGGCGGGCTGGCAAGGCGATAGTTGAGGCACTTGCTGCCTCATGAACGCCCCTGCTCATGCCGGCAAGGCGCCCCGCCGGGCGCGCCAGGAGGTTCCGCGTGGAAGCCCTTCGCACGCCCCGTACCGCGACCCGACCGGATCGGGGCGTTCCGGGCGCGCGGGGTTTCGTGCGGTTCGAGTTCTACCTGCTCGCGGCCTTCCTGGGCCTGACCCTGGCCGTGGTGGTCCCCGAGGCCCGGACCCACGGGCTGAGGGGCGCGCTGCTGGTCCTGGCCGGCAGCGCCGGCGTGCTGGGCGCCGGTTTCGCGCTCCTGGCCGGCGCCACCTGGATGCTGGAGGAGACCGGCCGCCCGGATACCGCCGGGTCCGCCGCGCGGGCCTGGGTGGGCGGGCTGTTGCGGTTCGGCCTGTGCGGCTGCATCGCCGCCCTGGTCTGCGGCAGCCTGGTGGCCTGGCATGGCCTGTCCCTGGCGGCGGAGAACGGCGTCACCCTGGGGGCGGGGGCCGTGGGCGGAGCCGCCGGCGTCCTGCTCCACCTCCGGCTGGGCCCGGAGCGCTACTGGACCGCGTTCGGGCGCCTGGCCATCGCCCTGCTGGCCTCCCTCCTGTTCGGCCTCCTGGGGATCCTCGGCCCCGGGAACTGGGGCGTGGACCTGGGCATCCTGGCCCCGCTCGGGGTGTTCGTCCTCCTCGCCGCGGCCGGCCGGATCGTGCCGCCTCCGGCGGGGACCTAAAACCGTCTTATTCCGGCCCGCCGAATATACCAGGCGCGGTTCAGGCGACGCTGCTCCTGAGGTCCATCATGAAGCCGACCACCCGCACCACCTTCCCGTTCTCCAGCACCGGCTCGGCCAGGGTGCGGACCCACCGCTGCCGCCCCTTGGCGGTGGTGATGCGAAACTTCAGATCGTAGGGCGTCCCCTCCTCCACGCAGCTGCGGAAGGCCGCCTGGAGCACCGGACGATCCTCCGGGAGGTAGCATTCCAGGGTGCGCTCCAGGGTCTCCCGGCCGGCATTGCGGCGGCCCGGACGGCATTCCAGGAGGCGATAGATCTCCTCCTCCCAGGACATGGTCTGTGCCTGGACATCCCACTCCCAGCTGCCGAGGCGGGCCAGCTGCTGGGTCCTGCGCAGCAGGGAGGCTTGCCGCTGCAGGGCCGCCTGCACCTGCATGCGTTCGCTGATGTCGCTCAGCACCACTCGGTTCACCTGCGCGGCGCCGCCGCCGGTCCCCGGATCGGCCGAGGGGACCTGGGCGGGGACCGCCGCCAGATGGACCCAGGATGCGGTCCCGTCCTGGCGCGCCAACCGCAGGTCGCACGCGTAGGGTTCGCCGGTCCTCAGGAACTGTTTGCGCTTCAGGTAGTAGATGTCCTGGTCCTGCTGCAGGATGAACCGGGAGATCGGCTTGCCGACCAGCGTGCCCCGGGTGGAGCCGAGCAGCTCGGCGCCGGCGAGGTTGGCCTCCAGGATCAGGCCCTCCGTGGAGAGGATGAAATAGCCCACGGGCGCCAGGTCGTAGAGGTCGAAGTAGCGCGCCCGGGCCCGCTCCAGTTCCGCCTGCACCCGGCCCAGCTCCTCGTTCTGCATCTCCAGTTCGATCTGATGCACCTGCAGCTCATGGACCGTGCGGCGCAGGGCTTCGGGCGGCATCGCCTCCGGCTTCCGCGCCGTGCCGGGGGCTTCGCGCAGGGCGGCCTCTTCGGCCCGCCAGCGCAGGTTCGCGGACTTGCCGGGCGCATTTCCCTTGGCTTGCGTGGTCATGGTGGACATCCTGGGCAAATAGTGCGCGTAATATATGGAATGTCAAAAGCTTATGCACCGGATACGGATGTCCTGGCCCGGGCGCGGCTGGGGGTGGCTGCTCAATCATTTTGGAATGCCGGCGGCCCAGGGCGGTCATGGTGCGGGGGAAACGAGACTGTTCTGCCCGCCTTTCTCCCGTCTGCGCACGATCGGCCTTGGTTCCAGTGAAGGCGATCTCTTGGTCAAGTCGGCCTTGGGGAACAACTCAGGCATGTGGCCGTGCTTGGCGACGAATTGCCGGAACTCTTTCGGTGTCATATTGCGTACATCGCGAAATCGCCGGTTGAAATTTGAAAGATTGGCGAAGCCAACCTCAGCCGCGATGGAACTGACTGTCAACTCCGTTTCCATCAGCAGCATGCATGCCCTGCCAATCCGCAAGCGGCCCAGATAGTCACTGACATTCTCGCCAAGATGACGAAGGAACAATCGGTGCAATGACCGCTCCGAAATGTGACCTGCTGAGCATAGATCCTCCATATGAATGGCTTCCGCGAAGCGCTTATGCAACAGGTCCAACACTCTAGCCAATTGCATGGACTCAGCGGTCGTCCTCGGCCGTACTGGGACCTGGGAGGCCAGAGCCGTGACTTCCGTTTCGGCCAATTCACTCAACAGTTCCAATGCCGTCTGCAGTCGTTCCCGTGGCGAATCCGAAAGCAGTGCAGGAAGCAGTGCTTCCATTTTCGCCCCGGCCTCCCTGGTGAAACGGAGGCCTGCACTCGCTTTGTTCACCAGCATTCCGATGCCGGCAAATTCTGGACAGAGTTCGGCCACCTTGAGTGCCCATTCCTTGGTGAACCAGACCACCAGAACCGTTTGCGGAAGCGCCTCATCGATCGGTGAAGCCGATGACCAGGTATGTGGCATGTCTCCTGGCACCAGAACGAGATCGTTCGCATCGTATGGCCCGATGTGATCGGCAACGAACCGCCACCCACGACTGTTGAGTGTCAACGTTAATTCATAAGCCGGATGTTGGTGCCACTCGAATGGAATGGCCGGTATTTGGCGCTGGTAGACGCGAATCGAACATCCCTTGGGGAAGACGACGTGTTCGAAATGGGTTCGCATCGGCGTGCTCCTTCCCGAACTTTGGCACGGCATTGTCTGAATAGTATCAGAAATTGGCCTTTCCCCGTCAGCGTCCCTTGGCGGAGCATCCTATACTTTCTATTGAGAATTCAGAAGACTTGGGGCTGCGTTGAAAATCCCCTGCCGGCTGCTTTCTCCAGGAGCTGATCACCGTGTTCCAGGACGTTCCACTCTCCCTCCCAACGAATGGCAACGACCGGCCAGCCGCAAAGCCGTACGCCATCGGAATCGACGTCGGCGGGACCAAGATCGCGGCGGGCGCGCTGGATCGCTCAATGAACATTCTATCGAATTACGTCACCAAGGAACACGCCGGGCAGCTGCCGGCCCGGGTGGTTGACGCCATTGAGCGTGCCTACTGGGAGTCGCTGAACCGGGCGCACCTTTCCCCTGACCAGGTTGCCGGCGTCGGCGTGAGTTTCTGCGGGCACACCGATGGTCAGCGCGGGGTGGCCCTCACCACTTCCAACATGCCGGAATGGTCCCAGGTCCCGTTGCGCGACATCCTCTCGAAACGTCTCAACCAGCATGTCCTGCTCGACAACGACACCAACCTGGCCGTCGTCGCCGAGCACCGCTATGGGGCGGGACGCGGCGCATCGAACCTGGTCTATGTCACCTGCAGCACCGGCATCGGAATGGGCATCGTCCTGGGCGGGAAACTCTACCAGGGGCACCAGGGCACGGCGGGGGAGCTTGGCCACACGGTGGTGGAGGTCGACGGCCGGCGCTGCACCTGCGGCAAGCGCGGATGCCTGATGGCGTATGCCGGCGGGATCGCCCTGTTCCATCGCGCCACCGAAAGGATCGAGGCCGGCGAGGAGACGGTGCTGCGCGACCTCTGCTGGGGCGATCCCCAGCTCATCAACGGCGAAATGATCTGCGAAGCCGCCCGGCAGGGCGATACGCTGGCCCAGGATCTCATCATCTCCACCGGCCGCTACCTTGGTATCGGGCTCGCGGACGTCGTCCAGGTGCTCAACCCCGAGATCATCGTGCTTGGCGGTGGATTGACCAACATCGGATCGATGCTGCTCGATCCCTGCCTTGAATCCCTGCGCGAGAACATCCCGCAGGTGCCGTGGGGGCCCGGACGGGTCGTCCTCGGCCGATTCCAGCAGAACGTCAGCCTCATCGGCGGAGCCGCCGCAGTGTTCGCGGAGATCGAGGCGGAAGCCCCTGCGGACGCTTCTGATTACGTACCGATCATCCTCGGCCGGACCGCTCCGGCCCTCCCTGCGCGTCCGCTTTCGAGCGAGGAGCGGATGGTGCTGGAACAGGTGGAAGGGACCGTCTACGACCTTCAGCGCCCATCGCTCGAAGCTGGTCCGGGCTGCGCCACGACCGTTTTCCTGAAGGGTTGTCCCCTGCGCTGTTCCTGGTGTTCCAGCCCGGAATCGCAACGGGTCAAACCCGAGCTGCTGCTGTTCGCCGCCCGATGCACTTCCTGCGGGGCTTGCGCGGGTGTCTGCGCCGCCCAGAGCCGGATGCTCGACGCCGACCATCACCTCCAGTGGGACCGCAAGGCCTGCACCCGCTGTGGCGAATGCGTCCAGGCCTGTCCTGTGCAGGCCACGGTCTGGACCGGGGACCGCATGACGGCGGGCGAGGTGCTGCGTCAAGCGGCTGGCGGCCAGGTGCCGCCGGGTCGTTGCGGATTGACGCTGGCCGGCGGGGAGCCTCTGCTGCAGCCGGCCTTTGCCGAAGCCCTGCTCCGCCTGGCCAGAGCCGAGGCCATGGACACCACGCTCCAGACCACCGGGAACGCGCCATGGGAGACCTTCGAGGCGGTCAGTGCGTACGTCGGCCAGTGGCTCTTCGAACTGAAGCACGTGGAGAGCCGGACCCATCATGAATGGACGGGTGTGGGCAACGAGCTGATCCTTTCCAACCTGAGAAGGCTGGCGGCGTTGGGCGCACCGATCCGCGTGCGCGTGCCGCTCCTCCCCGGGGTCAACATGAGCGACGAGAGCCTTCGCGGCATTGGCGAATTTGTCGCCAACCTCGGGGGCAGGATTCTTTCGCTGGACCTCGTGACCCTCGACCACCCGTCCGGGTTGAAATATGAAGCCTTGGGTTCCGGAGGCAAGTTCAGCGACGTCCCGGTGCCGGCGCCGGACGAGGTGCAGGCCGTGGTGGAACGGATGCGGCCCTACCACCGCAACGTCCGGGTCGCCAGCGGAGGATCGCGGTCGTGATATTCAACGTGCAGCGTTATTCGACCCATGATGGTCCCGGCATCCGCACGGTGGTGTTCCTCAAGGGATGCACCTTGAAATGCCGGTGGTGCCAGAATCCGGAGGGACAGTCGAAACGGCGGGAATTGTTCTTCAACCCGGAAACCTGCATCGCGGACTGCCATCTCTGCCATCAATGCCAGCCCGACCGGGTCGTGGAGAAGGGTGGCACCGTCGAAATCCGGAGGTCCCTGCTTTCGGACGAGGCGATCCAGCAGCTTGCCGACATCTGCCCCAGCGAAGCCTTGACGCTGTGCGGGGAAGCGCGAAGCGTGGCGGAAGTCAGGGCAATCATCCTGCGCGACCTGCCCTACTACCGGCGCAGCGGCGGCGGGATCACCCTCTCGGGCGGCGATCCTTTCGCCCAGTCCGAATACAGCTGCGAGCTGCTCAAGGCCGCCCGCGCCCTGGACATCCATACCGCGGTCGAAACCTGTCTCCACGTGCCCTGGCAAAGGCTGGCCGATGGCCTGCCGCTGGTGGATCTGTTCCTCGCCGACCTGAAACACGTGGACCAGGAGAAATTCCATCTTTGGACCGGCGGGGATGTGGCAACCGTCCTGGGCAATTTCGCGAAGCTCGCGGCCACCGGGGTGCCGATGATCGCACGGGTGCCGGTCATTCCGGACTTCAACGCCGATCGCACATCCATGATGCAGATCATCGACTTCATATCCGGCTGCGGGCACATTGGAGAACTTGACCTGCTGCCCTACCACACCCTTGGAATGAACAAGTACGCGCATCTGGACCGGACCTACGAGTCCAGCAGCACCCCGCTGCGCAAGGATTCGGAGTTGATCCATTTCGCCCGGGAATACGCCGATAAAAAGGGCCTTAGAACCGTGATTGGAGGGTAGTCATGCTGCCACTGGAAGTTGAGACCTTGAGCAAGCGCATCCAGGAGCACAAGCGTGTCCTGGTCAACATCGTGAAGCCGATCGTCTGTACCGAGCGGGCGCGGCACTACACGGATGCGTACCGGCTGCACATGGACAAGCCCGTCGCGGTCCGCCGCGCTCTGGCGCTCGCCCTGCATCTCCAGGAAAAGACCATCTGGATCAAGAACGATGAACTGATCGTGGGCAACCAGGCCTCGGAGCTCCGGGCGGCCCCGCTTTTCCCCGAATATACCGTCACCTGGATCGAGCAGGAGATTGATGACCTGGCCTCCCGCCCCGATGGAGGGTTTGCGGTCAGCGAAGCAGACAAGCAAATGATCCACGAGCTTTGTCCCTTCTGGCATGGCTTGACGGTGCACGACCGCTCCCATGGGTTGTTCACCGAAGAGCAGAAGCGCATCCTGGCCACGAAAATCATGAAGGCCGAGGGCAACATGAACGCCGGCGATGGCCACGTCGCCGTCAACTTCGAGCTGGCGCTTCAGCTGGGCATCGATGGTCTCAAGCAGCGGGTGGCTGAGCGGCGCAGCCGGGTTGACCTGGCCGATTGGGCCAACCTGCATCAGGAACAGTTCCTCAAAGCTGTCGCCATCGTGCTCGATGCCCTGTCGGATCACATCGACCGGTATGCCAGGCTTGCGGCCCAGATGGCGGAAGACGAGCCGCGTTCCTGGCGGAAGCAGGAACTGGAACAGATCGCCGCCGATTGCGCGCTGGTCGCCCATGGGCAGCCCCAGACCTTCCGGCAGGCCCTGCAGCTCTGCTACTTCGTCCAGCTGGTGTTGCAGATCGAGTCCAATGGGCACTCGGTCTCGTTCGGCCGGCTCGATCAGTATCTCTATCCGTGGTACCGGCGCGATGTGGAAGAGAGCAAGCGGCTGCATCCCGCCGAGGCGATCGAACTGCTGCAATCGTGCTGGCTCAAGCTCCTGGAAGTCAACAAGATCCGTTCCGGCAGCCATGCCGCCGCGTCCGCGGGGGGACCGCTCTACCAGAACGTGACGATCGGCGGCCAGAAGCTGGTCAACGGCCGGCCTGAGGATGCGGTCAATGCCCTTTCCTACGCCATTCTCGAATCATGCAAGACCTTGCGTTCGACCCAGCCGAACCTGACGGTGCGCTACCATTCCGGGCTTTCCGATGCCTTCCTGCACGAATGCATCGAGGTCATTCGCTGCGGCTTCGGCATGCCCGCCTTCAACAACGACGAGATCGTCGTGCCCCAGTTCATGGCACTGGGCGTGAAGCCCGAAGACGCCTACAACTATTCCGCGATCGGCTGCATTGAAGTCGCCGTGCCGGGGAAATGGGGCTACCGGTGCACGGGGATGTCGTTCATCAATTTCGCCCGGGTCATGCTCCTGGCCCTGGAAGGCGGCCGGGACATCAATACCGGCGAGGTTTTCCTGCCGCAGGAAAAGGCGCTGAGCAAGGGCAATTTCAGGACCTTCGGCGAAGTCATGGCCGCCTGGGATGCCCAGGTTCGCTACTTCGCCCGGAAATCCATCGAAATCGAGACGGTGGTGGACACCGCCCTGGAGGAAAATGTTCCGGACATCCTCTGTTCAGCGCTGGTGGATGACTGCATCGGCCGGGGGAAATCGCTCAAGGAGGGGGGAGCCGTCTATGACTGGGTGTCCGGCCTGCAGGTGGGCATCGCCAACCTCGGCAACGGACTGGCGGCGGTCCAGGACCTGGTCTTCGAAAAGGCCAAGGTCGGGCAACGGGAACTGGCCCTTGCGCTCGCGGACGACTTCGGCGGCACGGACGGGGAAATCCTCCGCCAGCGCCTGCTCAAGGAGGCTCCGAAATACGGGAACGACCTGGACGTGGTGGATAACCTGCTGGCCCAGGCCTATGGCAGCTACATCGACGAGCTGAAGGGACTGCACAACACCCGCTATGGCCGCGGCCCGGTTGGCGGCAAGTATTACGCCGGGACGTCCTCCATCTCCGCCAACGTTCCGTACGGAGCCGAGACGGCGGCGACGCCCGATGGCCGCAAGGCGCGCACCCCGCTGGCCGAAGGGGCAAGCCCCGCCGCCGGGACCGATGTCAACGGACCCACCGCGGTGTTCAATTCCGTCGCGAAACTGCCGACCTCCGAGATCCTCGGCGGCGTCCTGCTGAACCAGAAGATGAACCCCAGTTCGCTCACCACCGAGAGCGACTTCCTCAAGCTGATGGCGATGCTGCGGACTTTCTTCAGTGACCACAAGGGTTGGCATGTCCAGTACAATGTGGTGTCCCGGGACACGCTGCTGGCCGCCAAGGAGCACCCTGACCAGTACCGGGACCTGGTGGTCCGGGTGGCAGGGTATTCAGCCTTCTTCACCGCGCTCGCTCCGGACATGCAGGATGACATCATCGCTCGAACCGAGCATGTTCAGTAATTGACAGGAGATTACATGCTTTACCTTCTGGATACGGCCGACGTGCGAGAAATCGCAAGATGCGTGGACCTCTACCCGGTGGCTGGAGTCACCACCAATCCCTCGATCATTGCCGAGGCCAAGCGTCCGTTCCTGGACATCCTCACCGACATCCGCGAGGTGATCGGCGAGAAGCTGATGTTCCATGTCCAGGTCACCGGCAGCGATGCCGAGACCATGGTCGCCGAGGCCCATCGCCTGCAGGACCGGTTCGGTGGCGGCATCCTGCCCAAACTCCCGGTGAGCCCCCAGGGGCTCAAGGCCATACGCCTGCTTGCCGCCTCGGGCTTTTCCGTCACCGCGACCGCGGTCGGGACACCGCAGCAGGCCCTTCTGGCAGCCCGGGCTGGAGCGGCCTTCACCGCGCCCTACGTGAACCGCCTTGACAATATCTACGGCGACGGCATCGGCGTCGTCTCCACCATGGTCCGGCTGTTCCAGGCCCACGGCCTGGCCACGCGGGTGCTTGCAGCCTCCTTCAAGAACGTTCAACAGATACAGGACGTGGCCCTGGCCGGAGCCCAGGCGGTGACCTTGACCCCGGAGCTGCTCGACATGGTGGTCCGGCATCCGCTCACCGATTCCGGCATTGAAGGCTTCATGGCGGATTGGGACGGGGCCTACGGCAAGGGAACCACGCTCCTCGACCTCATCCCTCTCGGCAGCCGTTGAGGAGTCGAGCCATGGCCTTCGAAGTCGAGGACCTCCCCGAAGCCATCCGCCAGGTGAAGCGGGATCTGAGGGCGGCCCTGCCGAATCATGCGGAGGTGTTCCGGGAGGTCGAACGCGAAATGCGCTGCAAGGTGGCGCAGATCGTCCAGGAGCGGGATGCCGGGGAGCCGGTGATCCCGGTCCTTCACTATTCCGAGCTTGCCGGCGGCGGGGTTTCGCCGCAAATGACCGCGAAAATCAAGGATCGCGGCGCATGCGTCATCAGGAAGGTCTTCGCGCCCGAACAGGCGTGCGCCTGGAATGAAGAGATCGGCAGGTATGTGGAGGAGAACCATCTGGACGAGAAACTCGCCCATGCCGCCGAAGACCGCTACTTCGGCACCCTCGGGATGAGCAAGCCGCAGATCTACGGCATCTACTGGTCGCGTCCCCAGGTGCAAGCGCGCCAGGCGGAATCGCTCACCCGGGCGCGGATATTCATGAACCGCCTGTGGCGTGCCGAAAGCGAGGGCCGCCGTCATTTCGATCCCGAGCAGACGCCGGCGTACGCCGATCGCATCCGGCGGCGGCCGCCCGGATCCACCTCCCTCGGCATTTCGCCGCACGTCGACGGCGGATCGGTGGAGCGCTGGCTCGATGAGCATTTCCGCGCTGTCTACCGCCACGTCTTCTCGGGCAACTGGCGCGAGTACGATCCCTTCGATGCTGCCTTCCGCCCGGATGCGCGGGAGATCCCGTCTCCGGCCGTCTGCTCCATGTTTCGCACCTTCCAAGGCTGGACGGCGTTGACCCGGCAGGGCAAGGGAGACGGAACGCTGCAGCTGGTCCCGATCGCGAACAGCATGGTGTACCTGCTGCTCCGCGCGCTCCAGGACGACGTTCCCGACACCGGTTTGTGCGGGGCCATGCCCGGCCGGGCGCTGTCGGTGCAGCCGCAATGGCACGCCCCGCTGCTCGAGGCGCTCACGTCCATCCCGATGATGGAACCGGGCGACGCGGTGTTCTGGCACTCCGATGTGGTGCACGCGGTCGAAGACGAACACCAGGGCCAGGGCTACAGCAACGTCCTGTATATCGGCGCCACGGGCGGGTGCGCCAAGAACACAGCCTACCTGGCCCGGCAGGCCCCCGCCTTCCTGGAAGGCAGGACTCCGCCCGATTTCGCTCCCGACGACTTCGAAGTCGATTTTCGCGGACGCGGCACCGTAGACGATCTCACCGCGCTCGGAAAGAGTCAGTTGGGCTTGCCAAGCTCGTAGGAGCGGAAGCACCGAGCAGCCGGTGGTTGGCATAGTGCAGGGCGCCGATGGCCTGGGCGAACTGGGCCACCGTATATCCGGGCCGTTCCTTGAGGGACCGCATGAAGGGCGTGCTGGCGAGCTCGTCGTTGGCGACGCCGAGGACCAGGTCGGGCGCGACCTTCCGGGCGCCTTCGACCATGAGCGCGAAACAGCGTTGATGCTTGACCAGGCGCCCGAACAGGATCCGTTCCCGGGCCTGGGGGGCCAGGATGAACTCCGTCTCCTCCCAGGCCACCGCCAGGAACTCCCCCAGCTCCCGGAAGATGCGGTCCACGGCGGGCTCTGTTCCGGTCTCGGCCTGCAGCATGAGGAACTCCAGGAAGGGCTTGCGCATGTCCTTCGGCTCGGTCGGGACGCGGAGCGCCGAGCCATCCTCGACGAGGAATCCGCGCGTGAAGAGTTCCTGGAAGAGCACGGGGTTGGCCTCGGGCAAGTACTTGGCCGCCAGCCGGAATACGCCGCTCTGGCTGGTGTACTTCTGCAACGTGCCGGGGATTCGGGTGTTGAAGTTGTTCACGCTGCGGACGTCGTCCGGCTCATAGGCGCGCTCGGGAAAGCTGCCGAGGTCGATGACGCAGTTGTAGATCTCCAGCGGGATGGAGGGGATGGCGCCTGCTTCATCGACCCAGCCGCTGCCCAGCTCCGTCCCGAGGGTGTGGGCGAACACGCCGCGCTCGACGGAGGCCGGATCCACCGCGGCCGTCTCCACCGCGGCGGTGAACGCGGCCATGGGGCCGTCGTTGACGATGCCCACCGCGCCGCCGGGTCGCACGAAGGCACGCAGCACGTCGTCGAGATGCGAGAGCTTGCGGAACTCGCACTCGTAGTCGATGGCCCGGTTCTCGCGGATGCTGCGGGTCTTGTAGGCCTCGCCGCCGACGATCTTGTCGTGGACGACGACGTCCGGGAAGCAAAGGCCGATGGCGTCGAAGCGGAAGGGATGGCCGGGACAGAGCTGCTCGCCGCGCTCCACCGACAGAGCGATCTGCTTGAGATCAGAACCCTGGGCCAGGCCCGGCGCCAGAACGTCGCGCAGAGCGGCAGCCTCAGGCGGCTCGAGCGTCCGGATCGCCTCCAGGCGGAGCAAGCGCACGAGGAGGACGATCGGGTCGATGAGCTGATCGATCCTGGAGAAAGAGGCAGGGAACCAGTCGTATTCGACGAGCCGCGTGACGGTCCCGCGAACGGCGAGGGCGAGCTTGATGTCGGTGCCCCCGACGTCGATCCCGCAGAGGGTCCGCGTCTCCAGCCCCGAAACGGCCTCGCGGCAGACTTCCAGGATTCGCCCCGCAGCCGAGGCGCGCGACCGGACCGGCCGCGCGGGCGAGTGCTGGACGACCTGGCAGCGGAAGCGCCCCGCGTCCGCGCTCCCGCGCACGGCCTCGTTCATCCGCTCCGCGACGTTGATGGCCCGTCCGTAGCCCGGTCGATCCGCCCGGGAGCATTCCACGCCGAAGGACTTCGTCACGGCTCGGGTCAGATGGGATACCTCGGGTGGATTTCCAGGCGCGGAGACGTGGAGCGCGCTGCCGCCGATGGTCGACAGGATGTTGTAGACGGTGGCCAGGAAATACTCGGTGACGAATTGCTGCTCCGCCTCGGGAAGCCGTTCGAGCCGGGGCAGGCGGAGATCGAACGCTTGCGGGGCGCCGTCGAGGCTGAGGAAGGTGCAGGTCACATCGATGGCGGCATGCGGATCGAGCCGAGCGAACGCCGCGCGGACGGCGCTCATGTACACCGGGTGGCCGGCTGCGGATACTTCGACGAATGAGTGGCAGGGAGAGTTCACAATAGCTCCAAGTTGATTCCGGATCGGATTCACCAGACGTTGAGGCCCTGCTCGGAGAATACCGTCCGGAATGCGGACATCTCCCGGTCGGTGAAGCTGGCGGCCTGCCCGGACAGCGCATGCTGCTTATGCATGCGTTGGTACTTCGCGGCCGCAAGGGGGTTGAAGTTCATGAGCTGGACCGGCACGGCTGGATCGATCGACGCGGCGAAGCTGGCCACGGCGGCGAGGTTGCCTGGCTCGGTCGTAAACCCGGGAATGAGCGGAACCCGGAAGAGCAGCCGCCCGAGGCCGGCCAGCTGCGCAGCGAGGCGCCGCGCATTCGCCAGGATCGGCGCATTGTCCTGGCCCGTGCACTCCGCGTGCCGAGCGGGATCCGCAAGCTTCAGGTCCACGATGAACAGGTCGATGACCGGGAGCAGTTGCTCGATGGATTCCCACTTCACGAAGAGAGAGGTTTCCACGGCGGTATGGATCCCCAGGGCCTTGAGCCGGCGAGCGACCGCTGCGACGAAATCGGCCTGGAACAGGGGCTCACCACCCGAAAAGGTGATCCCCCCGCCGGAGCGTTCGTAGAAAAGCCGATCCGCCGCGAGCTGGGCGACCGCCTCGTCGACCGTGAGGTCGCGCCCGTCGAAGGACAGGGCGTTGCAGGGGCAGGCAGCGACGCATCGCCCGCACCGGTTGCAGGCAGCGTGGTCCACCTCGACCCCATCGGCGCCCAGGGTCAGGGCCCGCTGCGGGCAGGACTCGACACAGGCGCCGCAGCGCGCGCACAGATGGGCGAAGTGCCAGAGCCGGATCGACCACTCGAGTCCTTCCGGATTCTGGCACCAGGCGCAGCGCAGCGGGCACCCCTTGAGGAAGAGCGTGGTGCGGATGCCCGGCCCGTCGTGAATGGAGAACCGCTGGAGGTCGAAGATTCTTGCCATCTCAGTCGCCCTCGAAGGACGTCCTGGCGATGATCTCGCTCTGGAGATCGGCCGCGAGCTCGGTGAAGTACGCGGTGTAGCCGGCCACGCGGATGGTCAGGTTCCGGTAGGCATCCGGGTCCGCCTGGGCCGCGAGGAGGTCCTCCTTGCGGACGACGTTGAACTGCACGTGGTTGATGCGCAGCGACACGAAGGCCCGGAGCATGGCGGAGAACGCCTTGGCGCCTTCAGGCGAGTGAAAGAGGCGCGGAAGGAACTTCATGTTGAGGAGGGTGCCGTTGCTGCCGTGGCGCGAGTCGATCCGGGACACCGACGTGAGCAGCGCGGTGGGGCCGCGGCGATCCCTCCCGTACACCGCCGACATCCCGCCGTCGGCGAGCGGCGTGCCGGGAAGCCGCCCGTCGGGAGTGGCACCGACGTTCGCCCCCATGGGGACATGGGCGCTCACCGTATACAGGCCAGCGTGGTATCGGCCGCCGCGGAAGTTCACCCGCCCCTTGAACTTCTCGGCGAAATAGCTCACCCACTGGTCGGCGATCCGATCCACCCACTCGACGTCATTCCCGTACTTGGGCGCCTTGCCGAGGAGGCGTTGCCGGAGCGTCTCGTCCTGCGCGAACCCCGTGCGGAGCGCCGCCAGGAGCCGGTCTTTGGCCACCGTGCCATCCTCGAAGACCAGCTTCTTGAGGGCGGCCAGGCTGTCCGCCACGTTGGCGGGCTGGATGGCCTGGATGCCCGAGAGATTGTAGTGGGCGCCGCCGCGGGTGACGTCGAGCCCGCGTTGGAAACAGTCATCGATGACCGAGGACAGGAACGCGGTGGGGAGAACCCGCTGGTGCACCGCCTCCACCTTCTCGCAAGCGGCGATCATCTTCTCGAAGAAGAAGTCGATCTGGGTGGCCAGCGCCTGCTCGACGTCCTGGAAGGTCGCGCAATCGACCAGCGTGCCGCAGCGAGGGCCAAGCTGCTTCCCGGTCTGCAGGCAGACGCCGTCGTTCAGGGCCAGTTCCAGCGCCTTGACCAGGTTGAACATGGCCGCATCGCTCCAGCCCAGGTTGTTGCCCTGGGTGGTGAGCTCCACGCAACCGACGATCGCATAGTCCACCGCATCGCGGTGGGAGATTCCCTGCGCCACCAGCGCCGGGACGATGCTTTCGTCGTTGAACACCTGCGGCATGCCGCTGCCCAGGCCGATGACCCGGGTGCACTCGTCCAGCAGCTCGTCGGGCGTATTCTCGTGGAGCCGCGCCGAGAGGTTGGGCTGGGGCAGGCCGATATGGTCCTGGGCTTTCAGGAACAGGTAGCTGAGCGCGTTGGCACAGTCCCTCCCGTGCTCGTCCTTGCCGCCAAGCGCCACGTTGAAGCCGATGGGGAAGCCGGCGAAGAAGGCCGCGCTGTGCGAATTGCGCAGGTAGACGATCTGGTTGAACTTGAGCCAGAGCGCCTCCACCAGCTCGAGCGCGCCGGCCAGGTCCAGGCGCCCGGCCCGGAGGTCGGCCTCGAGGTACGGGTGGAGGTACTGGTCGGCGCGGCCCGGCGAGAAGGAGGAGGCGTTCGACTCGAGGTGGAGAAGGACGAAGAGGAACCAGAGGGACTGCAGCGCCTCGTGGAAGGTCTCGGCCCCAGCCTGCGAGAGCTTGGTGCAGATGCGGGCCACCTCGCGCAGGTTGGCGGCTTCGGCTGGAGCGGCGTCCGCGGCCATGGATGAGGCCAACGCGGCGTAGCGGCGCACGAATTCGCAGGCCGCGTCGAGCACCGTGAGCACGCACTGGAAAAACTCGCGCTGCTCCGGCGCAGCGGTCTCCAGCCGCTGGGCCGCTTCACGACGCAAGCCGCCCGGACCGAGGGCAATCCATTTGGCGGCATCCGGACAGATGTGGCCCTGGGCGTGATCCTTCTGATTGATCTTGACGACCCGCCCGATCGCGTCGAGCTCGGGGCCGTACTCGCGGCGGAGCGTGTCTTCGAGGCTCTTCCCGCGCCAGTAGGGGAGGATCTTCTCCCGGAAGGCGATCACGTCCTCGGGGCGGACGTTGAACTTGTCCTGGGGCCGGGTGGGAAGCCCCTCGATCTCCTTGTCGATCCAGGAGATCCCGGCCTCGGGAAAGACCACGCCGGCCCGGACGCCGCGCGTCCGATTGCCGACGATGAGCTCCTGCGGATCGATGCCGATCTCGATCCGGCGCATCGCCTCGGCCAGGGACAGCGCGCGCTTCACGGCCACGGACGCCGGCTCGTGGAGCTGGTAGACTTCCGTGATGATAAGGGCCTGCTCGACGGAGAGGAAGCGCGGCTCCTCCAGTAAGTGCTTCTTCAGCTTGAGGATGCGCGCGGTCGGCTGCAGCTCGCAGACGATCTCCCGGACACTGCGGGTTGATCTCTCATCCATCGTGGGCATCATCGGGGGACCTCTTTTCCGATGACAGTACCAGCGCCCCCCGCGCGAAAGAACCCAGCAACGTGGCCAGATGGTTCACGAAAATGAACTCATGGCTCAGCTGTGTCCGTTGCTCGTCCGGAACGCGCTGGGCGAGGTGCCGGTCTCCCTTTTGAAAACGCGCGCGAAGTACTTGGCGTCCTCGAACCCCACCCGCTCGGCGATATCCTCCATCTTGAGGGCGCGATCGAGCAGGAGCAGCTTGGCCTTGTCCAGGCGGACCAGGTTCCGGTAACGGACGGGGGTCATGCCGGTCTTCTTGCGGAAAATGCGGAACAGGTACGAGGGACTCACATAGACCTGCTTGGCCAGCAGCTCCACAGGGAAGTCGCGGGCGTAGTTCTCGTGGATGTAGTTGAGGCAGCGCTCCACCTGGGTCTGGGTCACGGTCACGGGCTCCGCCACGTGCTGGCGCAGCAGCCAGACCAGCGTGCGGAGATGGCAGGCGATGACCTCCTGTGCGAAGGGACGGTTCCGGGTGAACTCGATGTAGATCGCCTCGAAGATCTGCCGGAAAGCCCCCCGCTGGTCGGTCAGCTGGATGGCGTGGTCGAAGTTCGCGCAGGAACCCAGATCGGCCCAAAGGCAGATGATCTCTTGGCGGTGGCCCGGGTCGAGGTGATCGGTGTGCGGCAGGCCGGGGGGGTAGACGAGGACGTCGAACAGCGACACATCGAGGGAATCCTCGCCCGCTTCGATGTTCGCCTTCCCCTCCAGGAAGAAGATGAACTCGAAGTATGGGTGCGAGTGCCGCTGGAAGTTCCAGATGCAACTCTTGTCGTCGAACTGTTCGCAGAACTGGAGGCTGGTTCGCTCCAGGGCGATGGACTCGAGGAAGGCGAGGGCGGGGCTTGCCGGCATGGTCTCTCCTGTCAGGCGGACGAGCGAGTAACGAAGGAGCGGCAGTTCACTCTCATCCACATGGTACCCGCAACGTAAACGTTCAGGTCCCGCCATTTCGGCCGTAGTCGTTTTGGGGAAACGACTCGCTTCGCTCGCCTTTTCCCCAAAACGTCATGAACTCGTTCGCCTTGGCCATGCTTCGCCCATTGGCGGCCATTGAGCCCACTTCGGGCGTCCCGGCGGATCGTTTCTCTGCGCTGGGCGGGGCCGCGGCTCAGGCCATGGCGGGTGGGGGCACCCCATCCCGTTCCGCGATCCGCTCTACCAGGTTCTCCATTCATCCAGGCTGACCGGTCGAATCTATAAGTACAACACAATTGTTCATTAATAATCATGAAACTGCCCCTTGCACGGGGCGGAGGGGGAATACGGGCGCAGTGGGGGGACCTGAACGATCACCCCTCAACCAGCGCGCTCGACGGACACGAAACGCGCACTGAGGGCCACCAAGGCCGGGAACGAGGCCAGCATCCAGAAGGCAGGCTTGAGTCCCCAGGCTTTGGCGATGAACCCGATCCCGGCGGGGCCCAGCAGGTGTCCTGCGTAGCCGGTGAAGGTGATGGCTGCGACGGCCATTCCGACGGGCATCACGCTCTGGGTGCCGGTGCGGCGGAACAATACCGGCACCAGGTTCGAAGCGCCCAGGCCAATGAGCAGGAACCCGGCCATGGCCAGCGCGGCAACGGGCGCCAGCAGGAGAAGCACGAACCCGGCCACCGCCAGAAGGCCACCCCAGACCAGCGTGGCGCGGTCGCCCACCCGCGCGACCACGGTGTCTCCGCCCAGCCGGCCGACGGTCATGGCGATGGAGAAGAGAAGGTAGCCCAAGCCTCCCTGGGTGACGGCGACGAGGCCGGTGCTGGTGATGAGCAAGGCGCTCCAGTCCAGCAGCGCTCCTTCGGCCAGGAACATGCTTCCGGCCAGGAGCGCAAGCAGCAGGACCACCCCGCGCGGCAGGACGAACAGCGGACCGTCACCCGCCCGGGTCGTCCGCAGCAGCCGCGGCCAGGCCAGGACGGTCCCGGCCAGCATCGGGACCACGCAGATCAGGGTGGCCGCGTGCGCTCCCAGGTGCATGGAAAGCAGGAAGGTCATCAGGCCGGCACCGGCGAATCCGCCGAGGCTGAAATGCGCGTGGAAGCCGGACATGAGCGGACGCTGCGCCGCCCGCTCGACCTCGACCGCATGCACATTCATGGCCACATCGAGAGAACCCAGCGAGCCGCCGAAGCCGAACAGGGTCAGGCCCAGGGCCCAAGGCGTGCCGGCCATGGCCAGCAGCGGCAGGAAGACCGTCAATCCGGCCGCACCGGCCAGGATGACCGGTCTGCTGCCCCAGCGGGCGCTGATGGCACCGGCGAACAGCATGGTGGTGACGGAGCCGATGCCGAGGCAAAGCAGCAGCAGGCCCAGGGTGCCGGAATCCACCGCCAGCCGCTGCTTGGCATAGGGCACCAGAGGGGCCCAGCAGGCGACCCCGAAGCCTGCCACCAGGAAGGCCAGGCGCGTCGCGAGCCGGGTCTCCGGACGATCAGCAGTGGACATGCTCAAGGACTCCAGACGCCGGACGCTTGCTTTGCAACGATCAGACCGCCTCGCGCTTCCGCTTCTGGTTGAAGCAGTCCAGCCAGATGATGGCCACGATGGCCGCGCCCTTGAGCAGCACCTGGAAGTAGGAGGTGATGTCCAGCATGTTCATCGCGTTGTCCAGGAGGCCGAACACCAGGAGCCCCAGGGCGGACTGCGGGATGCCGCCGATCCCGCCCGCGAAGGAGGTGCCGCCCACCACCACGCCGCAGTTGACCACCAGCGCGGTGGTCTCGCCATAGACCGCCGAGCCGGTGTTCAGCTTGGACGACAGCAGCACCCCGGCCAGCCCGGCCGCGGCGCCGCTGATCACGAACGCCAGCCACTTGGTGCGGATGACGTTGATGCCCGAGTACCGGGCCACCTCGTAGTCGCCGCCGATGGCGTAGAGGTTGCGGCCGAACGCGGTGAAGCGCATCAGCACGTAGCTGGCCACGAAGCAGACGGCCATGATGATCACCAGGTAGGGGACCCCGTAGAAGTCGCCATTGCCGATGTTCATGAAGTCGGGGTTGGTCGCCGGGATGGGGTGGGCGTCGGTGAGCTGCTGGGCGATGCCCACCAGCAGGAGCCCGGTGCCCAGGGTGATGATGAACGGCTCGGTCTTCTGGTGCACGGCCAGGAAGCCGTTCAGGAATCCCACGGCGGCACCGATGGCCACCGCGATGAGCATGGCCGGCCACATGGGCATGACGTTGAGCAGCTTGACGGCCACGATGCCGGACACGACCAGGGTGCCGCCGATGGAGAGATCGCACCCGCCGCTGACGATGGTCAGCGTGACCCCGAACGCCAGGATGAGCAGGATCGAGGTCGAGTTGAGCATGTCCAGCAGGTTGTAGGCGGTATAGAAGCCGCTGTGGGAGAAGAGCATGCCCACCAGCATGATGACGATGGCGATGAAGGCCTTCTGCGTGGTGGCGATCTTGAGGAGCGAGGCCCCGGATTCTTTGACGTTCATGGGTGGTAGCTCCTAGGCTTGCTTGCGGTTGTCGAGCCAGATGGCCAGCACCAGGATCGCGCCCTTGACCGCCACCTGCAGGTAGGTCGAGACGTTGATCAGGTCGAGGCAGTTGGACATGAGGGTCACCAGCAGCACGCCCATCACCGTCCGCAGCACGCTGCCCTTCCCGCCCAGCAGCGTCGTGCCGCCCACCACCACCGCCAGGATGGCGTTGGTCTCGAACCCGAGCCCGATCGTCGGCGCGGCCGTGGTGATGCGGGAGAACAGGACGATGGATCCCACCGCGGTCATGAATCCACAGAGGATATAGATGACGACGATGGACCGCGCGATGTTCACGCCGGCGAGGCGGGCGGCGGTCTTGTTGCCGCCGGTGAGGCGGATGAAACGGCCCTCCACGGTCTTCTCCTGGAAAGCCCAGAGCAGGGCCAGGCAGACGAGGAAGATGACGAAGGAGACGGAGAACGGGCCCAGCTTTCCGCTGCCGATGGTCTCGAACAGGGTCTTGCTGGCGGACATGTCCCAGAAGTGCATCGTCGAGCCGTGGCTGTAGAGCAGGGCGAGGGCCGAGTAGACCGTGCTCATGCCGAAGGTGAGGAAGAGGGCCTCGGCCTGGGTGACGGCGCCGGAGCTGAGGATGAGCACGGCGTTCAGCCCGCCGCACACGATGCCGAGCCCCAGGCCGACGAACAGCGCCGACACCTGCCCCAGGGGCTGGATCAGCGAGATGGTGACCACCGCCACCAGGTTGACGGTCCCGGTCACGGAGAGGTCGATGAAGCCCCCGATGATCACGAAGGTCATGCCCAGCGAGACCATCATCAGCGGCCCCAACTGGCGTTCGATGTTGATCAGGTTGGCCGCGTCCATGAATTTGGGCTCGACCACCGCGGTGATGCCCACCAGCAGCGCGATCATGATCAGCACCAAGTATTCCTTCAGGAAGGTGACGACCCCCTGGAGACTGCGCCTGGGCGCATCCGGCCCGATCGCCTTCGAGGCCGGCGCTCCCAGGCCTGTGTTCATTTCCGCCTTGATCATGACTCTCCTCGCTGCACTAATCGTCGAATGGAAATGTTGCGGGCGCTCCGGCTAGGCGGTCACTTGAGCCATGCCCAGCGCGGAACTCATGATCTCGTCCGCCGAGGCGGTCTCCGGGAGGAGTTCCCCCATGATCCGGCCCTCGAAGATGGTCAACACCCGGTTGCTCATGCTCAGCACCTCGGGGAGCTCCGAGGAGATGAGGATGATGGCGCCGCCCCGCTCGGCGATCTGTTTCATCAGCATGTAGATCTCGTATTTGGCGCCCACGTCGATGCCGCGGGTGGGCTCGTCCATGATCAGGACGCGCGGCGAGAGCTCCAGCCAGCGGCCTACGATGCACTTCTGCTGGTTGCCGCCGGAGAGGTTACGGACCGGGACCCGGGTCGAGGGGGTCTTCACATTGAGGGCGGCCACCTGGCGGGCGGCGATGCCTTTTTCGATGGACTTCCGGATCAAGCCGAACCAACTGAACTTCCGGAAGGCGGCCATGGTGATGTTGCACTCCACCGAGAAGGGCAGGACCAGGCCCTGCAGCTTGCGGTCCTCGGGGATGAAGCCCAGGCCGGCCTCCTTCGCGTCCCTGGGTTTGCGGATCTTCACCTTCTTGCCGTCGATCCACACCTCGTGGCCGCGGACCTTGTCGGCGCCGAAGAGGGCGCGGACGATCTCGGTCCGGCCGGCGCCGACCAGGCCCACCAGGCCCAGGATCTCGCCATAGTGCAGGGTGAAGGAGATGTCGTGCAGCTTGCGGGTGTTGAGATGCTTCACCTCGAGCAGCGGGGCGCCGACGCACTGCGGGCGGGGCGGATACTCATTCTCGATGGTGCGCCCGACCATCATGGCGATGAGCTCGTTGCGGGTGAAGTCGCCCGTGGGCTTGGTGTCGATGATGTGGCCGTCGCGCATGACACTGATCACGTCACAGAAATCGAAGACCTCGGCCAGCTTGTGGCTGATGTAGATGATGGAGATGCCCTGGCCCTTGAGCTGCTGGATGATCTTGGCGAGTTCGATGAGCTCCTCGCCGGTGAGGCTGCTCGAGGGCTCGTCCATGATGATGAGCTTGGACTTGAAGGAGAGCGCCTTGGCGATCTCGACCATCTGCTTCTGCGAGACCGACAGTTCGGAGACGAGCTTGGTGGTGGGGATGTCGCAGCCGATGCTGTCCAGGATTTCCCGCGCCTTGGCGTGGGTGCCGCGCATTCCCTTCATCTCCCGGAACCGGCCCAGGAAGATGTTCTCGCCCACGCTCATCTTGTTCACCAGGTTGAGCTCCTGGTAGATGATGGCCAGGCCGCTCTGCATCGACTGATGCGGGGTGGTGTGCTCGACGCTCTGGCCATCGAAGGTGACGGTCCCGGCATCCCTTTCGTACACGCCGGAGAGGATCTTCATCAGGGTGGACTTGCCCGCCCCGTTTTCTCCGACCAGGCCGTGGACCGTGCCGCGGCGGACGTCGACGGAGACGTTGTCCAGTGCCCGCACGCCCGGGAACGACTTGCTTACGTCCTTGATTGAGAGGATCACATCCGACCCGACAGCATCCATTGCTTCACCCTGCGACAGCGTTCAAGAAAGGGCTCGCCCCGCCGGAGGCGAGGCGAGCCACGGCGACTAATACTTCATCTAGGCTACCACTCGGGAGGATCGAAGCTCTTGATCGACTCCTTGTTGACGACGAACAGCGGGACCCAGTTGACGGCCTGGACCCTCTTGTTGGCCAGGACGTCCCGGGCCAGACCCAGGTCGGTCTTGGTCATGAGCGTGAAGTCCTGGGCGATGGAGACCGACTGCGCGCCATCCTTCACCTGGACGTACCCGGCACGGTTGCCGTCCACGCCGACGATGAACACGTTTTTCAGACCCGCTGCCTTGACGGCCTGGATCACGCCGGTGGCGCCGTTGTCCCAGTGGACGAAGACGCCCTGGATGTCCTTGCCGTGCTTGACGATCATGTCTTCCATGATCGCCATGGCCTGGTCGGTCGCCCACTGGGCGCAGGCCTTGTAATCGATGACCTCGATCTTGGTGCCCTTGATGGCCTGGTTGAAGCCGTCGTGACGCTTGACCTGCGCGTCGTGGCCGGCCTGACCGCCGATCTCCACGATCTTGGCGCCGTTGGGGAACGCCTTGATGAAGGCCTGGGCCGCCTGCTGGCCGGCCATGGTGTCGTTCACGCCGGCGAAGAAGTCGCGGTACTTCTGGTTGGCCGGGGACAGGTCGGAAGAGAACATCCCCACCACCAGCCCGGCCTTCTTGGCCTTGATCAGGCTGGGGACGATGGCGTTGATGTCGTTAGGGTTCACGAACACCGCCTTGAACTTCTGCGCGATGGCGTTGGAGACGATCTGCGACTCGGCCTGGGTGTCGCCTTTGGCGTCCAAGGTTTGCACCTCGAAGCCGAAGTCGGGACCGTACTTCAGGAACTGCTTGGCGGCAAAGGCCTGGGACTCGTTGGCCATGTTGGAGACGACAAACAGCGCCTTCGGCTTGTCCTGGGCACTCGCGCCCACGGTTACCGCGGCTAGCACCGCTAGTATTAAAACCTTCAGTCTTGACATTCTACACCTCCCCTGTGGGATTGCATTGACACGCGGACGAAAACACCCTGTCCAGCACCGGGCCGGAAGCTCGCTCTGTGACGAGCTTCCCTGTCTAGGTTTTCAAGAATTTTGGTGTTCCATAGTTGTAATGGTTCCCCGGCCACATGAGAACAGCGGAAAGTGCCCACTATGTGGACGAGAATGAACCAAGGTGGTCCGCCGCCTGGGGCTGGGCCTTCTCCCGGCCTTGGCCGTCCAGGGAATCTCCCGGCTCCCTGGGCGTCGCAGGACGGCTCGAAGCCGTTCTGGCGGGCATGATCCGGCTTTCCGGATCCACCGCATTCACCTGGAAGGGCAAGGCCCTTGCCGGTGGGACACGGCCCTGGGAAGCCTGCTGCTACGCTTTCGGCGAGGGGCACGCAGGGCCATGACCACCATGCATGTTCCGATCCGTCTCCGCATAGGCACCCCAGGGTTCACCGCGGCCAGGCAGCCGGGCCCCCCAAGTTCCGGATGGACGTTGCATCCATCCGAAACCTGGTGTGCCCCGGCCGCCTGGCCGCGGAGAACTCCCCGGGCTTTGCCCGAGGACCCCGCCGAAGGCGGGGCCCAGGGTGCCTATGCTCGCGGCGCGCTCAAGTTGCGGCTCCGCGCGCTCCGGGTCCAAGGCTGGAGACCCGCCCGCCCAGCCGCTCCCGGTGTCAGGTCCAATAATCAAACACCAGCGCTTCTTTTACATATGGTCCCAGGAAAGAAACAAATTCCTGATGTCCGGGATGGGGCAGGTAGGCATCGCGGTCCTTTTCCGTCAGAAAGGTGACCAGAAAGCAATCCTCGAATCCATGATGCAGATTTTCCGGACTGTTGTTTTGACCACTTTCAAACTGGGCGACCAGATGGGTCGCCGCCTGCAAGCCGGCGAAGCGTTCTCGGATCTCCTGCTTCTGCTCGATCGTGACACCATCGTTATACGAGAACAAAACGATATGGCGCAGCACTTTTACCATTCCGTGACTCATGACAGGGCCTTCGCCAAAGCGACGCGCATGACTTCCTTATTGGGCTTGAGGCCAGTCCACATGGTGATGTTCAGGGCGGCCTGATTGACCAGCATGGCCTGTCCACTCTGGCACTTGAGTCCACGCTTCTCGGCTTCCCTGATGAACGCGGTCACGGCAGGGTTGAAGACGACGTCCTGGACATAGGTGGTCTTTTCGATGGAATCGTAATCGATGTTGGGCTGGTCATCGACCTGGGGATACAGGCCGACGGAAGTCGCATTGACCAGAATGTCGGTACCTGCCGGGATCTGGTACTTGCCTACCCAGGGAACATAGTCGACCGACACCTTGGTGTTTTCCTTGAGGATCTTGATCAGGCCTTCGCCCAATGCCATGTCCTGGGGAATGTTGACGATGGTGAGGTGCCTGGCGCCAGCCAGGGCCAGTTCGACACTGATGGCCCGGGCGGCACCACCGGCACCCAGAATGACGATGTTCTTGCCCTTGGGGGAGACGCCCGCATCGGCCAAGGCAATCATGAAACCCTGACCGTCGGTATTCTCGCCGGTGAGCACACCGTGGTCATTGATGATGGTATTGACCGCACCGATCAGCTTCGCACTGGGCGCAATCTGGTCGATGTATTTCATCACCTCGATCTTATGTGGAATCGTGCAGTTGATACCGCGCATTTTCATGGCCTTGAGGCCCTTGATGGCATCGGCCAAGTCTTCCCTGGCCACATCGATGGTCAGGAAACGCCAATTGGTCAGCCCCAGATCGCGGAAAGCCGCATCCTGAATGACCACGCCGCAGTTTTCCGCTGCCGGATGGCCGAACACACCGACCAGGTTGTCCAGATAGTTCTGTTCTTTCATCGTCGTTCTCCTTTTTGGGTCAGTCCCCTCAGTGGATATCATGCTCACTCGATGGATTTCACGTGGACCGGCCCTTGGGAAGTCAAGCTGGACGCCCGCCCGGCAACGGCGCGAGACCTCTCCCAGTCTACTTATCAAGAATTTTGGTGTTCCCCAGTTGTAATGGCTTCCCGGCCACATGAGAACAGCGGAAAGTGCCCACTATGTGGACGCGATTGAACCAGGGCGGCCCGATGCTGGGTCGGCGCGGCACGCCTTCATTCGCGTCCACCCAGATGCGAGCCCGCGGGGTTTCTTTGGCAGGGGCACACTAATATTGTGATCTTATTGCGAACGGGGGGTCGGTGACGTGAGAAACTCCCAGAGAACTCGAATAGCGGTTCGGCGGGCGACCTTGTGGATTACCAGGAACGACCGACCGGCCGCGCACGTAAGGAGAAAACGATGAGCAGGCTGAAGGAGCTTCACAAGCAGGGCCAGTCCTTCTGGCTCGACAACCTGGGGCGGGGCCTTCTGCGCAGCGGCGCACTGGCGCGGCTGGTCAAGGAGGACGGGGCGCGCGGCGTCACCTCGAACCCGGCCATCTTCGAGAAGTCGATCGGCGGGAGCAGCGACTACGCGGACGCGCTGCGCCAGCTCGCGCCCAAGGCGCCGGACGCCAAGTGGCTCTACGAACAGCTCGCGGTCCGCGACATCCAGGACGCGGCCGATGTGCTGCGGCCGGTCTATGACGCGAGCGGGGGACAGGACGGCTTCGTGAGCCTGGAGGTCTCGCCCGCGCTGGCGCACGACCTGAAGGGCTCCCTGGAGGAGGCGCGGCGCCTTGCGAAGGACGTCGGCAAGCCGAACCTGCTGATCAAGATCCCGGCCACCGCCGAGGGCATCTCGGCGATCGAGCAGCTCGTGGGCGAGGGGATGAACATCAACGTGACGCTGCTCTTCGCCCTCGACGCCTACGAGAAGGTGGCGCTCGCGTACATCGCGGGCCTGGAGAAGTACGCGGCGGCCGGCGGCGACCTCAAGCGGAGCGCCGGGGTGGCGAGCTTCTTCGTGAGCCGCGTGGACGCGGCGGTGGACGCGCAGCTTCAGGAGAGGATCGCCGCGGCGACCGGGCCGCGGCAGGAGGCGCTGCGCAAGCTGCTCGGCAAGGCGGCCATCGCCAACGCCAAGCTCGCCTACAAGCGCTACCAGGAGCTCTTCGCGGGCGAGCGCTGGCAGGCGCTCGTGGCCAAGGGCGCGTGCACCCAGCGGGTGCTCTGGGCGAGCACCGGGATGAAGAACCCGGCGTACCGCGACGTGGCCTACGTGGAGGAGCTGGTCGGCCCCGATACGGTGAACACCATGCCGCCGGCCACGGCCGACGCGTTCCGCGACCACGGCGTCGCCGAGCCCAGGCTCACCCTGGGCGTGGACGAGGCGGCGGCCACGCTCAAGGCGCTGGAAGGCGCGGGCATCTCCATGCGGCAGGTGACCGACCAGCTGCTCGGCGACGGCGTGCAGCTGTTCATCGACGCGTTCGAGAAGCTGCTCGCCGCCACGGAGAAGGCGCGCGCCGCGGCGAGATGATCCGCCAGGAGCCCGTCCACGTCATCATTCGGGTCCCTGCATGTCGCCCTGTTCGTTTGCGAAAAATCGTGCGGAGCACGATTTTTCGCAAAGGGAGGCCCAGGGACGCGGGGTTTCGTGTTGCACCTCCCTGGGCGCTCAGCCTGAGGGTTACCAAGGTCCCCGTAGAAGGGAAATGGGCCTTCCCGGGCCGTTCTGCCGCCGGGGGCCTATCCGCTTGAGGCCCGCGCAAGCATCGGAATCCTGCACCTACGCTTTCAGAGAAGCGCGCGCATGCGCGCTTCTCTGAAAGCGACCACGGGCGAAAGTCCGGGACACGAATGAATACGTTGACCTAGACCTTGAAGCGGGAGACCAGGGCTTGGAGCTGCTCTGCGGCCCGGCTGAGTTCGTCCACGGTCCGGGTGCTTTCCCGGATGGTGGACGCCATCTCCTCCGTGGCCGCGGCATTCTGCTCGGCAATTCCGCTCAGCTCGCCCATGACGCCGACCACCTCGGTGCTGTCCTGGCTCTGGGCGTGGCTCTGGCCGCCGATGGCCTGGATGTGCTCGCCGCTGTCCGTGATGGCCTGCTGGATGCTCTTCAGCCCGGTGCCGGCGGCGCTCACCATCGTGCTGCCGGCCCGGATGCCCTTGTTGGAGGTGGCGATGAGCACCGTGATCTCCTTGGCGGCCGCGGCGCAACGCTCGGCCAGCTTGCGCACCTCCTCGGCCACCACGGCGAAGCCCTTGCCGTTCTCCCCGGCCTTGGCCGCCTCGATGGCGGCGTTGAGCGAGAGCAGGTTGGTCTGGTTGGCGATTTCGCTGATCACCGTCAGGATGCTGCCGATCTGCTTGGAATTGGTGTTGATGGCCTCCATGCCTGCGACCACCTCGGTCACCGCGGCGGCGCCCTTGACCGCGGCCTCCTGGGCCTGCTCGAACACCTTGAGGGCGTTGCTGACGTTGCCGTAGATGATCTGGGACGACTGGGCGATGGCGCCCACCTTGTCGGTGGCCTGCTGGACGCTGACCTTCTGGCTTTCGGCGGTCTGGGCGATGGCGTCGGCGGTGGCGTCCATTTCGGTCATCCCGGCGCTCATCTGCAGCGAGCCGGAAGCGATGGTGCCGGAAATGGTGACCACCTGCTTGACGAGGTCCTGGATGTTGCCGACGAACCGGTTGAAGTGGCCGGACAACTGGGCGATCTCGTCCTTGCCGTGGACCGCCAGCCGGGCCGTGAGGTCCCCTTCTCCCTCGGAGATGTCGTGCATGCCCTGGCTGATGACTTCCATGGGCTTGACGATGCTTCGGCTCAGCACCAGGGCGGCGCCGAAGCCGACCGCCGCCATCAGCACCCCCAGGAGGAGCGTCGACAGGAAGCTCTGCTTCAGCTCCTTGTCGATGCTGGCGGTGTTCATGACCAGCATCAGGAAATAATGACTGGAGTCCACCACCCCCCGGACCGGGCTGGGAATGATGGGAGTGCACTGGACCCGGTAGCCGGCCTTGCGGTACTCGGTCAGGCCGTCGCCCAGGGGCTGGGCCATGGAATTGGCGTCAAGCTTGTCATCGTCGTCGAACTTCTGCTGGAAGGCGGCCAGCGCGTGGTTGTTCTCCACCGTCACCACCGCGGCGAGGCTGATGTCAGAGTCGCGCTGGACGTAGGCCAACGCGTGCTCGGTGGTGCCGGTCTTGTCGCGCACGTCGGTGAGGAGATTGCTCGCCACGGCCTCGCCCAGCACGCTGGCCAGGCTGTCGCCCTTGGTCTGCATGGCCTTGGACTGGGCCCTGCGCAGCGTGACGCCGGTGGACACCACGGCGGCCAGGCCCAGGAAGCAGGTGAGGGCCAGGAAAGAATATGTTAATTTTTTTCTTATAGTTATGTTTTTCCAGACGGACATCTAGCTTCCCTTCACCGAGTTTTTGGGGCGCAAGGATGATCAAGAAACAAGGCCGCTGATCACCGCCTTGGTGATCAGCGGCCGGACTGCTGCCTTCAGACGCCTGCCCGGCAACGGCGCAAGAGCTCGCCCGGCGTCTGGATGGTGGTGCACGTGTGGCCGGCGAGGGGCACAATCCGTTCGTGGATGGTGTCCACGATCCACTCCTTCTGCGGGAAAAAGACTTCCTCCAGCTCCGGGGCGGGCGTGATCCAGTTTCGGCTGCCCACCACCGCCACCGGAGCGTCGAGGTAGTCGAAGGCGAGCTGGGTGACGGTCGAGGCGACGGTCTGCAAGAACGAACCGCGCTCGCAGGCGTCGCTCGAAAGGACAAGCCGTCCCGTCTTCTTGACCGATTCAATGAGTTTATCATAGTTCAGCGGGGTCACGAACCGCAGGTCGATGACCTCGGTGGAAAGCCCGTGCTGCTTCTCGAGCAACTCCGCCACCTCGAGCGCGCGGTACAACGTTGCGCCGAGCGTAGCGATGGTCAGGTCGGTGCCCTTCCTGCGAACGGCCGGCTCTCCCTCCGGCGTCTCGTAGTACCCCTCGGGAACGGGCTCGAAACGTTCGCCCATATCGTACAGGAGCTGACTCTCGAAGAAGACCACCGGGTCGGTCCCGGCGAGCGCCAGGTTGAGCATGCCCTTGGCGTCGCACGGAGTGGCGGGGAAGTAGGCCTTGAGCCCGGGGATGTGGCTGACCAGCGCACTCCAGTCCTGGCTGTGCTGCGCTCCGTACTTGCTGCCGACGGAGACCCTGATCACGAGCGGCATCCGGAGGAGCCCCGCCGACATCGACTGCCACTTGGCGGCCTGATTGAATATTTCATCGCCTGCCCGTCCCATGAAGTCGCAATACATGAGCTCGACCACCGCCCGCCCGCCGGCCAGGGCGTAGCCCACCCCCGCGCCCACGATCGCACCCTCCGAGATGGGGCTGTTGAACAGGCGGTGATAAGGCAGCGCTTCGGTCAAGCCACGGTAGACCGCGAAGGCGCCACCCCAGTCGCGATTCTCTTCGCCCCATGCCGCCATCGTCGGATCGATCGTGAACCGGTGCAGCATCGCCTCGAACAGGCCGTCCCGGTACTGGTAGAGCTTGTTCTTGGGCACCGGCTTCCCCTCCAGGTCGAACGCGCTGCGGCTCTTGGTGGCCAACGCCTTCACGCGCGGGTTCTCCGCGATGGGCTGCAGCAGCTCCGGGGTTCGATCGTCCAGCCGCTCGGCCCGCTGGCCCGAGAACATCACGGACTCGACGAAAGAACCCGAGACGCGGTGTTCGGGTGCGTCGCCGGTGACCAGAAGGACCACGTTCACGAGCCGCTCGGTGATCGCTTCGCGCATGGTCTCGAGCTCCCCGAAGGTCGTGGCCCCGTGCTCGACGAGGTACGCCCCGTAGGAGTCGATGGCGTCGACGGACCGCCAGGCCTCGATCTCCTCTTTGGAACGATAGCTCGAGGCGTCCGACGGGGAATGACCCGAGAGGCGGTAGGTGAGGGTGTCGAGGAGCACGGGCCCCTTGCCCGCGATCAGGAGCGCCCGCTTGCGGCGCACCGCGTCCGCGACTGCCAGCGGGTTGTACCCGTCGACGCGCTCGGCGTGCATGTTCTCTGGGTTCACCCCGGCTCCGACCCGCGCCAGGACCTCGTAGCCCATGGTCTCGCCGTTGGTCTGGCCACCCATGCCATAGAAGTTGTTGAAGAAGTTGAACAGGATCGGCGGCGCGCCCCCGACCTCCTTCGGCCAGAGGGTCCGGTACTGGTCCATGGCCGCGAAGCACATGGCTTCCCAGACCGGGCCACACCCCATCGACGCATCGCCGATGTTGGACACCACGATGCCCGGCTTGCGGTTGATCCGCTTGAAGAGCGCGGCGCCGGTGGCGATGTCCGCCGAGCCGCCGACGATCGCGTTGTTCGGAAAGGAGCCGAACGGCGTGAAGAAGGCGTGCAT
>Ga0181516_10000226_pt1 | contig 58260 bp, 48 predicted proteins | sample PEATcosm2014_Bin_25_FD_121104 | JGI IMG/M metagenome (GOLD analysis project Ga0181516, IMG submission 121104) | Peatland microbial communities from MTU Mesocosm Facility, Houghton, MI, USA - PEATcosm2014_Bin01_10_metaG | ecosystem: Environmental > Terrestrial > Soil > Wetlands > Peat | place...
CGCAACCTGAAACTTTCATGATGGGGGAGATCGTGCGGGGCGTGTACCCTCAGTTGAAAAAGTTGCGGGAGAACGGCTACACACTGAAGATGCTGGTCCGTGTTTTTGAAGAGAACGGCGTCACAATCACAATCCACGCTCTTTCTACCTACCTGAAGAACCTGGCGCTACCAAAGGAACACGCTCCGATAAAAGCGGCCAGTAAGGGAACTGTGAACTCACCAACCGTTGAGGTGAGGCCTGGGCAATTCCAGATGAAACCGGACGTAACGCTGTAAGTAAGGAGAGATGTAAATGGCAACGGTTTTCTTTGTAACGGGCAGTGCTTGGCTGGTTGGCTATCTGCAACATCGGAGCACCCTGCGGAAGGCGATTGGTGATTCCGGCAATGTTCTCGACACATCTTCGGCCAGGTCTGTGGAGATGATCGCGGCAACCACACGGAGGAACCGCGTTCGTTTCCGGCTCAAGACACGACATAACCGTCCACGCAACCTCCGGCTTCCTGTGTTGCCGGAATGAGAAAACAGGCTGACATGGAAACAGAATGGCTTACCGCAAATGAGGCTGCCCAGTACCTGAAGGTAAAGCCGCGCACGCTGCTCCAGTGGGTACGCGAAAGGAAGATTCCCGCGCACCGGCTCTCCGGCGTGCAGCGCTGTGTCTGGAGATTCCGCAAGCATGAGTTGGATGCTATTCTGTGTTCGTCATCCGCTGAGCCTGCTGAGGGGAGGCAGTAATGAGGGTCCAGCGACACGCAAGCGGGTCCGTGCGCTATGACAAACGGCGCAAGACCTGGAATTACCTCTGGTATGACGGCCCAACTCGCAGGTCAAAGCGGATTGGAACGAAGCAAGAATTTCCAACCAAGGCAGCGGCGTGGAAGGAAGTCGAGAGCCTTGAAACCCAAGCGAAACCACAGGCCGAAGCGGCGGGAGACACGGTGCGTAGCGTGATTGCACGGTACGAAGCGGAGCGGATGCCCTCACGCCAATCCACGGCGCGGGTGTATCGTTCTTTCCTCAACAACCACATTCTGCCGAAATGGGGAGATACGGAGATTCAGGCCGTCCAGCCCCGTCCGGTTGAACTGTGGCTTCGTGAGTTGCCGTTATCGCCAAAGTCTAAGACGCACGTTCGCTCACTCATGCACGGGCTTGTGGAGTTTGCGATGTGGTCCGGCCTTTTGGACATTAGCCGCAATCCAATCTCGCTGGTCCAAAACATCGGAGCAACGCGACGGGTACGCAAAGCGCGTAGCCTCACAGCGGAGCAGTTCCAAGCCCTGCTGAAAGAGCTACACGAGCCTTTCGCAACGATGGCCCTGCTGTGCGTCTGCTTGGGCCTTCGCATCAGTGAGGCCCTTGCGCTCCGATGGGCTGACGTGGATTGGCTTGGCTCACGGCTGAGTGTCCGACGCGGCATCGTGGAGCAGATCGTGGCCGATGTGAAAACGGAAGGCTCCGCCCGGACCTTCAATCTCACAGGCGAAATGCTGGAGCGCCTGAAGTCCTGCAAGCAGCGGTCCGACTTTTCGGGATCTGAGGACTGGATTTTCGCAAGCCCTATCAAACTCGGCAGGCTCCCGTATTCCTACACGGGCGTGTGGCGGGAACTTGAGCGGGCGGCGGGGGCTGCGAAGGTCGGGCACATCGGGACGCACTCTTTCCGGCACACTCACCGCTCCTGGCTTGATGCTGTGGGCACTTCAGTGGCCGTCCAGCAAAAGATGATGCGCCATGCGGACATCAGGACCACGATGAACATTTACGGGGATGTAGTAACGGACGAGATGACCACCGCAGGTGCCAAAGTCGCTCAACTGGCTTTTCAGGGAATTGGAGCGCAAACAGAGCGCAATGGAAGCTAAGTTATTGATTCTTTGGCTCCTCAGGTAGGACTCGAACCTACAACCCTTCGGTTAACAGCCGAATGCTCTGCCATTGAGCTACTGAGGAGTGTTTTGCATTAATTGTCCTTTACCAAGTTAGCAGAGAGCGCTTGATACGTCAAAATCCAATCTAGTCCAACACAAGATGAGTCGTTCATGACCGTGCCGGTCATAAGGGGGGATGAAAAGGAAGGCCGCCCGGAGTTGCTTAGATTTGGGCCGTCTCTGAGCTGAAGGCCGTTTCAGGCAGTGGCGCAGATAAGCTCGCAGATGAGTCTGGCCTGGAAGCTTGGAGGAACAAGGAATTGTCGCCGCTGCCCAGACAGTGAGCGCACAAAGGAGACTCTTACGAGAAAAGGCTTCCACCGGGTCTCGCCCCGGTCTTGCGGGGAGGCTTTGCAGCCCGCGAGGCGATTGGCGCGTGTTTGCATCTTTCAGGATCTGCACATCACCAGGATCTACGTCCTGTTTCCCTCATGGCATATCTTCATGATTCCAGTCGCCGCGGGCAAAGCGCCATCCATTTAAAATTGCTATCCAAAGATGGAAGGGCTATCAAGGTTCTTCTTTTTGGATCCGGGAATGCACGGACTCTGGAGTTTGTTTTCCTGTGTCCGGAAATTCGGACTCGGGGCACTCAATCTTGGTAATCAGGCCTGGAACACGCGTCGTTGCCGGAAAAGCGAAGACATTGCGAACAATAAATGAACGAGCAAGATCAGTTAAATGAATGACTTAAGGGTAAAAGCGAAGGAAAAGGGAATCTAAAAAAGGGCCTTTTTTTGTGTGTTTCCTATTCAACCTATTGATAATAAGTATGTTAAATAGATAAATTGCGCCTCTTAGCGACAGTTTGACGATTGGTTGCCCTTTTATCGCAAGTCTTTTTCTTGGCTTGCGACGGTGGCGAGATGGATGGTTTTGGTCATGGCGGCTTTGGCGCGGCTGGAATTTTGGCCGCTTTTCTTGATTGTGCAGGAAATGGTGGTAATGATCTGCAAAACGCTGGGAAAGCAACTAGGGGCCGAAGTGAATTTCAATGGCAAGATCGCAAATTGCCCGTGCCTGAAGGCAACGCTCCTCTGCCAGGCGCCCAAATGCGAGCGAGAGACCTGGGGCACCCGGCGACAGAGATCAGGAGACAGAGATCAGGAGTCAGAGATCAGAAAGGTTCATCGCCTCCCACATCTCAGGTTCAAGATGTGGCCACCTAATTTTAGTAGTCGGAACTGGGGTGCCTGCCAATCTAAAAGTCAGGTAGGTTGTGCTGCGCGAGTAGGCGAAGAGCATTTCTACTTCGCAGCAGCTGGCCGCACCGCATCCTGGCGGTAATGGCTGTAAGCCGCGGCGGGCACATCGGTGAGCGGCAGCGCGGGGCCTTCCCAAAGCAAGCGCGGCGCGCCTTGGCTAATCGAATGCAGCCCTTCCAGATGCAGCGTGTGGCGGCCGGCGCGCAGGCCCATTGAGCTGCGATCGTAGCGCACGGCATTGCCCGGCGAACCGCAGACCTGCGCAAAGGGCGGGCCGGTTTTGGCCACATCCACGCCGTCGATCACCAGCCGCGCGCCGTCGCGGGCCAATAGATAAAAGGTATAGCCGCCGTCTGCGGGAATATCGATAAAGCCGTCCCAAGCCGCCGCAAAACGCGTAAAGCCTTGCGCGTCGGCATGTAGATTGGGGCCTTCGCCGGTGAAGACCGCATGTTGGTCAGACAGCTTGGGCAACTCGGTCCATTCGCCAGGATAGATCTGCCAGGTGAGCCCAGGCGTGGTGGGCCCGGCAATGCTGGCCGCATCATGCCAATGCGCCACGGCCACCACATTCTGCGCCGCCCAATCCTGGTTGCCGTCCTCATCCACTGCCTGCAACAGTACCCGGAATCGTCCCGCGCCCAATGCGCCGCCATCCAGTTCCGTTCCCTCGGCATCTGGAAAGCGATGCCGCACACGGCGGCCGCGGGCCTGGGTTCCATCGCCAAAGAGCCAAGTAAATTCCGCGCCGCGCGAAGGCTTTGCCGTCAGCGTCACCTGCTGGCCTGGAGCCGCAACCGGCGGATCAACAGAGAACTGCGCGATTGGCCCATGCGGCGGGGTAAAGATCGCGGCCGCCGCGCCGCCACTGGTCACCAGCGGCAGGTCGGCATCGCTCGTCGCGCGGCTCTGGCCGTATTTAATGTTGTCAAAGGTCACGTCCGTCACGTCGCCTTGCATGGTGGAATCGGCCAGCGGCGGCTGATCGAGCGCCCAGATGTTGCGGAAGGTAAAGCCATGCAGCCCAGTGTATTTCTGCTCCATCTGCGCCAGCGAGTACCAGTTGTCCAGAAAAAGATTCTCGAAGGTAAATTCCGAGTGAACGCCTTTGGCCTCCTGCGCGCCCCAGAAGCCCAACAGGCCAAAGGTCTGGCCGCAGGCGCCGATTCCTCCATGCAGAATGTCTGAGTCGCGCAAGGTAAAGTTACGCGAGTTGAAGATCTTTCGCGGCCATCCGGCGCGGACTACATTTGAAATGCTCGTCGAGAGCACGCTGTTCTCGATCAGGATGTTATTCACATCCTGGCCGGGCCGCAGCATGTCTTCGTCCTTGTAGCCGTCCCAGTTGCCCTCCATGGCAAAGACATCGTCGGAGGCGCGCAGAAATGAGTTGCGCACAATCGTGTCGCCGCTGCCCAGCCAGTCCATGCCGTCCTGGTTTGCGTTGGCCGCATTGCCGCCGATCAGCCGCAAATCGTCGTACAAAAATCCCGCGCTGTCCTTCATCTGAATCGACCACGTCCGTGAACGCACGATACAGGTCATCCCGTCGATTTCGATATTGTGCGCATCCAGAGAGCCGATACAGTGCCAGTCCGGTTTCTGCATCCAGCCTTCGTCGGCGTTGGGGTCTTGAGGACCGTCGTAAACGATGGTGCCGCGCCCCAGCACCTTCACGTCATGCACTTTCCAAAGATTGAGGCTTCCGTAGAAGTAAGAGCCTGGAGCCAGATAGATTGTTTCACCGCTCTTGGGGTTGAGGCTCTGGTGGTAGACGCCCGGCTGAAAGGCTTGAATCTTTGGATCGCGCGGCATCGGCGGCAGCGGCGCGCCGGCAAAAAGAAAGAGAATCTTTGCGTGATTGAGAAAATCGCCGGGCCGCGAGATGGAAAGCTTGGCCGGCGCTGAGAGCCGGAAGCGGATCGTCTGGCCTTTGTCTTTGAGCTTGACAGCCCGCAACCCCAGCCGCCAGGGCTGAATGTCCACGCCCTTATCCCAGAAGCCGGGCTCGGCGGCGGTAATCTCGATCTCAAAAGGGCCGCGTCCGTCGAAGCTGACAAACTCATAGCTGGCCGCGGCGTGGGCGACGTCCACAGCCTGGCCATTGACGGTAACCGCAAAGGCCGAGGAGCGCATCTCCGCCGGAACCGGCGCAGCCTGGACGCGGCTGGCAGCCTGAGCGGCAACGGGAAACGCGAGCAATGCGATAAATAGCGAACGATAACCCAGCAAGAATACCAACTCCGATAAGAGAGTGGGGATGAATTCACTGTAGCACCATGGGGTAGCCGCGCATGATCTCTTTACTCATCGAAAAGTGCTGGCGGAAGCGACCTACAAACACACCTCTGCCACCGAAGCTGAGCCGCCCAATCTGGGTCTCAGAAAACGAATTGTTCTGAACTTACCCGCAGCACCCAATCTGTGCAAAAACGCACCCTGAATTCCTAAGGAAATCCCAATTCTGGTCCGCTATCTTAGGGAATTCCAAGAACGGGAATTCCGAACCCGCTTATCCACAAATTCCCTTCCCTCACCCGTTGACCGAGTCTTCTGGGCTCCGTAGAGTCTCTAAAGAGGGGTAAGAGTTCGGCCACGCCTTGGATGCGCGTAGGTGTCTCGAATGCAGGTGAAAAGCAAGCACAGGTTCATAGAGGTGCTGCTCTCACTCCTTAGGAATATGAGCATTGGGTGAGTTGGTTTTTAAACAGAATCAGCAAGTTAGCCATCGCTGCGCGGTAATAGCAAGTTGGCGAGTTGGCGGATGTTCATTAAAACCGTAACTTGCAACGCGAGTAGGGCTGATCAGGATGACAAAGCGGGGATTCAAGCGGAAACAAGAAGATCCCCAGTACCCGGAGAGAAGATGCTGAAACTAAAGAAGATCCATATTCTCGGCTTCAAGAGCTTTTGCGACCGCACGGAGTTGACCGTGGCGGGCACGGGGATTGCCGTGGTGGTGGGGCCGAACGGCTGTGGCAAGTCGAACATCTTGGACGGGGTAAGCTGGGTGCTGGGCGAGCAGAGCGCTAAAACCTTGCGCGGCACGCACATGCAGGACGTGATCTTTGCCGGAACACGGGAGCGCAAGGCGCTGGGCATGGCCGAGGTGACGCTGACGATGGTGGACCCGGAGGCCTACGAGGGTCCGGTGCCCGTAGAGCCGCTGGTGGTGGTGGACAACGAAGGCCCGGCGGACTGGGACGAGGCGGCTGTTCGCAGGCAGAGAGCTCGCGAAGTGGAAGAGATCATTGCCAACGAACAGCCGGGGCAATCAACCGCGGCGGGGCAAGAGGATGAAGACTCGGAACAGGCTGGTGTGCAATCGATGGGCACCGGCGAAGGTCCGCAGGCGGTGGTGCTGAAGATTCGCCGGCGCAAGTTCCAGCGCACGCCGCAGAAGGGCGAGGTGGTGATCACCCGGCGGCTCTTCCGCACCGGCGAAAGCGAGTACCTGCTGAATGGCAAGCTCTGCCGGCTGCGCGACATTCAGGAGATTTTCATGGGCACCGGCTTGGGGCCGGAGAGTTACGCGATCATCGGACAGGAGCGGATTGGGCAACTGCTTAGCTCGAAGCCGCACGACCGGCGGGCAATTATCGAGGAAGCGGCCGGGATTACGCGCTTCAAGACCAAGAAGCGGCTGGCCGAGCTGCGGCTGGAGAGCGCCAAGCAAAATCTGGCGCGCGTGGACGATATTTTTGAAGAAGTTACGCGGCAGATGAACAGCCTGAAGCGGCAGGCGGCCAAGGCCGAGCGCTTTGGCGCGGTTCGCGACGAGTTGCTGGGACGGTTGCGTGTGGTGCTGGCCAGTCGCATGGCGCTGATGGATGCGGGGCAACTGCGGCTGGACCAGGAAATAGCAGCGCTGACTGAGACGATCGACGGCTCGGCGGCCGAGATTGCCGAGCAGGAGAGCAGCCAGCACACGCTGACCGAACGCGGCTACGAACTGGACCACGAGGGCCAGGATGCGCAGAACCGAGCCAATGCAGCGGCCGTCGAACTGGAGCGGGCCGCGGCACGAGAGCGCGCCAATGTGGAGCGCGTCAGCGAGTTGGAGGCGCGCATTGCTTCTGCTGGAGCGGAGTTGGAGCAGACGCGGACGCAGTTGAGCGGTATTGCCGAAGAACGCGGCCAGCAGCGTTTGTTTCTAGAGACGGCGGCAGGTGAGGCGAAGGCTTTTCGCCAGCAGGTGGAGGCAAGCCAGCAAGAGGCGCACACCTCGGCAGAAGAGGTTTTTGCGGCAGAGCGGCAACTGGAAAGCAGCCGCCGCCATGCCATGCAGTTGATGACCCAGGCCGGCAACGCGCGCAACCAGACGGCACAGGCCGAAGAGAGCCTGGCGGCGCTGGAACGCGAGGCGGCAAGGCTCGAAGGCGAGATGGGTCAGGCGCGTGGCGATCTGGAGAATCTGAATGCACAGAGCGGCGAGGCACGCCACGGGTTTGAGTCGGCGGCCGATGCGCTGAAGCGGCTGGAGGGCGAGATTGCCTCGCTGCGTGAAGCGCTGCAAGCCCGCCGTGCCGAAGAGAATGCACTTCGGACGCGCGCCAACCAACTGCGCGGAGAGCAGGCCACGGTCGCTGGCCGTCGCGATGCGCTGCAATCGCTGATTCGCAATCATAGCTACTCGACGGATACGGTTCGGCGGCTTCTGAAGCCTGGCGCGCTGGCTCCGGGCCTTGCGCCGAAGGGCACTCTGGCGGATTTCATCGAGGTGAGCGGCGCATACGAAGCCGTCGTGGATGAGTTCCTGCGCGAGGAACTGAATTATGTTGTGGTGGAAAGCTGGGGCGCCGCCGAAGAGGGTGTGCGGCTGCTGAAATCCGGCGTGGACGGCCGAGCGACTTTTCTGATTCATCCCGTTGAGCAAGGCAAGCTTTTTGCCGACCTCAACGATGCGATCAGCGGGCCGACCTTGACGCCGCTGAAGGATTCGATCCGCGTTCTGAATGGCTTTGGGCGACCGCTGGAATCGATTTTGCCCAAGATCCGCAACAGCTATCTGGTGGAAGAGCCTACCGAGGCGATGCGACTGGCCTCGCTTTATCCGAATGCATTTTTTTTGACGCCGGAGGGCGAGTGCTTCCACAATGCCACGGTGACGGGCGGCAAGCCGGCCAGTGAAGGCCCGTTGGCTCTGAAGCGCGAACTACGCGAGGCTGAAGGCCGTCTGGCCAAGTTGGAAAGCAGCCTGGTTGAAGCGGAGACTGAAGCTGCAACGCTGGTTCGGACGATTGAAGAATTGGTCACGCAACTGGAAGCGCGCAATGAAGAGCGGCGGCTGGCCGAGCGCGATACCGCCAACCAGGGTGCGGCGCTGAAGCACATGGAAGCCGAAACGCAGCGCGTCGAGCGCCGTCTGCAAGAGTGGACCGCACAGGCCGCCCGCAACAAGGACGCTCGGGAGGCCAAGCTCGCTTCCATCGAGCAGAGGCGCGAAGAGATGCTTCGCCTTGAGGCCGAGCACGGCACCGCCGAAACGGCTCTGGATGCGCTGCAAGCTGAGTTGGCGATTCTGCGCCAGAAGCGTGAAACTTTGCAGCAGAGCGCGGCGCAGGTTACGGCCGAGCTGGCCGGGCTTGAAGAGCGCCGGCGTGGAGCGGAGGCTGCCTTCCAGCGCATTGACCGGCTTCACGCAGACCTGGAACGCCGCGTACTCACTTTGGAACAGCAGCGAACGGCGGCTACGGCGGAGCGTGAGCAGCGCGTTCGAGAAAGTGCTGAGTTGGCCCAGCTCGAGATCGAGTTGACGGCTCTACGCACTGAAGCTTTGTCACTGTCGCAGACGCTGGTGGCGCAGGCGCAGGCCTTGCGTCAGCAATTGGCCATTATGGAAGCGCAATTGAAGACTGGCCGTGCCGCGCTTGACCAGTTGCGCGAGAGCCGTGCCGCCCGCTCCAGTGAGCGCTCCAAGCTGCGTTCCGACGTGGAACATTTGGAGGCAAGCTGCCTGGCCGAGGTCAACGCCGAGGCCGGTGTACTGCGCGCCGACGAGACAATTGCGCGCCTGATTGGCGACGAACTTGCCGCCGAAGAAGAATCCTGCCGCGGCCTGCGTCTTCGCATCGAGCAAATGGGACCTGTAAACATGATGGCTCTCGACGAGTACAAGGAGACTGCCGAACGCCACAGCTTCCTGGCCACGCAGCGCACCGATCTGATGGAGTCGATCGAAAATACGCAGGAGACGATCAAGGAAATCGACAACATTTCGCGCAGCAAATTCGACGAGGCATTTGCGCGGATCAATGAGAATTTCGCAGTCGTCTTCTCGCGGCTCTTCCAGGGCGGGCAGGCCTTCTTGCGTCTTACCGACGTTGAGAATCAAGCCGAAAGCGGCCTGGAGATTGTAGCTTCACCGCCGGGCAAGAAGCTGCAAAATGTGCTGCTGCTTTCAGGCGGAGAAAAGTCGCTTACCGCGCTGGCTCTGCTGGTGGCTATCTTCCAATTTCAGCCCAGCCCATTCTGCGCACTCGATGAAGTGGACGCAGCGCTCGACGAGACCAACGTCGGCCGGCTTGCCGAGTTGCTTCACTCGCTCAGCCGCGAGACGCAGTTCCTGCTGGTCACTCACTCCAAGCGCATGATGCAGACGGCCGACATGATTTATGGTGTCACCATGCAGGAGCCCGGTGTCTCCAAGGTGATCAGCGTGCGCCTTGGCAATCGCGAGCAGCACCGCGCCACGGCTTAGAACGGATTGAATTGGACTGCTCGACGGATAACTCGACAGCGGTTGAGGTAGCATCCGGAGCTTAGGGTCAGCGGCATTGCTTCCTACGCGGAAAACCGCTGAAATACATCACCGTTTTAGGCATTTTTGTTTCTTTAATGAGCTTCGGCCGGCTGCCTATGCGTTGGTCGTCAAGCTCTTCACAACGACTGCCATTCCAGTTTAGGCCTAGTTGATCTGCCTTGGAGCTGCCGGGTAATATTTGGCCTAAATTTTATGGCGAGCGAAGACCGGGCCCAGGCTTAGTGTTGAAAAGAGTCTGTAGCATGAATTGAGTCTTGGAGCACCGCGCACTTTACTCTATGGTTTAATTGAGTTGTATGAGTTCGTGTCCTGGGAGAGAATTATCCGCTAATCTCGACCTGCTTCGCGCGGTTGCGGTGCTGTTGGTGTTTTTCTCGCACGTCTACAGAGCGCATCATGACTATAGCTTCGCTAGCCTTGGTATATTTGGCGTCGTTCTTTTCTTCATTCATACCAGCTTCGTGCTGATGGCCTCTCTTCACCGGTTAGAAAGTTCAGCCAGAAGCAGTGTGCAGTTGGCGCTCGCCTTCTGGACTCGGCGTTTTTTTCGTATTTATCCTCTTGCCATTTTGTGTATTATTTTGGTTATTGCCTTTCGCATTCCGGTCAATCCAGGGGAGGCATACAACTGGATCGGCATGAAGGGCATTCTCTCGAACCTCGCTCTCATCCAGAACCTGACAAATTGCGACGACCTTCAAGGCGTATTGTGGAGTCTACCTGTTGAAGTGCAGATGTACATCATCTTGCCATTTGCTTATTTTGCGTTACGCGGAGACAATCGCTATCGCTCACTAGCATTATGGGCGCTTGCCCTGCTGCTGGCATTTGCCGCGATGCCGTTGGCGCTCCATTATTCGCTGATGTCATTCCGCCGCAATGTGTTTATCTTTGCGCCGTGCTTCACTGCCGGCATTGTCGCCTTCGATCTGACCCGCAACAAAACATACAAGCGGAGATTGCCTGCGTGGATGTGGCCAGTTTGCATCTTCACTGCGATTGCCCTTTTTGGTCCACGGTCTGGCGCAAATTTTCTATTCTTACTGCTTCGCGCATGGGGTCTTTCTCTTTTTTTGGCGTTTCTCTTTGCAAATGTGAAAGAGGGCCAGCCGAACTGGATGCATAATATCTTTCACTGGATCGCGGAACACTCCTATGGCATCTATCTCAGCCACTCAATTGTGTTGTGGATTGTTTTCTATCAAATGGCGCAATTTTCCCTGTGGGTGCAGATCCCGGCTTTAATCGCAGGTGCGATTGGAATCCCCGCTCTCCTCTATGTTTCTATCGAAAAGCCATTGATTCTAGCGGGAGGGCATCTCGCAAGGCGGCTGCTCAGCCAGGACGTCGGATAGTTTGTTCAGTCAAGTCTCAGCGCGGACTTTTTCAATACTCAAATTGTCTGGATTTTGCCACCCTCTAGATCGGGTTTGGCGCGCCGCACATACATCCACAAATAAAAGATTCCCATGACCGTCAAAACGAGCGAGGCGGGCCGCGTCATCACCAGCATTAGAATCTTCCCAAATACCCCCGATGTATTTATATGGCAATTATTGGCGAAGCCGATGACAACTGCCAAAGGAACATCCCCGGTCAAGACAAGGCCCAAGGTATTCGCCGCCAGGGCAATCCAGCCGATCAAGCCGCCTTCCGCCCACAAGAAGGCGCACGCGGGAACGGTGAGCAGCAGAAGTTTGGCGTCGTATGGCCGGTGGTAGGTCACAAGCATGGTGATCGGCACGACAGCCGCAAGCGCAAACCATGCTCTGACCGGCGTGAAACGCGTTCTGAGAGAATAGAGCGACCACACCGTCAGCATCGCCCCGCAGATCAGATAGCTGGCTGGATTGTAGAAGCGGGGATCGTCGCGGAAAATGCTGAGCCCCGCCTGCAAATCGATGACCATGCCGGCGGTGCGGCTGGTGAGGGAACCGGGGCCCGCTTCGTTCAGCCCGCCAGGACCGGAGATCGCCGCGAGATTGGAGTGCCAATGGAGCATCCAATCCGGTGCAACGTGGGAGACCCAAAGAAAGGCCGACAGCCCCAGCACAACCGTAATGCTTAGAGCCTGAAGCGCGCGCTTCCGATAAACTCCGCCAGCCAAAATAAAATAAAGCCAGACCAAGCCAGAATCGTGCGGCTTGATCGCCAAACTGGCCGCGAGGCAAAAAATGCCGATGAGCAGAAACCGCTCCTCAAGAAAGCACCAGACGGCCACCACACAGAGGCCCACGACGATGCCCGCGGTATTTCCCGTTCCAAAAAGAACTTCGCAGTTGGCCAGCAGGATGCAAACGAGAAAGAGGGAGACGGCGGACGCGTTCCTGCCTGCAATGTCCCACATCAGGAAGGCGGCAAGAAACAAGACGGCGCTAAGAAGAAACAACCAAAGCGCCTGTGCAAACCAAAACGGAAGCATCGCGAAAGGGACTATGAAAAGCAGCGTTGTAGGCAAATTTACGAACAGAGTCACGAGGCGGTGGTGCTGCAAGGACTCCTTCGGGCTGGCCCCGTCCTCAGCCCGATATACCTCATCAAGTTCACTCTCCGCATATGGATTGTGGTGTTGAAGCAGGCATCGGGCGCCATAATAAACAGCCTTGAAATCGATCGGCCCACCTGTCGTGGCCCGAGCAATCGAAATGCCCCAAAAGATGGAAATTCCGCCGCTCAGCAGAATAAATACCAAACCAATCCACTGCGCCCATTTCATGCAAAGACCCATTCTCGATTCCCGCGGCTACTCGATTAACAAGCTCCAGAATCCCAGCCTGAAAGGCAAAGGAGAGATGCGCTGGCAAGTTACTTGCACAACGCATCTCTCCCGCGAAGCATCGAAAGCCAAGACAAGTGCCGATCAGACCCGCCCTGCCAAGTTCTAGGCCATGGCACTGCTAAGCACAGAAACGACAGTGGAAAACTCAGTGCTGATTCCCGAGGCTAAATTCTTCATGGTGGCCGCGCAACCGAAAGCAACCAGAGCAACGAGGAGAGCGTATTCGACCATGTTCTGGCCGCTTTCCAGCGTCGTCAAGCACTGCCACCTGGAGACGAAGTTTAATAACGAAGGCCGCATCGTGCCGCCCCTATCAAGCCTTACTGGTTGTGGCCTTTGGCGACGGACAGCACCACTACACCGCTTCCGGCGCGTACCGTCACGCAAAGGCGCTAAACTTGGCAATCCCGACGCTCCAAAGAGCGGTCTACGTCAAGGCGGAGGCAAGGGTGCTGCTGATCGTGGTAAACGCAGTGTTGAGACCTGTCGCCAGAGTCTTCATACCAGCCGTCGCGCCGAAAGCAACAAGGGCAACAACCAAAGCATACTCGACCAGATCCTGGCCTTCTTCACGGCTCGCCAGATCCTGTAACTTCACAAAAAGCTTCAGAAGCATCGTATTCATTTGTTTTCTCCCCGTTCAGTGATTTTCCCAGCCTGATGGCGGGATGCAGTATCTATTGCATGTGACATGCCATTTGCGCTTACGGTGTATTATTCATAATTTTCAACGAGATACTAAATATGATACAGGGGAGTATAGTACCTATACTGTATACATTTGTATACAGTTTCAGTGGAGGACGATCGACATTGTATACAGAGCACGTAAAAGGACTGATCACAAAACCCACAACTAACGCTTAATTGTAGAGAGAATGGACAGTGCGAGAGGTCTCAAAGATGGCGAGAAAGCCGAAGTCGCCTCTGTTGAAAGTCGCTGTCGCTCTGCCCTTCGACTGAATTAGAATAGGCCCCATGACCAGCACAACAGAGATTCCCACTTCTGACGCGAAGAGCGACTTTACGGATTTGATCATTGTCGGCGTCACGGCGGTGGCGCTGGCATTCACCACCTTGCTTCTCTGTGTGATGCCGTTGGCCAAGTTCGCCGGAGGGCGTGACTTTGTGATTTACTGGGCCACTGGCCAGCAACTTGCCCACCACGCGGACCCCTACGATAAAGCCGGGATGGGGCGGATCGAGCGCGCGGCCGGTTTTCCCGAGTCGGCCGGCATTCTTTTTATGCGCAATCCCCCATGGGATCTGCTTCTGACGCTTCCCCTGGGCTGGATCGGCGTACAGGCCGGAGCGGTGATCTGGTCGCTGACCCTGGCTGGCTGCCTGGTCCTTTCAGTCCGACTCCTGTGGCGGTTGCACGGGCGCCCCGGGGGATGCCTGCACTGGATCGGAATTTCCTTTATCCCGGCGCTGCTTTGTCTCCTGATGGGCCAAACATCGCTCTTCGCTCTGCTGGGATATGTTCTCTTTCTCGATCTTCATGAGCGTCGTCCATTTGTTGCCGGAGTCTCGCTTTGGCTATGCGCTCTGAAACCTCAACTTTTTCTGCCCATCGGCGTCGTTCTGCTGGCTTGGATACTGTACTCCAAAAGGTATCGGATTATGGCTGGCGCAGCATTCGCATTAGCTGCCAGCAGCGCCGCCGTCTATTGCATGGACCCCACAGCCTGGCCGGACTACGCGCAGATGATGCGCGCAGCCCAGATCCAGCACGATCACATTCCATGCATCAGCGTCGCACTGCGCTTTTGGCTGCGGCCAGAGAGTGCCAGATTTAACTTTCTGCCTGCCGCCCTGGCTTGCGCCTGGGCTCTCGGCTACTTCTGGCTTCGCCGACGGACGTGGGACTGGATGAAAGACGGCAGCCTAATCATGCTGGTTTCTCTGATTACAGCGCCTTATTCATGGGTCTACGACGATTGTCTGGCCATTCCTTCGCTGCTTTATGGTGCCTATCGAGCCCGCTCTCGCATCATAATTGCGCTTCTTCCGCTGGCCAGCGCTGCCATGGGAGTCGAGCTTCTGGCCGGCATCAAAATACCAACCTACCTATTCCTCTGGACGGCGCCCGTATGGCTAACGTGGTATCTGCTTGCAATCAGGCTCGCGAAGGTGCAAACGGGGGGAGACCTTTGCACTTCAATTGTAAAATGAGAATTCCGCAGGGAGCAGGCGCCTTTCACTCTCTGGGTGAAAGCGAATTAATGGGATCTTTCACGCTTTTCATGCAGTTGTTGGAAAGACAAGAAAACAGATTGCACAAGCCACCAGTCTTACAAATCCACTTTCTTGCGCAGCCGGCTTTTTCTGATTGATGAGCTAGGTTACGGGCGGGATGGAATTCGTCGCGGGTCTCGAAACGCACGAGTGCGAGGCTCGAATTTGGCTTTACGCTGCATTGCACTGACAACTCCGCCGGTGAGCAATTACCGGCAAATGATCGGCTGGAACAGAAAATGCACCTGCTTATATTTCTTTTGAACCCCGCCATCCTTGGGTTGATTGCTCTATTTTCGTCTGTGATTTGGATGCTGCTGGACGAAAAAGACAAGACTCGTCCTCTGCTGGTCTTTGCCCTGACGCTGAACCTCATCTTCGGGACTCTTCTGACCATCTTCATGGCGCGGGAAGGAGCGTTGCTCCCATGGAAATACGATCATGTCCTGGTCCGTGTGGATGAGTCGCTCGGCCTGTCGGCTGCCCGGATCGCCCTGCCATTGCAAGGCCGCTGCCGGATTCCGCTGGCCGTGGTTTATCAGGCCCTGGTTCCCATGATGATCTGCTGGTTTCTGGTGAATCGATACTGCAATCCGCGCCGGTCTGTGGTGCTGGCTTACGCTGCCGAATTGGTCGCTGGACCTCTTCTCTATGCCGTCTTGCCGGCATGTGGCCCTGCCTATGCGTTTGGCGCGCAGTGGCTTCATCCTCCAGAAGTACAGGCAACAACAATCCGGCTCAGCGCAATGCCAAACGCCTTCCCTTCCCTGCACATCGCAACGGCCCTCACCTTTGTACTATTTGCTCCGAGCAAAATCTGGCGGGGAATTTCACTTGCGTTTCTTGCGCTCACGGCTCTGGCTGTGCTTTCAACTGGGGAGCACTACGTCATTGATCTTGTTGCCGGACTGGCAACCGGCTGTTTTGCGGCCTCTGTGGGTAAACGCGCAATCCGCAGAGCCATGTTTTATTTGGGCGTCGCATTGGCTTGGTCCATGGCCGTGCGCTTTGCCTTCCCGCTGCTGATTGCTTACCCTGCGCTTACGTGGACAATGGGCATACTCACCTTGCTGCTTACAGCTCTGACAGTCTTCAAAGACTGGCGTCTGCCTGAATCGGCACTGTAAACCGCTATTCCAGAAATTGAATTGGATCAATCTAGACGACCGTAGAGAATTGGAGCTCGTCTCCCAATTCGGTTTTTGTCTTGCGAATCGTTCCGGCGGGCAACTCGCAGACCGAGTGCGCCGTCAGACAACCGGAGAGGCGCCAAGGAGGCACATTACTGACCAGCTTTCTGATGCGCTTCTGCCGGTCCAGATAGATAAGGTCAATGGGGAATCGCATCCAGAAGGTATGGACGGCCTCACAGGGAACGATCCACAGCCCTTCGCCTTCAGCGAGTCCACCACGGCCCAGCAACCCCTTGTTACGCTTAGGGCCGCTAGCTGCAACTTCCAAAGAAGTCGCCAATTCCGTATTTCGAGTCAAGTTAAAGATGCGCAGACGCGTTTGCGGCGCGTCAATTTGACGTGCCGCAAACTGCAACTGCAATATGGAAACCATCCTGCTGAACGGATTCATCCGGGCCCCGATATATCCTTACCACTCAGTCGGCTTCTCCGAGAATTCCGCCAGCAAAGCCGACTGCCCCGAAAGATGAGGCAGCCTCAGGCTTTACTGAGTTGATTGAACATCCGGCACAGGCGAACCGGTGTTGTTTGTCGGAGAAGCCCCGCTGGCTCCGCCAAAGGTTCCAGTTCCTGAATCGATGATCAGCGGGGTCTCTGGCTTCATGCTCTGAATCAAGCTCTCGACGGGCATCGTCGGCGCTGCTGAGGGTAGTGTATTGGCCGCCGTTTTACCATCCGGCGTATTCATCGGAATTCCGGAGTTCGGCGGCAGGAACTTGGCCGGGAACTTCAGTGATGGAAGCGTGGCTCCTGCTTCAATGGGCGCAACAATCTCCGGCGTCACAATCACGATCAGCTCGGTATTCGACTTTGTCTTGGCCATCGACTGAAAGAACTTGCCGAGAATCGGAATATCGCCCAGGAACGGCATCTTCTGGAAGGTTTCAGATTCTGTGTTGTCCAGCAGGCCGCCAATCACAAAGCTCTGACCGTCAGCCAATTCCACCTCGGTCTTCACCTTGCGGGTTGTAATTGCCGGCACTTCAAAACCGGAGACTTCGACAGCATCGGCAAAGTCCAGCGAGCTGACTTCAGGAGCCACCTGAAGCCGGATCGTTCCCCGAGGCGTGATGGTCGGAATAAAGTTCAGTCGAACGCCATACTCCTTGAACATAATGGTGATGGTGGCAGCGCCGCCACTTCCCGTCGCCATAGGATAGGGAAATTCACCGCCGGCTAGAAAGCTGGCCTGTTGGCCGTTGGCCGCCAGCAGGTTGGGTTCAGCCAGAACCTGGCCTCCAACCTTACTCTCCAAGGCTTGAATATCCACGCCCATCGGCAAACCGCCCGGACTCAATGCGAAAATGTTCAGCTGATTGGACGTTATCACTGAGGCTGCTTGCGGCGGTGTAACCGTCGTTACACCGTTCACTGTCGTCGTTGATCCGGCAGTCGGCGCAAGGATTGTAGGCGGAGAGAACTGTCCAGTAGTGATTCCGCCGATTGTGTTGCCCAGGCCCAGACTGAATATATTGATGCCCATCTGAGTCGCCTTGGTGCGGTCAACGCTGATAAAGTGCACTTTGAGGAGAATCTGAGGATCTGAGTCCGGCACCTGGACGTTGAGAAGATTGACCACCTTGCCGCCGGTCGCGGCAATTTTCACCGCGCGCGCCGAGGAATCAAGATTCTTCACGGTTCCGCGCAGAAAAATCGAACCGTTGTCGGTAGTGATCTTCACACTCTGGCCGGGAAGCTCGGTCCGGAGTTCGCGGCGAATCGCATCAAGGCTGTCATTGAGCGCTGCTGTACTGGCATGAACCGTCACATTGAAAAATTGGCGGCCGCCGTGGGTATCCCAGACAATTACGCTGGTCTCGCCCGGCGTCTTGCCCTGCACCATGATCTCTGTCGGGCTGGTCGGATGCACGTCGGCTATCTCGCTCAGGTTGTTGGCAACACGCTTGATCGGCCAAGCGGTGTTGACCAGCACCGTCTTGCCCACCGCTACAAACAGATCGTTCGCGGAATCCTGGGTCGAGACGCCGGCTGGCTCTGAAGACTGGGGAACTGAAGCCGGCGGCGGAGCTGAAGCCTCTTGCCCCACTCCTGCGCGGAGGATGAGTAAGAATGCGCTGAAACATGCAAGGGTGAAACTATACTTCCCTCTCACTGGTGCCCCCCGGGAGTAGCAAATTTTTCTTCACTTTGTTTTCCGCCGCTGATCACCTCAATGGAAAAGGCCTGCGGCGGCGCTTCTTTCTTGACCGCAACGTGCTGCGTCTTCACCGGGGCGGCATTCGGATCCACAAAAAGATTGCGCGTGGCGGTGCCGGCAACCGGGCTGGTTTTAGTATCCAGCGGATTGCGCAGAATGAGTTGAATCTTCACCTGATTTGTCGCCAGGCTGAGAATTTCGGCCTGATCCGGCGTCACCAGCAGATTCACCACCTGCACCTGTTTCGGCTTGCCGTCGGCGTCCTTCTGGTATTCGGTTCCGGCCGATAGAACCTGAAGGTTCTGCAGCAGCGTTCTGGACACGTTGCCCAGCGCCGGATCCTGCACACCCGGCGGGGTGCCTGAAATAAGAACATCCACGCGCATGTCCGGAGTCACAAATCCCGAAACATCCACCACATCGTCCACGCGAACCGCGCAGGCCCTCATGCCGAGCGGAATCTTGGGCGCAAGTCCGCCACCGGAGCCTGGGGCAGCCAGCCGTCCGTCGATGATCGGTTCACCCTCGTAAAGATCGGAGATTACGCCGCGTCCGATCAGGCTGCTCTTGTCTTTATCGAGAATGGTGCCTTTCGGTACCGTTCCCGTGAGTCCGATCGTCGTCAGACTGTCGGCGGTAAGCACGGTGCCCAGCTTGATGTCGGTCTTGGCTGCTACCACGTTTGTGGTAGGAATTTGACGCGCCACCGTCACCCTGGAACTCACCAGGCGATAGACCAAAAACGTGCATACGGCGGCAATGAAGAAAGCAACAAGAAGGACCGTCAGTAGTCTTCGGTTCATTTGAAAGCCTGTTTGAACTGGCTACAGCGCCAGCTTCGCCTTTCTATCCCTTGTGGCAACTGCTACGCCCAAAAGAAATCAGTTTCGATTCTACGCCGAAACAAGAGGGGAGTGGACAGATCGCCAAACAAGTTCAAATGCGTGTTCAGTGTATTCCCATCGAGCCTCATCAAGACAGCCGTCAAAGCAGCCGCACAAACAGAGGGTACCAAGAGAGTCATCGCTCTGCCTAAATGGAGGCTGGAAGAGATTATAATCGAATTTGGAAGAGGGAGGACAGGGCTCTTCAATCCACCCGGGCCAATATGCCTGGTTTGAGCCTTGACTCTTCAAGAACCTGGTGGCACGAGGGAGGAATTTGATCCAATCATGAGGTCTTCCTCCACGATGTCACTCTTCTCCGCACAGCCGGAGTTGAGTCAGCAGCCTTATTCCATCCTGGTTTCCGCGGTCGCACATGGCCTCGTCATTGGATTGGTCTTTCTGGGTATCTTTACCGCGCCCAAAGTTAAAACACCCACTGCCGCTTTGCACTATGACGTGCGGCAACTGGAGTTGCATACGCTGGACACAGAAATGGAGCGCGCCGAAGCCAGCGCTGTAAAGTCTCTGCAACACCAAGCCAAGACAGCCCGTCCGCCCGCACCTGTGCCCAACAACGCCGAGCAGTCGCCGTTGATGCGCCAGATTGCTTTGGCCACGCCCGGACGCCAGACTTTGATTCAGCCCGATGTGCTCAAACCCATCACGCCCAAAGTCGAGATTCCCGTACCAACGGTGGTGCTTTGGAATGCCGCCAACGCGCCTTCCAAGGTCGTCGTTGCGCCCCAGCCAGTCAAGCCGAACGTCGCAATTATCAAACCATCGCTGCTGAAGCCCAATCAGGAAGCCAATCTGGCCGACATCCCAATTCCGTCTTCGGCGCTGGCCAAGCTGAATTCGCCCATGCGGGCCAGCACCACCACTCCGCTGGTCGTTCAAGGGCCCAAGCCGACACCGCCCGCGCCCATCACCACCGCCTCCGGCGCCGGCCAGCCTACCTCCGCCACCATCATGTCTATCTCCGATAGCAAGATGGCCAACGGCCACGTCGCGCTGCCACCTGTCAACGTCGGCGCACCCAAGGAATCGCCCGGCGCATTGGCAGCTGGCCAGGCCAAGGATTCCTCACAGTCTGGCCATGGCGATGCCAGCAAACCCGCTGGGGCACCAGCCTCGCACGGTTCCTCCAGCGACTCGGCCCAAGCTAACGGCACGGATTCGGAAGGCTCCAGAAATGGATCCGCCCTGGGCAACCGCGCCAACACGGTTCACATCGCGCGCTCCAAGGAGGGCCAATTCGGCGCCGTCATTGTCGGTTCCTCGCTGGAAGCCAAGTACCCGGAAACCGCCGATATATGGAGTGGGCGAATGTCCTACACCGTGTATATCGATGTAGGACTATCCCACAGGTGGCTTCTCCAGTACTCGCTTTCACGCAGCGGAAGCGCACCGCAGGGCAATATCTCAGGACTTGCCGCTCCCTATCCCTACAACATCGTGCGTCCCAACATTGCTCCCGGCTCCATCGACGCAGATGCCCTGATGGTTCACGGCTACGTGAATCTCGCCGGCCGATTCGAGAATTTGGCCATAGTCTTTCCGCCCGACTTTCCTCAGGCCAAGTTTGTTCTTGATTCCCTTGCCCAGTGGCAATTCCGCCCCGCCACTCTCAGCAATCAGGACGTGCGGGTAGAAGTTCTCCTGATCATCCCCGAAACCGAAGAATAATCGTCATCTTCACATGGGGAATCCAGCGAAATCCCCCATGCTGGCATTGGAATTCGCCGAAGGCCTGAATCTCTTCACAAAGGACGAGTTTCTCGCATTTTTTCTGGACTGAAATCGAAGAGCAGACTATGGAGATTTGGCGCAACGAAATTGCATACGCCGGCGAATTCGCAAGCAAGAAAAGATATGCGGGCGCCATTGGCTTCCCCTCGGACGCCGAATGACCAGTTCAAACCTTGCGGATCTTCTCAAGGAAGCGTTCGAGTTCCTTCTTGTCGACGCCATGCACCAGCGGATTCATGCCCTTGACCGCGGGCGGAGCATCTTGCGGAATGAATTGCAGGCCAACGCCGTCGTCTCCCCAGCGCACGGCCCGGGAATGCACGGAGACGGAGTGCTCGACGATCTGCGTCCCGCTCTCTAACTCCTGGAGAGTCATCAGAATCAGCGTTCCAGGGTACCAACGCTCCTCGGTCACCACAAACAATCCCAAAGAGCTGACATCGCGAACAGGGTGCGCCTTGGGAGCGCCTCCAGTCCAGTAATAGGCCGCCAGGCCGGGCACCGCATCTCGCGACGCCTTTCTCAACTCTGGAGCCTTTCTGGGATCGGGCGACCACCAGCGCTCAAGCCAACTCTTGGGCGCCTTGTCGTCTTTTGAATCTGGCTCGGCCAGATCCATCTCATACAATTCGCTGGCGCTGGGTCCATCCTCCGCGGAGGGCTCGCTCATCTCCGGCACACCGGGACCGCCGCTCCAAAGCGGCTTTCCCCTCAGCAAGACAGCGCCTTGCACCCCGCTTACTGCTCCGCTTGAATTGGAAAAGCGCTCCAGCCGGTGCTGCATCTCCTCCGCCACGCAAAGTACCAACTGATCGCCGGGCTGGGTTTGCGAAGAATAGATGGAGTGCGTAGGCAAAGCAAGAACACTGGCCGCCTGGGAACTGGAAGAGGAAACGCGAAAGGTGGGGAACGACTCGACGACCTCAATGACCCGGCAATCTTCATCCAGATAAATCAGATCGAGCGGCACCCGCATGTTCTTCTCTGGAATGCCCCGGAAGGGCGACATCCATAGGCCCTCTCCGGATCTGAACGACAACTTTCCAAGCACATCCTGCAGACCGGCAAATGACAGATCGACCGAGGCGACCTCGAGGCCGAGGAAGCATTCGCGGGTCTGGTTATATGCGCAAAGTCGTCGTAATTCCATTGATCCTCCGGCCTCCTGCGAGGACACGGCTACCGGAAGTCATCCCGGCGATTCAGTTGGCAACACACACTCTACGATCCGAAAATCGTTTGATCTTAACAGGTTGCGGCCGTCTGACCAGCGACGACCCTGCGTTCGCCTAGCGCAAGCAAGGTACACCCATCCTTGCCTACCCCAGGCACGGGATAAGGAGCCTGCCTCATCGCCAAATCGGCCAGGGACAGGACAGCGGCATTTTCGAGGACGCGTCAGCGAGGCTCAAGCAGTTGAACACCGCCTCGCTGGCGCGCCCTAAAGCCCGTTGCTACTTAACCCGCGTACGGCGGCGCTGGATCAAGACAATCAGGACGACGACAAACAACACACCAGCAACAACCTGAATAATTGTGGCACTTCCCATCTGAATACCCCTTTCTTTCAACAGCTTCCTTTTGCTTTCCCAGCATGAACGGGAGCCAGGAGCGCTCAGCGCAACGGCGATGAGCGCCCAATTCCCGCGAACTGGCCAGTCTGGCGAGCACGGTCAAGCAACCACGCCAGGAATCAGGTGCAATCTTTGCTACTTGACCCGCGTGCGGCGACGCTGAATCAAGACGATCAGAACTACCACAAACAACACGCCAGCGACAATCTGAATGATCGATGTGCTGCCCATATCGGTTCCTCCTTCCCTCAATGATTAAAGATCTTGAATGAATCCATGATAGAAATGAACGCTGGACCCAAAACAACCAGAAAGAGCGACGGAAAGATGAAAAAGACGAGCGGAAAGATCAGCTTGATGGTAGCCTTTGCCGCTGCTTCTTCTACAGCCTGCACGCGTTGGGTTCTGAGCGTGTCACCATGAACGCGCATCGTCTTGGCGATGCTGGTTCCAAACGTTTCGGCCTGAATCAGCATGGTAGTGAGATTTCGAACGCAGTCTACGCCAGTGCGTTCGGCAAGGTGCTTCCAAGCTTCGGCACGAGGACGTCCGGCGCGCTGCTCCAAGACAACCACGTGCAGTTCATCGCAAAGTTCCGGCTGCGCCGATACTAGTTCGATCGAAGTGCGCGCTGTAGCCTGGTCCAGGCTCAATCCGGCCTCGATACAGATCACCAGGAGATCGAGAACATCCGGCAGGCCGCGGCGAATCTTGCCCTGACGCTGGGTGATCCGCCTGCCCAGCCAGAAATCCGGCAATAGAAAGCCCAACGCCAAGGCCAGAATGTAGATGAAGAAAGGGCTAAAACTAGCGATGCCAGTGATCCATACCAGAACGATCAGACTGACCGGAACCAACACCTTGGATCCATTGAAGACCTTGACGGACGACTCGTCGCGAAAGCCGGCGCGCTGCAACCGCTGCAAGACGACGGAAATCTCGGCCTGACTCTTGGGAATTACATTTTCGAAGTGCTCGACGACGCCGCCGATCGACAGTCCCGTCTTCTGGATCGCGGTCAGCAGGGACTTGGGTTTGGGCTGCGGATTGATAACCTCCGAGATGCGCTGAAGCATGGCTTCGCGATAGAAGAGCAGAAGCCCTCCGCTCACGATGAGGAGGAAGACGACGCAAAACGCGATGATTGCATATCCCATAGATATCCCTTAAACGTCCATGTTGACAATGTGGCGAATGATCAATCCGCCAACGCAAAGCATGCCGCCTGCCGTCCAAAGCAGCTTGCGGCCAATATCGGTCTTCCACAAAATGCTCATCATCTCCGGGTTGACCATATACAAAGCTGCCCCCAGACCAATGGGAAGAAGTGTCAGCACAATGCCCGTCATGCGGCCTTGAGCGGTATGCACGGCAACCTGCCGCTTGAGACGGAAGCGTTCGCGGATGACATGGCCGGTCTTGTCCAGAACCTCGGCCAGATTTCCTCCGCTCTCTTTCTGGATCATGATAGCGGTAGCCACAATGCGAAGATCCTGGAGAGGAACGCGGTTAATCAGATTGTCCATGGCGGTTCTCATTTCAAGGCCGTAGTTCTGCTCCTCGAAGCAGGCCTTGAATTCACAGCCAATGGGGTCAGCGCACTCCCGCGCCACCGAACCCATCGCGGCAATCAGGCTATGGCCGGCGCGCAATGCGCTCACCATAAGTTCCAGCGCCTCCGGCAACCCTTCTTGAAAGCGGGAGAGCCGCTTGCTGCGCTGAAAAAGAGCCCACCCGATCGGTGCAAACCCGGCCAGCAACCCAACTCCGAGAGCGATCAGAATATTGCCAAAGCGCCACAAAGCCACGTATCCAGGAACAACGAAGAAGAGGCCACAACTGGCCAGCAGCGCTCCGGTGGACCATTTCAGATCGGCTTGATACAGCAAGGTCTGGATGCGCGGCGCGATTTCAAATTTCAACAGACTGCGATTGAGCCAGGGAATACTGCTGAGCGAATCGCTCTTGCGCAGGTCCACGATCTGACTGCGATCCTCATGGCTCTCGGTTGCCAGGGCCGAGTCGAGCGTGGCATGCACCTGCTTAGCCTGTTGCGACGCTCCGGAACTTAGAGCGAATGCAACCAGTGCAATTACCGCGAAGACGCCCAAGAACACTACTATGACAATCAGATCCATTCCCGCCGCCTCTCAATTCACCTGGGTTTCGCGCTCGAAGAGAATCGGCGGAAGAACGATGCCCGAGACACGCAGCCGCTCGAGGAATCTGGGACGTATGCGGCTCGGCGTGAACGTTCCGATCACCTTGCCATCGGGGCCGATCCCCTTTTTAACAAAAGAGAATATCTCCTGAATGCTGATGACGCTCTCTTCCATGCCGGTGATCTCGGAGACGCTGGTCACCTTGCGTGTTCCGTCGCTCATGCGCGTAGCCTGAACCACGATGGTGATGGCCGAGGCAATCTGCTGGCGGACGGATTTCTCGGGCATATTCATATTGCCCATCGCGACCATCGATTCGAGCCTGGAAATAGCGTCGCGTGGAGTGTTGGCGTGAATGGTGGTCATCGAACCCTCGTGACCGGTGTTCATCGCCTGCAACATATCGAAGGCTTCTTCGCCGCGAACCTCGCCCATGATAATGCGGTCGGGGCGCATACGGAGGCAGTTGATCAGCAGTTGCCGCTGGCGGATCGCACCCTGGCCTTCAATATTGGGCGGGCGAGTCTCCAGTCGCACGATATTCTCCTGCGCCAGGCGTAGTTCGGCTGCGTCCTCGATGGTCACTAACCGCTCGTTGCGCGGAATATACTGCGACAGAATATTCAAAAAGGTGGTCTTGCCGGCACCAGTGCCGCCGGCAATGAGAATGCTGATCCTGGCCTTCACCGCCGAGGAGAGCACCTCCATCATCTCCGCCGAGACGCTCTTCAATTGAACCAGTTGATTGGCGGCCAGCGGCCCCGTCCCGAAGCGGCGAATCGACAGCGAGGGGCCGTCGAGCGCCAGCGGAGGAATGATGGCATTGACGCGCGAACCGTCGGGCAAACGGGCATCGACCATCGGCGAGGACTCATCCACGCGCCGTCCCACTCTGGAGACGATGCGATCGATGATCTGCAGCAGATGCCGGTCGTCGCGAAAAGTTGTATCCACGCGCTGCAGCAGCCCGCCTTTTTCAATGAAGACGTGGTCCTTGTCGTTCACCAGGATGTCGGAGATTTTGGAATCCCTCAGCAGCGGTTCCAGCGGGCCCAGGCCAAAGACCTCATCCAGCAGATCCGCCTGAATCTTCTCCTGCTCGTCAAAGTTCAGCGGCACGCGCTGGTCGGCAATAATCTCCTTGACAATGCCGGCCACCGCTTGGCGCGCCTGGCTGGAGTTGGCGCGAGAAAGTTTCTCCAGGTCCAGCTTCGAAATCAGCGTCCGGTGTATCTCTGCCTTGTACTTTTCCAGATTCAGCAGTTCCACGTTTTCCCTTCCGTTGCGAGCGAACCTTCCCCGCGCAGCCTTCCTTCTCCTTGTCTGATCCGAGGAAAGGAGAAGGAAGCCAAGTTATTGAGCCGCGGCGTAAGTCACATTGACCGTTGTGTCCACTTCCACGGGTTGACCATCCAACATATATGGCCTGAAGCGCCAGTTCTTTACCGCATCCAGAGCCGATTGCCGCAGCATCGCGGGCCCGCTGATGGCGCGGAGGTTCCCAACCGAGCCGTTCTTGGAGATCGTCACCTGAATCACCACCGTACCAGATACGTGTGCGCTCTTGGCAATCGGCGGATAGACCGGCGTTGTTCTCTGCAATAGCAAACCGACCGCGACGCCCGCCGAGACAGGCACCTTCCTGGCCGCTTCGACCTTGACCTTGGGTCCGGTTTGACCGCTGAACGGGCTACTTCCCGTGCCGAGTCCTTCGGTGTTCACCGAGCCGAAATCGGCTGGCGGCGGCGCTTCCTTACCCGTCAGCGTCCGCAGGTCAGTCGAAATCTTCGATTGCGCACTCAATTGCGCGCTGATGTTCTGTGACGAAGCGTGCTGGGCTTTATCGGCTGCCGTTGTTTCTGCCGCCGTTGCCGCCGGCGTGCTGCTGGACGACGACGGCGTACTGCCATTCGATGTCATTGTCATGGCCGATGGCGCCGGCTGGGGCAGATTTGAGATCGCCGTCTGTGACTGAGCGGCCGAATTTGGCGCAACTGGCTTGGAATGGAGCTTCAAATAACCGAAGCCGCCGCCCAACAGCAGAACAGCGGCCACGCCAATGCCAATAAACAGTCCCGTCTTCTTCTTTTCGACGCCTTCGTCCTCGCTCTCGAGCTTGAGCCTTGAGCTGGAAGTCTTTGCGCCTCTGGATTGGGGCGCCTGATAGACCGGCTCGACATCGACAAACGTCGACGTCGACGGGCGAGAGGAAGTGCTCTGCGCTCTGCCTACGGCGGGCAATACCGCAACTCGCGCCGCAACTGGCTTGGCAGCCGGTTTGGCTGCTCCGCCGGAGTATCCGTCGAATCCGCTGGAGGGGACTGGGGATGGTGGCGGCGCTGGATGAGTATCGCCGCTATCCCATTCGCCAAAATCCGCGGGCAGCGTTGCGGGTTGAGCCTTCTCTAGTTCTTCTGGAGGTACCATTGGCCATCGGCTCCCTTCACATATGTAGCGCCTTTGTAAATGCGCGTTTCAGGTTGATTCTGCTGGATCGGAACGCTGCCGCCGCCTCGTCCGCCGCGGCTTGAATCCGCATCGGCTGAGGCGGGCATAAGCGAATCGAGATTGGCTAACCCTTCCACCACCAACTGCACCGTGGCCTGCGCCATGGTGTAGTCCGCCGTATCGGTCGGCGCAAAGGTAACTGAAAGGGTCTGCGTTCCGGCCGCAAGAACGGTACCGGCGGAGGGAGTGTAGAAAAAAGCGCCGGAAACCAGTGTCGTTGCATTGAGTTGATCAGCACCCAGCATGGTGCCGTAAGAAATTGGCGCCGGCGCAGGCCAGGTAATGATCGGTGTCGCCTTGGCAACCGTCAATTGCACGGTAGCCCGGGCGATGGACTCGTCCGCGGTGTCCTTGGGGGTAAAGGTCACCGAGAGAGTGTGCGTTCCAGCGCCCAGAACCTCACCGGCCACGGGCAAATAGGCAAAGCTTCCCGGAACCGAGGCCTTGGCGTTGAGCTGCGCTGCGCCAAGCGCGGAACCATAGGAGATGCCGGCCGGCGCGGGCCAGGTAATCGTCGGTGTTGCCTTGGTGACAGTCAGCGGCACGGCGGCTTGCGCCTCCGGGAAATTCGGATCGGCGGGAATGAAGGTCACTGAAAGCGTGTGCTGCCCGGTGGAGAGCACCTCGCCCGCGGCTGGACTGTAGACGAAGCGCCCTGGAATCGTGGCCGTCGCATTCAATTCGGTAGCACTCAGCACGGTTCCGTGGGCAATGGGAGCCGGCGCAGGCCAGGCAATCGCGGTCGGCTTAGCTTTGGACACAGTGAGCGAAACAGAGCCCTGCACGGCTGCATAGTCGGTAATGTCGTTCGGCGTGAAGGTCGCAGACAAAGTGTGCGTTCCGGCCGCCAGTACCTCGCCCACGGCGGGCGTGAAGGCGAATCTGCCCGGAACCGAGGCCGTGGCATTCAACTGCGCAGGGCTCAACGCCGTTCCGTAGACGATCGGAGCTGGCGTCGGCCAGGTGATCGCCGGGTTGGCCTTGGTCACCGTCAGTGAGACGGCTGCCTGGGCCAGCGTGTAGTTTGCGCTGTCGGATGGAGTGAACGTCACTGAAGGTGTATGTGTCCCGGCCGCCAGCACCGCGCCCAGCCCCGGGATATAAACCAACTTGCCCGGAACCGAGGTAGCGGCGTTCAACTGCGCCGCGTTCAGCGCCGTTCCATAAACGATCGGCGCCGGTGTCGGCCAACTAATGGCTGGCCTGGCCTTGGTTACAGTCAGCGTCACTGTGGCCTGCGCCGGTGAATAATCCGTGCTGTCGGTAGGCGCAAAGGCGACAGAAAGCGTATGGTTTCCAGCCGGCAGCAAGCTACCCTCGGCAGGGGTATAAACAAATTTTCCGGGAACCGATGCCGTGGCGTTCAACTGCCCCGCGCCCAGCGGGCTGCCATAGACGATCGATGCCGGCGCAGGCCACTGGATCGCGGTCGGAGCCTTGGTGACGGTAAGAGAGACCGCGGCCTCGGTCACCGAGTAGCCCGCCGTGTCGGCCGGAGTGAAGGTCACCTTGAGCTCATGCACGCCGGCCGGAAGCAACTCGCCAGCCGAAGGCGTGTAAACAAACTTGCCCCGAATCGATGCCGTGGCATTCAATTCTGCCGCGCCAATCGCGGTGCCGTGGCAGATGGCGGACGGCTGCGGCCAACTGATCGCCGGCGTCGCCTTGGTCACGATGATCTGCACGGTAGCCTGGGCCGGCGTAAAGCCGACTGGATCGTTGGGCGTAAAATCCACGGTGAGCGTATGCATGCCAGCCGGAAGCACTTCGCCCACGGCCGGTGTGTAAACGAATTTCCCTTGTGCTGAGGCCATCGCTCTCAACTGCTTGGTGCTGAGCGGCGTGCCATAGGGGATTGAGGCCGGCGTTGACCAGGCAATCGCCGTTGTCTCCTGCACCACAGGTACGGGAGGAGCGGGAGGGGCGGAAACAGCAACAGGCGCCGGAGCAGCAACGGGAGCGGCAACCTGAGCCTGTTCTTTCGCCACGGCAGCGGGAATCTGCTGCAAGTGCCATTCGCCATCCAGTCCCTTGACGTAGGTGGCGCCTTTATAGGTGCGCGTCTCCAGTTCGGCAGGCCGGCTGGGAACACCGGCGCTCTGTTTGGACTCGCGCTTCGGCTCTACAGCTTCGATCCGCTCGGCGGGTGCTGGCGCAACATTTACCGGAGGAGCCGGAACTGGCCTGGCCGGCGCTTCGTGCTGAATGGCGTACGCTGGGGGCTCATGATGGGCCGCGTGCGGCGCGGCTTCGTGCGTCTCTTGATCGGAACCCAACCCCAACTGGGTAAAGCCTTGCCCTTCCTCGGGATTGGAGATCTTGGAAGAAATGCTGCGGCTCAGGCTCTTGAGGCTGAAGCCGCCCTTTTTCTCCGGCGCCGCGGGCATGCCGCAGGCCGAGCGCGCCATCTGGTGAACCAGCCGCGAGATCGGTGAATCCTCAAGCGCCAGCGGAACCGCCGTGCTCTGCATCCTGCGCACGGCCACATAATCGTTGGGAATCTTCCAGTTGGCCGGCCGGGTCAGAGCCTTGGTGATCTGATCCTCCGGAACACCCAGCGAACGCGGCTCATAGCGGTTAAGCACAATCTCAAGCTTGGGAACGCCCGTAGTGAAGTACTGCGAGATCAGGCGGTTGGAGTTGCGCAGTCCGGCAATGCCGGCCTGAATCACCAGATAAACCGTCGAACCGTCCTTGAAGAGGCTGGTTCCCATCAGATCCAACCGGGAACCCATGTCGATGACTACGTTTTCGAAGTCCTGCCGCGCGACGGCAATCAGCCGGTCGATCGCGTCGTTCGAGGCCGGAAACTGCGGGAATTTGCCCGGCGCCGCCAGCACCGAGACGCCCGAGCTGTGCTTGACCAGCAGCTTGGAGAGAAAGCTCGAATCCAGCCGGCTGGCATTCTGCAGCGCATTGATTGCCGAATACTCGGCCACGACGCCCAGATTCAACGCCGCATCTCCCAGCGGCAGATCCAGATCAATGAGCAGCGTGCTTTGACCCGACTCCTGCGCCACCGACACGGCAAAGTTGCAGGCCAGCGTGGTTACGCCGTCGCCGCCCTTGGCGCCCAGAAAGGTCAGCAGCCGTCCGCCCACCTTCTTTGGCGTCTTTGTCGCCGGCCGCCGCGCGGAGGCGCGCACCAGCGCCTCGGCCATCGTATTCTGCGCAAAAGGCAGCGTCAAAAATTCGCGCGCGCCCGCCCTCATGCAACGCACCAGCAACTCTGAGTCGGCCTTCACCGAGTAGACCATCACCGTGGAAGCCCCGTTGGCGCAGATGCTCTCAACCAGCTCCAGCGCATACTCCGGGTGGCTATCCAGATCAATGATGATGACGTCGTAGTGCTGCTCGAGCAGCTTTGGCACGTCGTCCAAGCTCGGCGGATAGGAAGAAAACTCGCGGATCTCGCCGCTCTGGCAGCTATTCAACGCGGTTGCCAGCGCCTTGCGCCGATCCTCGTCCGGACCTATAAGGGCAATCGACAGAACGTCGGCGCCGAGAGAGTCCGGGTACTGATCATCGATATACGGTGAAGATTCTGAGTTCACTGGATTGCTGCCCCCTGACGCGTGCAACTTTCCCTGTGGGTTGACCGACGATTGAAATGTCGACTGCCAGTTTGACATGATACTACTCCAAATTACTCACCGTGCGAAGAAGGACATCAGTGTCCCGACAGCGATCGCCGGAGCGTAAGGCATCTTCCGCTTCAGCGGGTTCGACAGTACAGCCTCTGGATCGCCGCGCATCCCGCGCTGCTTCCAACCAAAGACCAGATCGCTGGCCCCTGTCAACAGTTCTTTGAAAAAACCGGCAAAAACAGCCCAGCAGAGAACCATGATTCCACCAGCAATGCCGGTAACAACCAGCGCCAACAGCATCTGCATCGGACCAACCCAGGCTCCGATCGCGGCGCAAAGTTTCACATCTCCCGCGCCCATGCCTCCCATTAAAAACAGCAAGCCGAAAATCAGAAAGCCAACGGCGACTCCTGCAAAACTCTGTCCCACGCCGTGCCAACTGAAGTTCAACCCGCTTGCCTGCCAGCCTCCGCGACCCAATCCGTCCCAATCATGCCGCCACGGAGAAACCACAAGTCCAATGAGAAGGAAGGGAAAGACGAGCCAATTGGGAATGCGGCGGCTGCGCAGATCCATGAATGTGGCCACGATCAGCACAATCAAAGTCGGCCACCAGGCTAGCCAATGCTGCATTTCACCGCTCCCTTCCCTCCCGGCTATACGGGAGAACTACACTGTAGCAATTGCTTTGCCATTCTTGCAATTGCCTAATCAAACAAAATATTCGCCAGATACCCCGCTTTCCGGAGATTCATCCATTTTTCATACTAATAGATACATCGCAAGATTGGCCGGTGTACACGAATGTTTACGGGGGTCTTTCACGGAGTGAAGCGGCACGTATACACCGGCGCACACGGCGCCGCTCTTGCGCCGGCACCCGCCGCACCCGCGCCAATACTGCTCTGCTGAAGGGGAGATATATCAAACTTGGTTCGGTTTCAGCAGCCTTCAGGACACATGGTACCTAGCAAGACGATTACCGTTTAACTCTTGTTTTTGGGTACTACTATTCTTCAGTAATATACATAATGCAAGCGAATCACGAGTCAGGCTTCACGTAATCTTCGATTAATGAGCATATATATTATTTATTTACAACATTTTACATTGATTTATCCACTCCCGAACTGGCCTTTCAAAGCTTACTGTCTCACATCTCCTCTCACCATCTCTTTCTCTTCCTAAAGACGGTTCGCAATCGAAACGAGGTTACCACAGTCATCTCGACAAGAACGTTACCCAGCATTAATATCTCTGGTCAGAGTCGACGATTGCCGATTATTCTCTTGGTGAGGGTTGAAAGAGCCGTCTTCAGAGTTTTTGGTTTTCTCGATTCAGAGTCAGGAAGCAGACAGCAACTGCCTCGCGCATCAGGGATGCGGCTGGGTAGTGTTTTTGTTGGAGAACGCGTCGAAAGATGATCAAGATTGGACTTTACTCGGAAGACCGGACGCTCCACACGCTGCTCTCCTCAGCTCTCGGGAAAGAGTTCGCGGTGCTCTTGCAGGCAGATGAGGACGGCATGAATCTGCTTCGAGCCGCGGGCGATTGCGATGTCATGATTCTCGATCTGCATTCGAATCACGATTCGATGCAGGATCGCATCGGCTGTACCCAGCGCCTTATCGCCACGCAGGTTCCGGCCATCATCATGGCCGACGATGGCCTGCGCTCGACCGCCTTTGAACTGGTCCGCACCGGCGCCTTCGGCTACTGCCGCCGTCCTCCCTCCATTCGCGATCTCAAGACCATGCTCAGCAGGGCCTATGAGAACTCCTCGCTGCGCCAGCAGTTGGAAACGGCCCAGCAGCAGTTGGATGTGCCCTCCAATTGCGACCGGCTCATCGGCTCCAGTCCGCAGATGCAGCGGGTCTATCAACTGATTCATCGCGTCACCAATCTGAACGCATCGGTGCTGGTGACTGGCGAGAGCGGAACCGGCAAGGAACTGATCGCGCGGGCCATCCACAATCTCGGCTCGCGCGCCAATCGTCCCTTTGTTGCCGTCTCCTGCGGCGCCATTCCTGAAACTTTGATTGAGGCCGAGCTTTTTGGCCATGAAAAGGGCGCTTATACCGGCACGGTTGGATCGCGCGAAGGCTACTTCGAGCAGGCCGCCGACGGTACGCTCTTCCTTGATGAGATTGGCGACCTCAGCCTTTTTACCCAGGTCAAGCTGTTGCGTGTGCTTCAGCAGATGGAATTCAGCCGCTTGGGCAGCACCAAACTTACTCCGTTGCGCGCGCGCCTGGTTTTTGCCACGCATCAGGATTTGAACAAGGCCGTCGCGGAAGGAAAATTCCGTCAGGATCTCTTTTACCGCATCAACGTCATGCGGATTGAATCCCCGGCTCTTCAGGAGCATCCCGGAGACATTCCCCGCATTGCCCGCCACTTTCTCAAACATTATGGCCAACTCTTCCAGAAGCCGATGGACGACATCGAGCCCGATGCAATCGCCGTTCTTCAGGCGCATCGCTGGCCCGGCAATGTGCGCGAACTGGAAAACGTCATGCAGCGGGCGATCATTCTTGCGCCCGGCAAGATGGTGCGCGCTGAAGATTTGAGCGTCAGCATTGAAGAGACGGAGCCCGATATTGGCGACATCAGCGACATCGGGGATATGGCCGATCTGGGCGACATCGGCGACGTCGTCGATATTGGCGATTATCATCCCGCCGGCTCCTTTGAACGCCAGCTCCGTGACTACAAGGTCAAGCTCGCCGTTACCGCTGTCCGTGAGAACAACGGCAACAAGACGCTGGCCGCCCGCAGCCTCTGCATCTCTCGCGCTTATCTGCATCGCCTGATCCGCTTGGCTGAGCCCGAACTTCTGGAACAGAACCTGCGGGAGGCGGAGACGGCTTGACCACGGCCTCTTCTCTTGCCGGCAATCGCGGCAACTCGACGCTGATTCGATTCCTCAAAAAGGGATTCTCTTTCCCCACGATGCTAGCTGGCATCCTGGTCTTTCTGGCCGTGCTTACCGCCCGCTCGCGTTTTGATGACTCCGATCTCTGGTGGCACTTGAAGATGGGTCAGGTTATCTGTAGAGCGCACCACATTCCATTGGCCGACATCTTCTCCTCCACCGCTGCGCATCAGCCGCTGGTTCCGCAGGAGTGGCTCGCCGAAGTTGCCATTTACGGCGCTTATAACTTTGCAGGTTACACCGGCCTCATGCTCTGGCTCTGCTTCTTCATCGCATTGCTGCTGGTTGCCGGCTATGCGCTCTGCGCGCTTTACTCGGGCAACGCTAAAGTGGCATTCGTTGGCGCAATGGCTCTCTGGTTTTTTGCCGCCCCGGCTTACTCCATTCGCCCGCAATTGATGGCCTACACGCTGTTGATCGCCGAGCTAGGGCTGATTCAACTTGGCCGCACACGCAATTCCCGCTGGTTTTTCTGGCTGCCACCGCTCTTCGCGCTTTGGATCAACCTCCACGGCTCCTTCATTCTTGGGATCGTTGTCGCCGCGGTCTTTCTGTTCACCTCTTTCTTCAGCTTCGAGATCGGTTCCCTTATTTCGCGGCGCTGGAATTTGGAAAGCCGCAAGAGATTTATCCTGGCGAATCTTCTCTCCGTAGCCGCACTCTTCATCAATCCCATCGGCCTGCGCCAGATCCTCTATCCATTTGACACGCTGCTGAACATGCATGTGCTGCTGGGCAGCGTGCAGGAGTGGTCGCCGCTCAAGATGAACGATCCGGCCGGCATGGCGCTGATGGCCTTGCTGCTGGGCGCCTTTCTTCTCGTGGCTCTTCGCGGTTCTCAACTTTTCTTTGACGAGCTGCTGCTGCTGGGCCTTGGCACGTGGCTCGCCGTCAGCCATCTGCGCATGTTGATCGTCTTCGGAATTCTGGCCGCGCCCATTCTTGCCCGCTTGCTTGCTACAAGTTGGGAAGGCTACAACGCTGAAAAGGATCGCATCGCGCCCAATGCGATCATGATTGGCCTCTCACTGCTGGCGGCGTGGCTGGCCTTTCCCAGCACACAGGATCTTCAAGCGCAAGTCGAAGTTCAGAGCCCTGTAAAGGCCGTCGAATTTCTTCGCGCCCACCCGCTCCCCGGCGTCATGCTGAACGAGTACGATTTCGGTGGCTATCTGATCTGGGCGCTGCCCGAGCATCCAGTCTTCATCGACGGCCGAACGGACATCTACGAGTGGTCGGGCCTGCTGGGTGAATTTGGAAGCTGGGCGATGGTGGCAAGCGACCCGAATGTTCTCTTGCAAAAGTACAACGTGGGCTTCTGTCTGCTTGCCCGCCAGGCCCCGATGGCTCATGTTCTGCCGCTTATGCACGGCTGGAAGCTCGTATACAGCGACGCCAACACGGTGATTTTTGCGCGATCGACGCCTTGAAAACCTTGACCTGAATTTTTATCAAAACCATGCGGCAGAAGATATAAGAGCTTTACGTGTGCGAGTTATACTCCGGCGGTCCGGCAATCACCAATCCGCTGTTCTGCCGCCCGTGAATGTACCAGCAGCACCAGTTGGTTTCATGCCCCTGATCGTCGACCGGAGCAATTAAATCCTTGTAGATAACCTTGCCATAAAGAAAAACCTTTTCATCCCAGGTTTCAATCCGCTTGAATCTCTCCTCCGAATCGCAAAGCCCCTTTACATCGTCACGGCAGAAGGGCTTTATCACCGCCGACTCGCCGGGAACCAGGATGATGGGAACCACGGGCGCGCCCGGCCGCTCATTCTTGTATTCGGGCATTGGGGGAAGATGCTTTTCATCAATTGTGATGCGGGTCCGCTCGGCCGTGGCCACGATCTTGGCGGGGGTGCGCCCGCGATTGGTGGCGACTACGGTAAAACTGTTCTCGATGCTTTTGGAAGCTTCGACCGTAATCAGCAGCCACGGCCTTTCAGCGTGAATCACAGCTTGCGCATTCAGCAGCGCGGCCTGTGCGCTGGCAGCGGCGGTCTCAGCCGAGGCCTCCGCGTAACCCGTCTGCCGGTCGATCTTGCGCAACAGTTGGATCGCCATCATGATGCCGGCGTAGCCCAGGAAGACCAGCACGAGGTTGGCGCCCCAGGTGATTCGCTCGTGGAGCGTCCAAGGCACTTGTGTGGGAGGCGGGTTGGCGACGGTGATGTGCGGGGTCTGAAAATTACTTTGGCTGCCGATTGTGGTGCTGGGAAGGCTGCTCGACGGGTCGTTCGAGGCCATCAGAATCGGCTGATTCGCCACGGCTGAATCCGCCTGCTGGGCATAGATTGCCACTGGCGCCTGCAAAGTCGTCAACAGCAGCGCACACGTCGCCAAGCCCTTGATACCCATGGGGAAAATGTATCACATCGGCACCGGCGCACCGCCGCGTATCGCAAGCAAACGACCGCATCCGGATTTAACCGGCCTATTTCTCCACATCCACACCGCGCCAGAAGCCAACTAAACCCTTGATCTTGCGCGCCGCCGGCTTGGGATCCGGATAGTACCAGGCCGCATCCGGATTGTCCTGCCCGTCGATCAGCAGGTTCATATAGCGCGCTTGACCCTTCATTGGGTCAAGGGAGGTGGTGCTGCTGGGGCGAAAATACTCGCGCTTGAGGCTGGATTCAGGAAAGTAGACGTTTCCATCCACCGTCTCGGTTTTCTCGCTTTCGGCAATCACCTTGCCGTTCCAGATTGCTCGTGCCATGGCTACCCGCTCACATCCGCTTTTGCACTCCAGCGACCGGGGGGGGCCTGAAAGGAGTAACGGATACGACATTAGCAGAGAATCGCAGACCAGGCGAGTCCGATTGCGAGACGTAGCCCAAAAACGGTTACTTTGTTTCGGCGATCGAGTCGATGTGGACGCTCTTCTTGGCCTCGTCGGTGGTGGCCGAGACGGTCACATGGACGCCGTAGAAATCCTTCACCGCGTCGGGGTTGTCAATGGTCCAGACCGCCTTCTTGGCCTCGTCCACAAAGACCGGAGCCGAGCCCATCTTGATACACTTCTTCACGCACGCCGCGCCTGAGCCGGCATGTTTGGCGCCGCACATCGCATCGGAGATATAGCCGTTGATGGTAGTCGCGCCAGCGGCAATCGCGCTCAGGGTGAATCCAGCCAGCAACAGAGCAAAAACACGTTTCATAGAAACCTCCAGGGGAATTGAAGACTCTCGAACAACAATATCATGCTCCCGCCAAGCGGGTTCCGGCAAGGGCAATTTGTTTTACGCCGTACATTTTTTTACCGCGCCGCAACAATCTTCCGCACCGTCTCCACGTTTTTCACAATCGCCTCATAGCGCTGCGAGGCCACGGAAATGCGGTTGACCAGCTCGCTGGTCTTGAGCAGAAAGGCAGGGTTCTTCTCGCGGACCGCCTCCACAAACGGCGCGAACTTGGCGAGCAGGAAAAATCCCTCGCCGTTGCAATCGACAAAAAGTTCGGCGCTGACGGCTCCGTGCAGCACCATCGCGGCAGCCATCTCCCAGTAGGTGAGCACCTGGCGTAGCCAAGCGCAGTGCGGGTCGGCCAGATTCTCAGAGACGGCAAAGAACTGCTCGGCGGTCGCCGGCCAAAACTCGCCGGTGACCCAGGCACGCGCCTGACGCATTACGGTTTCAGTGCGCAATTGATAAAGCTTGAGAATAATCTCGGCATCGGCCGGTGTAGCTAGCATTCGTTCCATATGGATTTCATCTCCGCTGCCTCATCTTACCGGATTCAGCGAAGAACTGTCTGGAGGCAGATCGGCGCTTTATGCCGCGTTGGCCTTGGCCGGCTTTGCGGGGATGCGTTTTCCGCCCGTAGCCGCGCCCGCCGCCAGTTCCGCGTCGGTGTAGTAGCGGCCGGAACCGTCCAGCTCGCCGGAGGCCAGGCGGCGGGAGACTTCGGCCATGCCGCTATCGATGGCGTCATGGATTTCGCGGGAGGTCATCTCGCCAATAGATTTGTTGCTCATCTGCTCCCCTCCTCGATCTTGTCCCAGCGCTCGGTGTCATGCACGAAAAGAGCCAACCCCTCGCGCTTCTCAGCGATCAGTATTCTCTTCATGTTTGTATTATCGTAGATTTCCGCTTCATCCGCCAGAGGAAGATAAAGATTGCGCATGTTCCACAGACCGGCGGAATACCTGCGCATCACTACATCGTCCGGGATATTGTGGCCTCCCTGGCTCACTCTGTGCGCGACGCGGGCGATTGCATCTTCCGGTTTGGAAAGCCAAAAATAGAGAAGCGTCATGCGCCAGCCAGACCGCTTGCATTGCTCCAATAAATGAAGATACGACTTGCCGGACAGAGTCGATTCAAGCGCAAAGCTCTCGCCATCTCGAACCAATGCACGCATCCGCTCAATCAAAAGGCGGCCAGCCGCGAAGGCCACAGACTCTACATCCCACGGCGCAAGATTACGGGCGATATCGTCGGCATTCAAGAACTCATGTAAACGGAAAAAATCCGGCAGCAGCACACGCGCCGCCGTGGTCTTGCCAGCGCCATTGGGACCGCCGAGAATGACTATCTCTTTCACGAATTCCCCTACGCCGGCTGCAAGGCCTTCTTGCCGGCCTTCTTCGCGGCGGTCTTCGACTCGGGCTTCTCGACGACCGGGCCATGGGTCTCGGCTGTAGGCAGTGGCGGCGCGTCGCCGATGCGCTTGGAGTAAGTGCACGACCCGCCGCCCTCGGCTGGCGTGGGCTTCGCAGCGCCTTTGGCAGCGCCTTTTACCGCGCGCTTCTTCGGCGCAGCCTCTTCCTCGGCGGACTTCTTCTTATTCGGACACTCCAGAAAAATCCCCGAGCGCAGCGTCTTTTCAACTAAGTAAGAACTTCCGCACTCCGGGCATTTTTCCGCTACCGGCTTGAGATTGGAGGTAAAGTCGCATTTGGGATAATTGGTGCAGCCCCAGAAGATATTCCCGCGCCGCGCCTTGCGCTCGGCCAAATCGCCCACGCCGCACTTGGGACACTTCAAACCTTCAATGATGTTCTGCTTCACGTACTTGCATTTGGGGTAGCCGGAGCAAGAGACAAACTCCCCGTAACTGCCCTGGCGCAGGACAAGAGGTTTTCCGCACTGCGGGCACGCTTCGCCGGTGGGCTGCGGAGCGGAGACCTTCTGCTGCTGCTTGCTGCTCAGCTTACGGAAGGTTTTGCAGGGCGGATCTTCATTAAATCCGGGGCAGGACATGAACATTCCAAAGGGGCCGCGACGCAGCACCATCACTCGTCCGCAGTTGTCGCAATACTCCTCCTGCTCGCCCACCTCCTGCGCCTCCGGAGTATTCATATCCGGCTTGCCGGCGGTATTTTCCTTGGTAAAGGTGCAGCTTGACTTATCCTTCTTGTTATAAGCCGAGCAGGCATAGAAGCTGCCGAACTTACCCCATTTGAGAAGCAAAGGAGAGCCGCACAAGTCGCACTTCTCGTCCGTCTTGTGCTCCATGCGCTTGATGTCTTCCATGTTCATGCCCGCGTCTTTCAGCTCCTCCACAAAGTATGTGTAGAAGCCGTTCAGCAGGTCGGTCCACTTCTCATTGCCCTCTTCTATCTCGTCAAGCTCCTCTTCAAGGTGCGCTGTATATTGCACGTCGAAGATATACGGAAAATTCTTTACAAGTAAGTCGCAGACGACCATTCCTATCTCGGTCGGATAGAATCTTCCGCTGATTTTGCTGACATATTCGCGGTCCTGAATGGTATTGATAATCGACGCATAAGTCGAAGGCCGCCCAATTCCCCGCTCTTCCAGGACTTTGACCAGCGAAGCTTCGTTGTAGCGCGGAGGCGGCTCAGTGAAAAGCTGCTCACTAAGCAGTTTCTCAAGATCAAGATTTTTTACCCCATCCAGATTTGGCAACTTTTGAGTCAACGATTCATCGTCTTCGTCTTTTTTCTCCTCGGTAATTTCATAGACCTTCAAAAAACCGTCAAAACGCAACACTCTCCCAGAAAGCCGGAAGTCGTATGTCCTGCTTGTAGTCTTCGAAAGAGCCGCAATCTTAGCCGTTGTTACGTCATAGACAGCCGGCATCATTTGCGAAGCCACGAACCGCTGCCAGATAAGACGATAAAGCTTGAGTTGTTCCTCAGTTAAAAAGTGCGCAATCGACTCCGGCGTGCGTGAAACATCGGTGGGGCGGATCGCTTCATGCGCATCCTGCGCGGCCTTCTTGCCCTTGTAGAGATTTGGAGTTGCGGGCAGATACTGCGCGCCCAATTGCTTGCCGATCCACTCCCGTGCACCTTCAATCGCCTCCGGAGCAACGCGCGGTGAGTCGGTTCTCATGTAAGTAATCAGGCCGGTCGTACCCTCCGAGCCCACATCCACGCCTTCATAGAGCCGCTGTGCCACGCCCATCGTCCGCCGCACGTTGAAGCCCAGCTTGCTGGAGGCATCGCGCTGCAACTGGCTGGTAATAAATGGCGGAGATGGCTTTCTTTGGTATTCGCTGAACCGAACCGAAGCCAAAGACCAAGTCGCATCCGATAGCGCGGCCACAACCTGGTTAATTGACTTCTCATCGGGTAGCGCACTGGAGAGAAACTGATCCTTGCCATCTGCGTCTTTTCCATTGGGAACTCGCGCCGGCTCTCCGTCTATGCCAATAAAACGAGCTTTGAAGGAATTTTCCTTCTGCCCAACCGGATGCAATATAGCATTCAGAGTCCAGTATTCCACCGGCTTGAAGGCGCCAATCTCCCGCTCTCGCTCCACAATCAGGCGCACCGCGACCGTCTGCACGCGGCCGGCCGACAAGCCCCGCCGCACCTTATCCCAGAGCAGTGGTGAGATCTGGTAGCCCACAAGCCGATCCAGAATCCGCCGCGTCTGCTGCGAGTCCACAAGATTCTGGTCGAGGTCTCGCGCATGCTTGAAGGCCTCCTGCACGGCCTTCTTGGTGATCTCGTTGAAGGTGACGCGGCGGATCTTTTTCCGCTCCTTGGCCGAGGTTCCCAGTTGCAGCGCCAAGTGATACGCAATCGCCTCGCCCTCGCGGTCAGGGTCAGGCGCCAGAAAGATTTCGTCTGCCTTGGCCGCGGCGCGCTTCAGTTGCGCCACAACCTTCTCCTTGCCCGGAGAGACCATCAGCGTCGGCTCGAAGGTGCGATTCTCCAGCTCGACGCCAATATCGTTCTTGGGCAGGTCCATGATGTGACCCACCGACGCCAGAACCTCAAAGCCCTTGCCCAGATACTTCTCGATCGTCTTGGCCTTTGCCGGCGACTCGACGATTACCAGTGATTTGCTCATTGCCATCCCGTTTCCAATTCCGCTTCCAGTCCAGTTTTCAATCCCGATTCCACTCCCACTCTAACCTGTCGGACCCATTGGACTCTGCCTCGCGTGCTCAGGCCGCATCCGCCGATGGTTCTAATCCCGCTCGCGCAGGGCCGTTTTCCCCCTCCGGGAAAAATTACCCGCAAAAGTTGCAAGCTACCATGATAGACCGCCTCCTTTCCACTCCCGGCTGTCTTTTCTTCGTTTTCCGTCCCATTTATTTGATGATCTCGGCCTCTAAGTACAATCTCGTCTTCACAGAGATTCGTTTATAAACGATCGTAAATCCGTGTATGAAATCCGCCATTACCTGACGCGAAATGCGAAAGATGTCTTCATGGAATGGCGGCTTCGACTCCGCGACACAAAAGCAAAGGCTGCCGTTGACCGCGGAATCAACCGGATGGAGTTGGGCAACTTTGTCGATCACAAATTCTGCCGTGATGGTGTTTGGGAACTGCGCATCGACGTGGAACCTGGTTAAAGAGTCTACTACGCAATCTCCGGGGCTCAGATCGTCTTGCTGCTCTCCGGAGGCGACAAACAAAGCCAGGATGAAGATATCAGCCGCGCCTGCGAATTCTGGCTTGACTGGCAAGGGAGGGCCGAACAATGAAGGGAAGAAGCCACGACGAAGCCATGGCAGAATTGTTATAGGAAGACCCTGCATACGCGCTGGAGTTGCTCAACGGCATCCTCGAAGACGGCGAACAGGGAGAATTGCTGATCGTTCTGCGTCAGATGACCAGAGCCTTTGGCGGGGTGCAAATGGTGGCGGAAAAGGCCAATCTAAACCCGGACCAACTCTATCGCACCTTATCCGAGCAGGGCAACCCTGAGTTGCGCAGCCTCTGGGCCATCCTCAAAGCAATGGGCCTGCGCCTCGCGGTAGAGAAAGCCCGCGCCGCCTGAATCCTATCTCAGAAATCTATACCAGGCTTCCATTCAATCGCTGTACCGCCTCAGCCAGTAAGGATGCGGTAGCAGTTAATTTGGATTCAAACGCCGCCTGAGCCGGCGGCGAGCGCCTTCTCCGCCGCCCGATCTGACCGCCCAGAACCGCCCCCCTACGCCCGTCTGGTATTCTGACCGTGGTTTGCTGCTCATGCGCTGGCTACTGATCGTCCTTCTCGTCTCGCTCACGGCGCTGCTGGTTGCAGCCGTCGGCATGGCGCTGCACATCTGGGTGCAGCGCGCGCGCTTGAGTTCCAGGCCACCGTCGGGCCGCGCATCTGGCGCTGCTGAAGATGGCACTGCTGAAGAAATTGAGCAGGAAACTGAACTGTAAGGCCTTCAACCGGCCCCGAGGAACCTTCCGTGAGCCAATCGATCTCCGCTTCACTCGCGCCCGCAGCCGCCACGCCTTGGCTCCGCCGTGCCGTTATCGTCATCGCCGCCAGCGCCTTTGTCGCGGTCTGCTCCCATGTCGCGCTGCCACTTTATTTCACACCGGTGCCGCTCACCCTTGGGCCATTTGCCGTCCTCGTCCTGGGCTTGGTGCTCAGCCCGCGGATGGCCGCCTCCGCCCTGGTTGCTTACCTGGCTGAAGGCGCGGCTGGGCTGCCTGTCTTTGCTCCCGGGCCCATGGGCGCAGCTGGCCTTGCGCATCTGCTTGGACCAACTGCCGGCTACCTGGTCGCCTATCCCTTTGCCGCCGCGCTGATCTCGGTTCTCTGGCGCGGCAGTAGCCGCAGGCCTTGGGCTGCCCTGCCCTGCGCAGCGGCCGGCAATCTGCTCATTCTGGCTTGCGGAGCAGTCTGGCTGGCAGTCTTTACCCACGCTTCGGCACAGACCGTCTTTGCCATTGGCGTAATGCCCTTTCTGGCCGCGGACGCGCTCAAAGTCGGCGCAGCAGCCGCGCTCGCCGTCGGCCTCCAACGCCTGAGCCGTCGCGCCCGTTAACCTGAAACCCCATTGCACCTTTGCCTTGGAAAGGATCTGCCATCCCCGTGAGTGAATTGAATTCCCCCGCCCCCGGCGCCCCCGAGATCATCGACATCTCCATCGCGCATAGTCCCGACTCAGACGACGCCTTCATGTTCTACGGCCTGGCAACAGGCAAGATTCGCGTCCCCGGCTATCGCTTCTCCCATACCCTCTGCGACATCGAAACTCTCAACCGGAGAGCTCTCGACGAGGCCTTCTTCGACGTCACCGCGATCAGCTTCCACGCCTACCCGTCCCTGCAGGATAACTACACCCTGATGGGTTGCGGCGGCAGCGTGGGCGAGGGCTACGGGCCCATGATCGTCGCCAGCAAGCAGATTGCAATCGAGGATCTCAGCCGAATCCGCATCGCCGTTCCCGGAACCCTCACTACCGCCTATCTGGCCCTGAAAATCTTCAATCCAGAGTTGCGGACCGAGGTCGTTCCCTTCGACAAGATCATCCCCGCCATACAGGCCGGCGAATTCGAGGCTGGGCTCATCATCCACGAAGGCCAGCTCACGTACAGCTTGAGCGGCCTGTCCAAGGTGATCGACCTGGGCGTCTGGTGGCGCGAAACCACCGGCTTGATGCTGCCTCTGGGCGGCAACGCCATCCGCCGCTCACTTGGCGCGGCCTCGCACAAGATCATCTCCAAAGCCCTGCGAGACAGCATCCAGCACGCCCTGGACAACCGCGAAGAGGCTCTGGAATACGCCATGCAATTTGCCCGCGACCTGGACACGCGCCTGGCCAGCCGATTCGTCAGCATGTACGTCAATGAGCGCACTCTGGATTACGGTGAAGACGGCCGCGCCGCCATCCGCAAACTGCTGGAACTGGGCCATGAGCGCGGCATCATCGCCATTGCGCCGCAGGTTGATTTCGTCGATTAAGTCTTTGACCGCACGATTTCGTTCATTAGGTTTACTGCTGATCCACCCATGCCTGAGATCAGCGAAGGATTCAGAATATCTCCGGCGCCAGCAGGTCGGCCATGGTCTCGCGGCGGCGGATGAGGCGGGCCTTCGCGCCTTCTACCAGCACTTCGGCGGGACGCAGGCGGGTGTTGTAATTCGAGCTTTGCGCCATGCCGTATGCGCCCGCATCGAGGATCGCGATCAGGTCGCCGGGCTCGACGGGCGGAAGACTGCGGTCGTGGGCAAAGAAGTCGCCCGACTCGCAGATAGGGCCGACGACATCGACGATGCGGGGCTTGCCTTCCCGGGGCGCGACGGGGACGATCTCATGAAAGGCCTGATAGAGCGCGGGGCGGATGAGGTCGTTCATGGCGGCGTCGGTGATGACGAAGGTCTTGCGGCCGTTGCGCTTGACTTGAAGGACGCGCGCGATGAGAGCGCCGGCCTGCGCAACCATGAAGCGGCCCGGCTCAAGCAGCAGACGGCCCTTGAAGCCGCCCAGAGCGCTTTCGACGGCTGCGGCGTACTTGCGGACGGAAGCTGCGGCGTCAAAGTCGCCGTCGTGGTAATCGATGCCGAGGCCGCCGCCGGCGTCAATGGCGCTTAGCTCAATGCCCGCGCGCTGAAGCTGGCGGACGAGCTTGCAGACGCGCTCAATGGCCGCGCCAAAGGGGGCTGAGGAGCGAATTTGCGAGCCGATGTGGACGCTGACGCTGTGCGCCTCAAGCCATGGGTTGGCGGCGGCGCTCTTGTAGATGGCCAGCGCCTGCTTGATGTCCACGCCGAATTTGTGCTCGCTGAGGCCGGTGGAGATGTAGGGGTGCGTCTCGGCAAAGACGTCGGGATTGACGCGCAGGGCAAAGCGGGCCTTCTTTTTGAGCCGGGCCGCGCGGGCGGCAAGTAGATCGAGCTCGGCCGCGCTCTCGACGTTGAATTCGAGAATGCCCAGCTTCAAGGCGCGGTCGATCTCGGCTGCGGTTTTGCCCGCGCCGGAGAAGACGACGCGGCTGACGGCCTGAGGCGCGGCTGCCAGCACACGCTCCAGTTCGCCGCCGGAGACGATGTCAAAGCCCGCGCCGCTATCGGCCAGCAGCTTGAGAATGGCCAGCGCGGAGTTGGCCTTGACGGCGTAGCAGACCAGATGCGGGCGGCCGGCGAAGGCCTGCTGAAAGAGCTTCAGGCGCGCGACGATCTGGTCGGCGGAGTAGACGTAGAGCGGAGTGCCGTGGCGCTTGGCCAGGGTCTCGATCGAGAGCTTGCCGCAGTACAGGGGAGTGCCGGAAAAGGGGCGTGGGGAGGATTGCGAAGATGGAGTCAAAGTGGGCATCCGGGATGAAAGTCTCTCTCTTGAGCGTACAGCATGGGCGGGAGGTGAGGGGATTGGGTGGGGTTGCCGTTTCCGGTTAGGAGGTGATTTAACCGGAGGCCGAAAATCCCGGAAAACAGTCGGGAAGGCGACTTTCCGTTCCTTATCTGCCGTCGACGAGCGCATTGGCGATTTGGCGCGAAGCTGAGAATCTTGCGCGGCCATATGCCCGTTTATGGGGCGTAATATCGTTTGAACTGAGCTTTCGTGTCTCCCCGGTCCCCAACAGCGAGGACCGGGGCCACCCGCCGAACCGAACTGAGACCGATCGCTTCCCAAACGTGGTAGCGTGGCAAGATGTCTGGGTTTGGAACGGATATAGTTTACTTGTTGGGAGACGCCGCCATGGTGAACGCACCCCTCAAAGCCGCTATCACACCAGAGATATTCGAACAGGGAATACGACTTGCAGATATCATGATGCCGTATTTCATGAAGAAGACGCGAGAGTTTTTCCTGCAGAAGCCGGGCCAGCCACGCGGACGCCTCGTTCACTACACAGATGCAGAAGCCGCTCTCAAAATAATCAGAACCAAACGTTTCTGGATGCGCAACACCAACTGCCTGTCTGACTTCAGCGAAGTGCAGCACGGCTTTGATATCTTGCAGAGATTCTTGGCTATCAAAGAAAAAAAAGAATCATTCACTGATGCATTGGACGACTGCATCCCCGGTGTTGCCTCTGAAGCAATCACGGCGTTCAACAAATCTTGGAAAGACATTCAGTTCAACTCCTACATCGCGTGTTTGTCTGAACATCAGGACAGCGAAGACTCAAACGGGCGACTTTCGATGTGGCGTGCCTTCGGCGGAACTGCGACTCGAATCGGGATTGTGCTTAACATCCCATACACTCTTTCTACTCTCCCCCTGAACATCATATTCAGTTCCGTTGCATACTTTTCGGAATCTGCGGCGCACGAGGACATGGAAGAAGTCATTAGAAACGTTCGCGCCAATCGCGAGTATCTTCGGACAATTCCTCGTGATGCCTTAGTCAGGTTAATCTTCAATATGTTTTTGTTTCGCGTGCTCTGTCTGAAACACGAGGGCTTTCACGAGGAGAGGGAGTGGCGAGCAATATATGCACCGACGCTTGGGGCCTATGCACCGATACCTGGGCCATCTCAACTCATGGAATCATCGACCGAAGTCGTCTCTGGGGTTCCGCAAGTCGTTTACAAGGTTCCACTCGATGCGTCGGTTTCGGACCAGATCGCAGACTTGGATTTCACGCAGATATTCGATCACCTTATCATTGGACCCACACCCTATCCGCAGCCCATCTACAGTGCATTTGTGGACGAATTGGCGAAGGCTGGAGTCGCCAATTCCGCTGAATATGTGCGAATCTCCGAGATTCCGATTCGTGCTTGATAACTGCGACGTGTCGGGCACCCAGTCCCTCGCATTTGGGGGCCGGGGAAAACTCAAAAAATCGACCGCGAAATATAATTCCCGCAAAGTCGCCAAGGCTGCGCTGAACAGATTACGCGGTTTTCTGGGTTTACGGTAACAGTCCAAAGCGCTCATCAAGCTCGGGTTAAAGGACAGTAGCCGGATCGGTCCTCAAAAACGCCGCAGGGGCCAGGGTTGTTGCTATATCTGTATCCCTCGCCTATTTGGAAATTGCACCACCGTCGGGTTCTGGGAAACAAAGCGATCTCTCGTGTTGTGAGTCAAATGTTCCTATCATTTGTTTGGCGCAGATGTGCGAACTTGAATCCCCGAAACGCAGGTCCTTCGGCTCCGCTGAAGTACGCTCCGCTCAGGATGACAGGTTCATTTGCGATCCGGTGAGAAAATCAAGAGTTTCAATCCCCGGTCCCCAACAGCGAGGGACCGGGGGCACCCTCATTTTGGTTAGGAAACATCACTAGACTGAGGCCAACCGCCTGCGGCGGCGCAGAGGTGGACTCCCAGAATCATGGTCGAGAGCGCGTGGAAGGAGGATTTGATAGAGAGATCGTAAACGGAGGGCTCACAAATCTCTCGCCGTTCGAAGCGATCACTACCACAAAGCGATACTTGCCGGGACTTGGCGGTGCGTTCGAAAGACAGCCTTCCATGCACTGTCCCGCGCAGGCAAAACCGTCCCATGGAACAACGGCCAGCGTGTCGTGAGCATTGAGACGAATCTGCGCCTTCCGGTTGTATCGAGTATCAAAGTCAGCGCAGGCGGCTATGGCCTGAACACCTGAACCCTGAACCCAGCCTAATGAAGTTTCTTTCTCGATCAAGATCTCGCGCTCAATGGTAACGACATGATCGGTCAAATTCGTGACAGTCACGCCGAAGGATTTGGCCATTCCGGTGAATGTGTGGCGGACGTCGGTATGCTCCGTCGCGTTCAGGCGCAGTAGTTGGCCGAATGCGGTATTGGCGAAGCACAGCGTAAAAGCCAGAAGCAGTCCGGTCAGTCGAATTGGGACCGTAAGCTTTCTTGTCCATCCCAATAACGCAGAAACCACAGGAACCTCCATCGCTTGATTCATTCTGCAAAAACAACCGCGCCCATTATAGGCTCAATTTAGGACGCAGCGGTTACGGTTGTATCGTCGCCCGTCCATAAACTACTTGACTGCCGGATTCTGGAAAAACAACTCTAAGGAACCTCTGAACAGGTCATGCATACAGAAGAGACATTCCTCAGGGGCTAAATCCCAACTGATTTTCCGACACTTACGGCACGACGAAAGTCGTGCCCTTTCAAAACATCGACCTATTCAGAGGTTGCCTAACGAAAAACGCCTCAACCCTCGAGCTGGCGGAGCCACTCGGCCAGGAGCGCGGCGACTTTGCTGGGCTGTTCGTAGGCGGCGAAGTGGCCGGCGTCGTTGAGGAGATGGAACTCGCAGCCGCCGGGCGCGGCTTGGAAGGCTTCCATCTCTTCGGGTGCGACGCTGGGGTCTTCTCCACCGGCGACGGCTAAGATTGGGACGGCGATGGTGGCTACGGTGGGCACTGAATCTGGGCGCGTGGCCAGGCCGGCCTGCACGGCGACGACGGCCTCGGGGGTGAGCGTCATGAGAGCGTGCAATTGAGAGACAATCTCCGGCTGGCGCTCGCGAGCGGTTGCGCCGATCAGGGTCTGGGCCATGCCGTCAAAGAGCGCGGCAAACTGGCCGGCGCGGACCTGATGGATGGTGGCGGCGCGGCGGCCGATGTTGGCCTGGGCGTCGGGCTGCGGCTTGGAGCAGATAAAGGCTAGCCCCAGCACACGCTGTGGGGCCTGACGCCAGATCTCCAGCAGCACATAGCCGCCGATGGAGCAGCCGGCAAAGAGCGCCGTGGGCAGATGAAGATGATCGAGAAGGGCCAATACATCTTGGGCCAACTGCGCGACGGTGAGCACGGGCGCATCGGGAACGGCGGAAAAGCCGGCCGCGGGCAGGGTTCCCAGCTCGGAGCCGCCATGGCCGCGCAGGTCGGGAACGATGCAGCGCACACCATTCAGGTCTTCAGTGAGCGGACGCCAGTAGTCGCCATCAAGCGGAGTGGGATGCAGGAAGACGACGGGGAGGCCGGCGCCGGAGTCGCGAAAGGCCAGCGTTGAGCCCAAATTTTGATAGGTACCCTTCATAGCAACAGGATAGCTTACGGTAGCGGGAGCGACTCCTCGGGAATGCCGATCCAGCAGGCGAGGTACGCCACGGCAACGAGGCCGCCGGAGAAGAAGAGGCCGATGACGGTGAAGATGCGGATCAGCGAGAGATCCCAGCCATAGGCCTGCGCCAGGCCAATGCAGACGCCGGCAACCTGGCGACCGGCGATGGGGCGGACGAGCGGGCGGCCGGAGGCGAAGGGCGGGGCGGAGACGATGGCTCCGCAACTGGAGCAGAAGCGCGCGCTGACGGGTAAGCCTGCGCCACAGCGTTGACAGAAGACGGGCATTGTCGGGGCCTCCAGATACGTGTTGCATAGATGATACGGCGGCGGGGGCGGGGCGGTTCCATTGCCACGGATTGGCGGGAGCTAAAAGGGGTTGGTTCAATAAATTTGGCAAGTTGGCCACCGCTTCGCGGTGATGGCAAGTTAGCGGTGGTTGATTGCGGCGTAAGCTGATCGAGCTACTAACGAGGAACCAGATTCTAATCCAGGTTTGTGCTATCCCACCCATTCGGCAGAGAACGCGGAATGGATGGACCACCCAGCGGTTTCGGACTCCATGGAAACGAGCGTGGACCGGGAGGTCCACGCGACAGCCGGCCGGGAGGCCGGCGCTACATTTTGGCTGGCGCTACATTTTGGCTGGCGCTGCATTTTGGCTGGCGCTGGTCGGCGCTTTTACGAGCCCTGGTAGGGAGTGCGGAGGCGCTTGCGGGCGGTGTCGGCGCGGGAGGTATTGGGGCCGGCGTCGATGGCCATGCGGTAGTCGCGAAGGGCGAGGGTGCGCTCGGCGTTCAGGTCGCGGCACTCACCGGCGGCCAGCAGGGAGCGGATCTTCAGCTCGGGGCCGACGTTTTTGGTGTAGGCGGCCTGCTCGTAGGCCTGCGCTGCTTCGCTGTAGTGGCGCTGGCCGCGGAGGGCGTCGCCGAGGCCAAAGTAGGCTAGCTCGAGTCGCGCCTCGGCAAAGTAGCCGGGGCGGGCGCTTTTTGCGACAACATCCTGGTAGGCCGTCACGGCGTCCATGCCTTCACCGTCGTCCTTTTGCAGGTTGGCCTCTTCCAGCCAGAAGAGGTAGTCGTGGGGGTACTGCTTCATCAGGTTGCGAATCACCTGAATGGCGTCTTTGTAGCGGGCTTCGCGGCGCAGAAAGAGAGCAATGACGGTGCGCGCCTCGACACTGGTGGTGACGCCGCGGCTGGCCGCGTCATGGAGCATGGCCATGCCTTCAGACTTGGAACCGGTGATGCCGGCAAAGCCGATCATGATCTTGAAGGGCCAGGGCAAGGCGCCGACCACGTACTGATAGACGCCGGCGACGAGCTTGGCGTCTACGTAATCGGGATCGATTTCAAGGACGCGCTCGGCGTCGTCCTTGGCCTTGGTGGCGAGGCGAAAGCCGGCGCCATAGGCGCGCTCGACCATGGAGAGGTAGGTGCACTTGAGGGCGCGAGCCCAGGCGCGGGCGTAGAGGGCGTCCACGTCGTTAGAGTTGCGACTGACGCGCCAGTCGGCCTCGCGAATGGCCTCGTCGGCGAGGGCCAGGATGCGATCGCGGGTTTGCGGGTCTTCCTCGGTAGCGTGGCGTCCGGTGAGGAAGCCGTCGTTGGCGTAGAAGGTAGTGTCAAGCAGGTCGAGGCGGTAGAGCTCCTGAAAGACGACGGCTTCAAGAAGCAGAACAGTGGGCTGGGGGTCGCCGGGGTGGGCGGAATGAAAGCGCTGGAAACGCTCGACCGCGCCGGGGTAATCGAGGTTGTAGAAGTGGTCGAAGGCCTGGTGGACGAGAGGGTCGTTGTTGAGAGGATTGGTGTGGACTGGGACTGGAGCGGCGCCGCACCGGCTTGCGGCCAGCAACAGAAGCAGGCCAGCCCAACCGCAAATTGACCTCAAAGCGATCTTCAATCCCGATTCCCTTCCCTGGTTTCAGGATACGCTCCGAGTTGGCACAATTTAATTGCCGAAAACCGGCCATCCTTTAGAATGAATCCATGCCCATCCCCGAGCGACTCAATCCGAGCTTTGGCCCTGCCCGCGCACCGGCGGTTGACTACATGGAAGAGGCGCGCAAACGGCTGATTGTGGCTCTGGATGTGCCAGATGCGGCCTCGGCCTTTGAGTTGGTGAGCCAGTTGGAGAAGAACTGCCAGTGGTTCAAGGTGGGGCTGGAACTGTTTGTAGCCGCCGGGCCGGCGGTGATTGAGCCGCTAGTGGCGCGTGGGCACTCGATCTTTCTGGATCTGAAGCTCTTCGACATACCCAACACGGTGGCCGGGGCGGTGCGCTCGGCTGCATCGCTGGGCGTGAAGATGCTGACGCTGCACACGGCCGGAGGTCCGGCAATGCTAACAGCCGCACAAGACGCCTTGGAAGGGGTTGCCGAGCCGCCGCAGTTGCTGGCCGTGACGGTGCTGACCAGCATGGACCGGAGTCAGGTGAATGCGGTGGGGCTGGGTCGCTCACCCGCCGAGCAGGTGGAGTTGCTGGCGCGGATGGGCTTGGAAGTGGGAATGCGCGGCTTTGTTTGCTCACCGCAGGAGGTTGGCCGCCTGCGCAAGATAACCGGACCGGAGGGAGTGTTGGTGATTCCCGGCATTCGTCCGGCGGGTGCGGCAATTGGGGACCAAAAGCGGGTTGCAACGCCGGCGGAGGCGCTGCGGCTGGGGGCGAGCTACCTGGTGGTTGGCAGGCCGATTACGCAGGCGGCGGACCCGGCGGCGGCGGCTGAGGCGATTCTCACGGAGATGGCCAACTGCGGTAGGGCAGAGGGACGCTAGAGCGGAAGCAGGGATGCTGAGCCTCGACTTACTTTGGTGAAGGTCGCCGCTTCGTGATGGTCGCGCCGGCTTGAACGCTGTGCTTTCGAGATGGTCAGCCAAAGCTGACGTAAAGCTCAGAATCGGGATCTGGGGGAGATGGTGAATCTAGACAATAGCGAAGTTATGGCGAACGTTAAATGAGCTTATAAGATCAATTAAATGAGTTACTTGACATGATTTAGCGAAGGAAAAGAGAATCTAAAAAGAGCATTTTTTGCATTTTTTCCTACTCAAACTATTGATAATAAGCATGTTAACTTTTCTCGGTTGCACGAAAAGCGAAGATAACAAGAACAAATACCGAAGAAAAAGCGTCTTTGTTTTTGCTATCTGATTGATAAAAAGCATGTTAACTTTCACGGTGGCTGATAGGCGAAGGATTGGAGAAGTTATCACCCCTTTTCACAGGTTTTCTGGGGTTGCGGGCTAGCAACGGGTATGAACTGGGCGGCTTGCTCGGTGGGCGACGGGGCGGGTTGGAGGGCGTTTGTCATGGCGGCTTCTGGCACGGCGGCTAGATTTTTGGCCGCTTTTCTTGATTGTGCCTGAAGAGACGGTAATTATCCGCAAGCTCCTGCGGTGCGGCTAAACGTTCGCTTTTCGCTCGCAGGAGAGTTGTGGAGTTTCCGATCCCAGAATCGGGGGCAAGGGCCACGGCGATCTGAAAACCGAGATGCAGGTTTCCTGGATTTGTGGGCGAATGTGGCCCAACCGCCCGCTCATCGCGATGGAGCCGCGATGAACGGGCACGGCTTCTGTTGTGCGGCTTCTGTTGTGCGGCTTCTCACGGTTCTTGGTGATTCTTTGGGGATGATGTGCGGGCCATCTGACATCCGGCGTGGACCGGGAGGTCCACGCGACAGCCGGCCGGGAGGCCGGCGCTACAGATGGCTGGCGCTACGGGAGGCCGGCGCTACAGGAGGCTGGGGCTACGGGAGGCTGGCGCTATAACAGGAGGCTGGGGCTGCGATTGGGTCGGCTATGGCGGTGGAGAACTCAGGCATGGCGGTGGAGAACTCAGGCATGGCGGTGGAGAACTCAGGCATGGCGGTGGAGAACTCAGGCTAGGATGCAGGCTACGCTGTGGGCTTCTAGAATGTGTTGAAACTCTGCTGGGAGTTGCTTGTCGGAGACGACCTGATGGATCTCATCAAGCGAGGCTACGCGGATCAGCGCATCGCGCCCGAACTTGGTGCGATCGGCGACGATGACCACCTTGCGCACGGCTTTGATCATGGCGCGCAGGGATTCGACGATGAGGCTGTTAGAGTCGCTGATGCCGGCCCCGGTGATGCCGCGAATGCCCATGATGAGGAGGTCGGCCGAGACGCTGTGCAGCATTTTCTCGCAGATGGGGCCGAGTTGTACGCCCAGCCGCGGGTAAAGATAGCCGCCGGTGAGGATGACCTCGGCCCGTTTGCTGTCCCAGAAGGTTTGCGCGACCGGGATGGAGTTGGTGACGATCTGGATGGGCCTTTCACTGAGGCAGCGGGCGACCTCGACAACCGTTGAGCCGCCGCCGAGAATCACGGTCTGGCCGTCTTCAACCAGCGCGGCAGCCGCCTGGCCGATGCGGGTCTTCTCTTCGTGGCAACTATCGGAGAGGCTGCTGAAGTCCATCACCTCGTCGCGCGTCTGCAAGGAGATGGCTCCGCCGTGAACCCGGCGCAGGACGGTTTTCCGCTCCAAGTCGATCAAGTCACGGCGAATGCTGGACTTGGATGAGTTGAACCGGGCGCAAAGTTCTTCAATGCTCAGGAACTCCTGCTTGGCGAAAAGGTCCTGAACCTCGAGGATTCGTTGAGCTTGCTTCATGAAGGCGATGATACGACTTCATTCAAAAAGATTTCAATACCGGTACATTATGAAGCGTTTTGAAGTATATTGGATTCATTGTGCCTGATTATTGCTGTAGTACTGTCGAGAGTCCGAGTCTGGCCCTGATTGAAACGATTGTGCGGCGAGCTGTTCTGGAGTGCGCCGGACAAAGCCAGCAACCGCCGGTGACGAGCGGCGATCCGATACAAATCTTCAACTCCCCCGAAACGCTGGCGATCAAGAAAGAGATTGTGCGCGCGGGCAAGAAGCTGTGGAAGCGGCACTATGTGGATGGCAACGGGGGCAATATCTCGGCGCGCGTCTCGGACGAGTTTGTGATCTGCACGCCGACGCTGCTGAGCAAGGGCGACCTGCGGGTAGAGGATCTGGCGCTGGTGGACCTGGAGAACCGGCGAATCTGCGGCTATCGCGCCCATACCAGCGAACTGCTGCTGCATCTGGAGATCTACAAGACTGTGCCCGAGGCCAAGGCGGTGATTCACTGCCATCCGCCGTATGCCACGGCCCATGCGGTTGCCGGAGTGATTCCGCAGTCCAACCTGGTGCCCGAGCAGGAGGTATTTATCGGCCTAGTGGCGCTTTCGCCGTATGAGACGCCGGGCACGCATGAGTTTGCGCGCACGGTTCACACGCTGGCCAAGGACCATAACACCATCCTGCTGGCGAATCACGGAATAGCCTGCTGGGCGGATACGGTAACCCACGCCGAGTGGTACGCCGAGATTGTTGAGACCTATTGCAAGACGGTGATGATTGCCAAGCAACTGCGGCCAGAACTGCCGGAGATTCCCGCGGGCAAGATAGCCGAATTGCTGGCGCTGAAAAAGAAGCTGGGAATGAGCCTGCCGGACCCGCGGAATGCGCCCGAAAAAACGAAGACGGCTGACCGGCTGGCAGGCACGGCAGTTCCGGCGCAAATACCCGTATCTACTCCCTTGGATGCGGCTGAAACGGATAGGCTGGTCAGTCGCCTGACAGAAGAGATTGCGGCCTTCCTCCAGAAAAGCAGATGACGCAGACGGTCAATTTCGTAGCCGCCGATCTTGGGGCATCCAGCGGGCGGATCATGCTGGGCCTGTGGAATGGGCAGGCGTTTTCCGTGCGGGAGCTGCATCGCTTTGCCAACGGCGGGGTGCGCGCGGGCGACGGCTACTACTGGGACATTCTGAGAATCTGGTCGCAGATCAAGACGGGGCTTACGAAGTACCATGCCGTGTGCGCACAGCCACCGCATGGAGTTGCCGTGGACGCATGGGGCGTGGACTTTGGACTTCTGGATAGCGCGGGACGGCTGATCGGCAATCCTCGTCACTATCGCGATTCGAGGACCGCCGGCATACCGCGGCGCGTATTCAAGACGGTTGCGGAGCGGGAGTGGTTCCGCGAAACCGGCGTGCAGACGATGGCGATCAACACGCTCTTTCAGCTTTGCAGCATGATTCGCACTCAGGATCCCGCGCTTGCCCAGGTGGAAACGATGCTGATGATTCCCGACCTGTGCTCGTATTTTCTATGCGGCGAAAAGACGGTGGAGTGGACCGAGGCGGCAACGACGCAGATGTACTCGCCCCATCGACGGGATTGGGCGCGCGCGCTTTTGCGTTCCGTGGATATGCCGGTTTTCATTCTGCCGCCAGTGACGCGGCCGGGAACCGTGCTGGCGCCGATTCGCGCGGATGTGGCGGAGGAATGCGGATTTATGCGGTCCTTTCCGGCGATTGCGGTGGGTTCGCACGATACGGCGAGCGCTGTTGCGGCGATCCCCAATATGGACAGGGAGAGCGTCTTCCTCAGCAGCGGCACCTGGAGCCTGATGGGCGTTGAGGCAGCGAAGCCAGACACCTCGGAAGAAGCGCAACGGCTGGGTTTTACCAATGAAGGCGGCGCGGACGGCGCCGTGCTGCTGCTCAAAAACATCACTGGCTTATGGATTGTGCAGGAGTGCATGAGGCAGTGGTCGAGCGAAGGCCTCGGCATCCGATGGGAAGAACTGGCGGCGGCGGCTGAGGCCGCAAAGGCCTTTCAAGGCTTCATCGATCCCGATGCGTCCTCTTTTCAAGCACAGTGCGATATGCCGCGCGCGATCCGCGAATACTGCAAGGCGAGCGGGCAAACCGCGCCAGAGACCGCGGGCGAGACGGCGCGCTGCGCGTTTGAAAGCCTCAGTTTGAAATACCGTTCGGTGCTGGAGTCGCTGCGCAAGCTGACGGGGCGCGAGTTGAGCACGATCCGCGTGGTTGGCGGCGGCGGCCTGAACGCGGTATTGTGCCAGATGACGGCCGATGCCTGCGGCTGCCCGGTGGTGAGCGGCCCATCGGAAGCTTCGGCGCTGGGCAATGTGATGCTGCAAGCCATTGCAACCGGGCATTTGGACGATGTGCGTTCGGGGCGGGCCGCGCTGGCTGAATCGGTGCAATGCGCGGTCTTCGAGCCCCATCGATCGGATCAATGGGATGAGGCTTATGCGCGCTTCCAATTGCTGGAAGCGAAGAGAAACAACTTTACCACGGTGTAGAGAGATTTGCCGGCCGCGCGGAAGCCGGATCGAGTTTGAAGGAGAGAAGTCCATGGCAGCATATGTAGTTCCTGAATTGGAAGAGCAGACTCCAGTGGCAGCCAAGGAAGTGCTGCTGATCGCGAGCGGCGATCTGCGCTTGTCGGCCAACCAGATGTGCTGGCCGGCGCAGGCGCGGATGGAAGCGATTTTGACCGAGGCATTCAAGGCGGAGGGATTTACCCTGCGGCGCGCGCACGCCTACGACGAGAAGACCAAGCATGGCTTCATCTCCAACCAGCGCATGGGCATGGATGTCTTCACGCACATTCATCCAGACGCGCCGATTGTGGTGGCCGAGGCGGTGTGGCAGTACAGCAATCATGTACTGGCGGGGCTGCTGAGCCATCGCGGACCGATCCTGACTGTTGCCAACTGGTCGGGCGAGTGGCCGGGGCTGGTGGGCATGTTGAATCTGAACGGCAGCTTGTACAAGGCGGGCGCAAAGTTCAGCACGCTGTGGAGCAAGGACTTCGACGACGAGTTCTTCCGCAAAGGCCTGCGGCAATGGCTGAAGGAGCACCGCGTGGATCACGACACCAGCCATGTGCGGGATTGCGTGCTGGCTGCGCTGCCCAAGGCCGAGCGCGAGCTGGGCAGTTCGCTGGCCCAGATTCTGCTGACGCGCAAGGCAATCATGGGCATCTTCGATGAAGGCTGCATGGGCATGTATAACGCCATCATCGAGGATTATCTGCTGAATCCGCTGGGAGTTTACAAAGAGCGGCTCAGCCAGTCGGCGCTGATTGCCGCCATGCGCGAGGTCACCGATGAAGAAGCTCTCAAGATTCGCGAGTGGCTGGACAGGCGCGGCCTCACCTTCAAGACCGGCCCCAGTGAAGAGACGGACCTTACCGACGCGCAGATTCTCTTGCAGTGCAAGATGTACATTGCGGCGATGCGCATCAGTGACAGCTTTGGCTGCGACGCCATCGGCATTCAGTATCAGCAGGGGTTGAAGGATATGGCGCCGGCCTCCGATCTGGTCGAGGGCTTGCTGAACAACGTGGAGCGGCCGCCGGTCTTTTCGCAAGACGGCCGGGAACTCTATGCGGGCCAGCCGCTGCCGCACTTCAATGAAGTGGATGAATGCGTGGGCCTGGATTCGATCATTACCAATCGCGTGTGGAATGCGATGCGGATCGATCCGGCGACGACGCTGCACGATGTTCGCTGGGGCGAGCACTATACGGGGCAGGGCATCGACGATTTTGTCTGGGTCTTTCAGATTTCAGGGGCAGTGCCGGCCTCGCACATTCAGGGCGGATACGCAAAGGCGGTCAGCGAGCGGCAGCCGCCGATGTATTTCCGGCTGGGCGGCGGCACGCTGAAGGGCATCTGCAAACCTGGGCCGGTGGTCTGGAGCCGCGTCTTTGTGGAAGGCGGCGCGGTGCATGTGGATATAGGCCGCGCTACGGCAATCGAATTGCCAGAGGCGGAGACCGAGCGGCGCTGGCAGGCAACGACCCCGCAGTGGCCCATCATGCATGTGCTGCTTCAGGGCGTGACGCGGGATCAATTCATGGCCCGGCATCACGCCAATCACGTGAATGTGGCCTACGCGCCCACGGCGGAGATTGCCGACAAGGCGCTGGCAGCCAAGGCCGCAATGTTTGCCGAGCTGGGCGTACAGGTGCATCTCTGCGGGATCTAAAACAAGGCGGGGACTACGGAGGTTTTTTATGAGCGCAACGAGCCACACAGCCGCGTCGATCCGGCAGTACAGGATGCTGATCGACGGTGAATTTGTTGGCGGCGAAACGATGCTTCCGGTGGTGAATCCGGCAACGGAAGAGGTCATCTCCGAAGTGCCGGCCGCAACGCCCGAGCAGGTGAATCAGGCCGTGCTGGCGGCCGAGCGGGCGCAGCCGGAGTGGGCGCGGCTGCCTGCGATCCGGCGCGCTGGCTACCTGCGCGAGATCGCCGCCGCAGTTCGCGCGAAAAAGACGCATCTGGCGCGCACCATTGTCGAGGAGCAGGGAAAGATTTTGTCACTCGCCGAGGTCGAAGTGGACTTTTCCGCCGACTATCTGGACTATATGGCAGAGTTTGCCCGGCGCTACGAAGGCGAGATTATCCAAAGCGACCGGCCTGGCGAGAATATTCTGCTCTTCAAGGCTCCCATCGGCGTGATCGCCGGGATTCTGCCGTGGAATTTTCCATTTTTCCTGATCGTGCGCAAGATGGCTCCGGCGCTGGTCACGGGAAACACCTTCGTCATCAAGCCCAGCGGCGAGACGCCCAACAACGCCTGCGAGTTC